>Ga0207712_10001286_pt1 | contig 17249 bp, 15 predicted proteins | sample KBSS44metaG_FD_184402 | JGI IMG/M metagenome (GOLD analysis project Ga0207712, IMG submission 184402) | Switchgrass rhizosphere microbial communities from Kellogg Biological Station, Michigan, USA - KBS S4-4 metaG (SPAdes) (version 2) | ecosystem: Host-associated > Plants > Roots > Rhizosphere... | reverse complement strand
TACTCTCAAATCACAGGAAATTTCAACTTGTGTAAAATTAACTGGGGATAAGATATGGGAGAAGTTATGCAGGAAGCGAAACCTGTCTTATATAAAGCAGCAGGAAAAAGATGGGGTAAAAGTTATAGAAACGAATGATGTAGATAAAGTATATCCTGTTATTGAATTGAATCTGAAGGTGCGATATAACAGGATACCTACCCATTCCCGTGAGGAATTAATCAGATTAAAAGAAATATATCCTGATCGTATTCATTATTGGATTGCAGAAAAAGAAGGGCGGGTACTTGGCATTCTTGTTCTCTTTGATGTAAATACAACAGGGGTGCATAGTTTTTATATTGCAAAAAATGAGCAATACGACAATGTCAAAGCCATGCCTCTTTTATTTCATAGAGCTTTTGATCACTATTATCAGCAAGGTTATACATGGTTTAACTTTGGAATATCTTCCCGCGGCCAGCAAATTAAATGGGGCATACTCGAGTTTAAAGAAAATGTTGGTGGACGGGCAACGGCCAGGCAGATCTGGTATCTGGATAATATTTCTGATTATAAGAATTACGAGAGTCCGCAACCCGCCACTAATGCTAATTGAGAAAAGATGAATTGGATCAGTGAATATTTTTATAAAAGGAAGCTGAAAAGGAAAGGCATTACGCTGAAAAAACATTCAGAATTGGTGAGGGTAAAATTTGCCGGTAAAGCAGTTATAGAACCCTTTACAAAATTAAAAGGAGATCCTTTGATCACATGCGGTGATAATTTTTATGTAAATGCCCATTGCCATATTTTAGGCGAGATCACTTTTGGTGATAATGTTCTGATAGCACCAAAAGTTATTATTTGGGGCAGGGATCATGGTTATAAGAAAGATCAATTGATAAATAAGCAACCTTATAACAGGAAGCCCATAAAAATCGGGAATGATGTTTGGATAGGGGCTTGTGCTATTGTTTTAAAAGGAGTGACGATTGGCGATGGCGCTATTGTAGCTGCAGGTGCTGTCGTTACTAAAGATGTAGAACCTTATACAATTGTAGCAGGCAATCCTGCAAAGGTGATCAAGAATAGAGAATAATTAAATCCATCATCTATGATATCAACAATGCAAAAAATGAAGGTCCCATTTGTTGACCTGAAGGCTCAGTATCTTTCTATCAAAGAAGATATTGATAATGCAATCCAAAATGTTATAGAGCAATCAGCTTTTATAGGGGGCAATGCTATCAAACAATTTGAATCTGCATTTGCTTCTTACGTTGGGGCAAAACACTGCATTGCCTGTGGGAATGGTACCGATTCAATCGAAATTTTATTAAAGGCAATGAATATTGGTGCAGGTGATGAAGTGATCGTTCCTGCTAATTCATGGATATCCACTTCTGAGGCAGTAAGTGCCATGGGCGCCACGCCCATATTTGTGGATGTGGATGAATTTTATTCCATCAACATTTTATTGGCAGAGAAAAAAATTACGGCAAAAACAAAAGCGATCATTCCTGTTCATCTTTATGGCCACCCCGCCGATATGCCTGCCATAATGCAACTGGCAGAAAAATATAAATTGAAAGTGATCGAAGATTGTGCACAATCACATGGTGCGGAAATAAATGGAAAAAGAACAGGCACATGGGGACATGCAGCGAGTTTTAGTTTTTATCCCGGAAAAAATCTTGGCGCTTATGGTGATGCAGGCGCCATGCTAACGAATGATGATGAGCTGGCGTCAATATCAAGACAGATAGCGAATCATGGTCAAATAAAAAAACACCATCATGTACGGGAAGGTCGCAACAGCCGCATGGATACATTACAGGCAGCTATCCTGTTAGCAAAGCTGCCATACCTTGAGCAATGGACGCAGCAACGTATAAAACATGCGGCATTGTACAATGAATTGCTAAAGGAGAAAGAAGTAGAAACACCGCTTACAAGAAGTAACTGCAATCATGTCTTTCATCTTTATGTGATACGTACAAAAGACCGTGAAGCATTGCAAGCCTATTTAAATGAGAAAGGCATCGAGACTGCTGTACATTATCCAACAGCATTACCACTTTTACCATGTTATAGCCAGTATCGCTATACTTCCGAAGATTTCCCGGTAGCTTATCACAGCCAAAGTCGTTTACTTTCATTGCCCATGTATGCCGAACTCAAGGATGAACACATTGAATATGTTGCTGAGCTCATTAAAAGTTTTTATAAATGAAGATTATTTTCTTTTCATCTTACTATCCGAGGTATCTTGATGCTTTTTACAAAAAAAAACCATTGCTTAGCTCAATGACTTATGACGAGCAAATGAATGCTCTCCGTAAAGATTATTTTGGAGACTGGGCATCTTATCTTCCAAGTTTTTCGAAGTTAGGGGCAGAGCCACATTTGATCATTCCTAACTGTAAGCCATTGCAACAAGCCTGGGCTAAGGAAAATAATATCAAATGGGATCCCAAAAATTGGGAATATTCATTACCAATTGAACAAGTTAAAAAAATTAAACCTGATGTTTTTTACATAGGTAACATGTTTGAATATTATGGAGAATTTCTCGATGCTATAAAACAACATACAAAGAAAATTTTTGGTTGGATAGCATGCGAAATCCCCGCCGGAGTAAAACCAGTACAACTTGATCTTGTGCTTAGCTCTCTGCCACTTTTTGTTGAGCGATTCAGGAATGACGGTTTGAATGCAGAATTTTTAACAGCTGCATTTGACGCAGCAATACTTAACGCAATTGACCAAAGAACTATACAGGATATTAATTTCAGTTTTATCGGTAGCCTCACAAGGGCTCATAGCAAGCGGATTAATATGGTCAAGCATTTGATAGATCAGACTGACTTAGAATTTTTTGGCTTAAATATCGAAGCTATACAGGATGAAAGATCTTTTTTTAAGCGGTTGACAACTTCAAGCATTTATAAAAAAAGATTCAGAGGAGAAGCTTGGGGACTTGACATGTATAAGATCTTAAAAAGATCTAAAATAACATTTAATGCACATATTGATATTTCCGGAAGTTATATTGGGAATATGCGTATGTATGAAGCTACAGGGGCAGGGGCTCTTTTATTGACTGACGGAAAAAATGCCCCGGTTAAACTTTTTAAGGATGATGAGGTTGTTTATTATGAAAATATTGATGAAGCTGTAGGGAAATATCAATATTATCTTTCTCATGAAAAAGAGCGAAACGAAATAGCCAAAAGAGGGCAACAAAGGACATTGTCTGATTATAGTTATGAGAGAACATCCAAACAACTATATAATTATTTTGAGGAGTATCTCAAGAAATGAAATCAATCATTAAAAAATTACTTCCACCGATATTTATTGATGTAAAAAATTATTTCAATAGAAAAAAAGATGTTGTTTCATTTAAAGGGGAGTTTGAAAATTGGAACGAGGCATTAAAACATACGACAGGATATGACAGTAAATTGATTTTAGAAAGGTGCAGGGAGTCATTATTAAAAGTAAAAAATGGAGAAGCAGTGTCTGAAAGAGATAGTGTTTTGCTTGATAAAATTCAATATAGTTGGGGCCTCCTTTCCGGGTTACAAAAAGCTGCGATCGAAAATGATAATCGTTTATGTGTACTCGATTTTGGAGGTAGCCTCGGAAGCAGTTATTTTCAAAATCGAAACTTTTTAAAAAAATTATCCAAACTTGACTGGTGTATTGTTGAACAATCTCATTTTGTTGATTGTGGTAATAATGAATTTTCAGGAAATCAATTGCATTTTTTTTATAATGTGGAAGAATGCTTACAGCAATATAGACCCAATGTTTTATTATTATCATCTGTATTGCAATATCTCGATGAACCATTTAAATGGCTTGACAAGCTTATTAATCTCAAGATTAATTATATCATAATTGATAGGACTGCTTTTATTGATAAAGGACCCGATTTGCTGACAATTCAACGAGTTTCAAAACCTATTTATGAAGCTAGTTATCCTTTATGGTTATTTCATAAAGAATCTTTTTTAAGCTTTTTTACGGAGAAGTATTCGTTGATCGGCGAATTTCCTACAATTGACAATTTTAGAATACATATCAATGGCAGAGTTGGTACTTATTGTGGCTTTTTATTTGAAAAAAAATGATGATATTATTTGTTGAATGCTGAATTTCTGTACCTTATTTGATAAAAATTATCTCGCCCAGGGACTTTCATTATGGTCCTCTCTTAACCGGCATCGAAAAGATGATTTTACACTTTTTGTTCTTTGTCTTGACAAAATAACTTATCAATATTTTACGAAAAATTCTTTTCGGAATATCATTCTGATCAAATTAAGCGACCTTGAAAAAGACGATTCCGAATTATTAAAATCAAAAAGTAACCGATCAATAATTGAATATTATTTTACGTTAAGCCCATGTTTGCCTTTATATATTTTAAATACATTTAAAGAAGTCGATTGGATTTGTTCATTGGACGCAGATGTTTATTTTTTTAGCGACCCACAACCTATATTTAATAGATTTCTTGATTATTCTATACTTATTTGTCCTCATAAATTCGCCCGGGAATTAATTGTGACCGGGGTCGAAAAATATGGAATATATAATGTGTCTTTCCAGGCGTTTAAAAAAGACGAGGCTGGTATTGCTTGTTTAGAGCAATGGAAAAGGGAATGTATTCAATGGTGTTATGATTATTATGATGAGGAAAACAAACGATTTGCAGATCAAAAATACCTCGATAATTGGAAAATGAATTTTAGTGGAAAAGTGATGGAATTGACCGATGATACAAGTGGGCTGGCACCGTGGAATTTAAGTAATTATCATATCAGTTATAATAATGGAAAAGTATTATCAAATAATGATAACCTTATTTTTTATCACTTTCATGGCCTTAAACGTATTAGCAAGAAATGGTTTTCGAACGCCTTTGGAGAATATAATGTAGAAAATAATCCCGAAATTTCTAAGCACATCTATCTTCCCTATATCCTCGAATTAAATCAATGGACAGAAAAACTAGCTTTTGGTGTAGAATCTAACAAACGATACGAGCAAAAAAGAAAACCAAAGTATAAACGACTTGCACAAGCTGAATCGTTGTATAAATTAAGATCACCGGACGAACTTATATATATGAAGAGGCATTGGTTAAACAAGATATATTTACTCGCACAAAAATTCCGTTTTTTTTATGGCTAGTTTATTACAACTTAAAACTTTTACTGATAATCGTGGCAGCCTTTCTGTGATTGAAAAAGAGCTGCATTTTCCTGTTAAAAGGATATTTTATATTTATAATGTGGATACATCAGTGAGAGGTGGCCATCGACATAAAAAAACAATTCAGGCAGCTATTTGTATTAATGGGTCTTGCCGTATATATAACAATGATGGCAACAAGGAAGAATATTTTTATATGGATAGTCCTGAGAAATGCCTGATTTTGGAACCGTCAGACTGGCATCAAATGGATCAATTTACGAAAGGTTCTGTTTTGTTGGTCCTTGCTTCTGAACTTTTTGATATGAATGATTATATTTTTGACCCTTATAAGTAATGAATGGAAGTATTATTTAATGATTTCAAAAAAACACTTGCTGATATTAATCCAGAAATCGGGGAAGCAATAAAACGGGTATTAGATTCCGGATGGTACATTCTCGGAAAAGAAGTAGAAACATTCGAAAATAAATATGCGGAATTTAATGGTACTAAGTATTGTATTGGTGTTGGGAATGGGCTCGAGGCATTACATATTGCCTTAAAAAGCCTTGGTGTAGGAAAAGGTGATGAAGTCATTCTTCCTTCAAATACCTATATAGCTACAGTTATGGCAGTTTCTTATCTTGATGCTACTCCTGTTTTTGTTGAGCCAAGGATAGAAACCTATAATATCAATCCCGATCTTATTCAGGAAAAAATTACTACAAAAACAAAGGTGATACTGCCTGTTCATTTATATGGTCAGGCAAGTGAAATGCAGGCAATTTGTAAACTAGCTGACCAAAATGGACTATTTGTTGTTGAGGATAACGCTCAATCTCATGGTGCAGCAAGTGGTGGTAAATTAACTGGCAGTTTTGGGAAAATAAATGCTACAAGTTTTTATCCTACTAAGAATCTGGGTGCGATCGGTGATGGAGGAGCATTAACCACGGATAGTTGGGAGATAGCAGAATTTGCAAAGACAATACGGAATTATGGTTCAATCAAAAAATATTATAACGAGATGGTAGGACTAAACTCCAGGCTCGATGAAATTCAGGCGGCAATTCTTTTAGTAAAGCTTGAAAAATTGAATGGATGGAATAAGAGAAGAGGCGAAATTGCTCAAAGATATCATGATGGACTCGGGAGCATTAAAGAGATTATATTGCCGAAACTAGCACTCGACACAACATCAGTTTGGCATTTATTTGTTGTCAGAACTGATAAAAGAGATGAGTTAATTGCCTATTTGAAAGATAGTGGGATCAGTACTTCGATTCACTATCCAGTACCTCCACATTTACAAAAAGCATACACCCATTTAAAACTTAAGGAAGGAGATTTTCCAATCGCTGAAAAGCTAGCAAAAACTATGTTATCGCTTCCAATATACCCGGAAATTACGAATGATCAAGTTGATTATGTAGTCGAAAAAATTACAGAATTTTATGAGTAACTATTTTGCTTTTCAAAATAAGGGTTTTAGGAAGATCGATAAATGTAAATCCTCCAGGGCACACAGTTATCTCCAGCGGTAAAAGTCATCTTAATACAAATCGCTTTAAATACTTTAAAGTCAATTTTTGCGTTTTAAGAGCCGAATCCGAACCCACAAGCCTTATTTTTTAAGTATTTTGCGTAAAATCCAAACTAATGAAAGTCATCCTCTTCGAACTCAATGAAGTTCCTTATAAGGTTATTCACCACTTCTGTAAGCTTTATCCCGAATCAAATCTTGCCAAGGTTTTATCAAAAGGCAGAAAGTATGAGACTTATGCCGAAGACCAGGGTCATCTTTCACCATGGGTTACATGGCCCACTGTTTATAGAGGGGTAACGAATGAAAAACATTTTATTTCTGACTTCGGACAGGATTTGGATCAACAGGAAAAACAATATCCCGCTATCTGGAATATGCTTGCAAAAAAGGGTGTAAAGGTTGGCCTTTTTGGTTCCTTGCATACCTATCCATTGCCCGAGGCCATGGAGAATTTTTCTTTTTACGTGCCAGATACGTTTGCTGCTGGCAGCGAATGTTTTCCCAAAAAACTTGAAAGCTTTCAAAAATTCAATCTTGCCATGGCAAGAGATAATAGCCGTGTGGTAAATAATAAAATTCCAGGCAAAGAAGCAATGAAGTTTTTAATGAAGTTGCCTGATATGGGTTTAAAATTTAAAACGGCAACGGATATAGCCACACAGTTAGTAGAAGAAAGAATAAATAAATGGAAAGTAATAAGAAGAAGAACATATCAATCGATCATCGGATTTGATATTTTTTATAAACACCTGAATACACACAAACCAGATTTTGTAACTTTTTTTACCAATCATGTCGCATCATCACAGCATCGTTATTGGGCAGCAGCATTTCCCGAAGATTATGAAAGTTTAAAACTGGGAAGAGAGTGGGTGGAGACATATAACGGTGAAATTATTTATACAATGAAAAAAGCTGATGAGATGATCGGTCAGCTTAAAAAATTTATTGAAAGAAACCCTGAATACTCTTTATGGATTCTTTCCAGTATGGGGCAACAGGCTGTAGAGGCAAAAGAGATCTATACTGACCTTTTTGTAACAGATGGAAAAAGGTTTATGGATAATTTTAACCTCGGTTCTGGTTATTATGAATTAAAACCATCCATGGTTCCCCAGTTTAATGTGCAAATACATGTCGATAAAAGAAAAGAATTTGAAGAAAAATTAGCGACATTTCGTATTAACGATCAACCCGTTCATTCACGTCAAAAGGCCGAAGGGTTTTACAGTCTTGACATTGGTTTTGCTAATTTGGACGAAAGTAAAATCAAAATTGAATTTATGGGGCAAATAATTCCACTCGCTCATTCGGGAATGGAAAATGTAAAGATTCAGGATCGTTGCGGCGCTACAGCTTACCATATCCCCCAGGGATCACTTATTATTTATGCACCAGCTAGGGGTTTAAATGGAAATAATATAGCTACCGTTTCAACAATTGATATTGCTCCGACTTTTCTGAGGAATTTTAATGTGCCGGTTCCTTCTTATATGCAAAAGGGAATTACCCTTTAATCTTTATACTGGATATTTGTTGTTCAAATCCAAACATTATGAATAACGGGTTAGTGGAACGATTACCTGCACCTGGACAAAATCAGAAGGGCTGGCCATGGTTGGAAGAAAGTTCTCCGGCATTATACAGTTTCCGGAATGACTGGCCAAAGATTTCCATTGTAGTACCAAGTTATAACCAGGGAATATTTCTTGAAGAAACATTGCGCTCGATTTTACTTCAGAACTATCCCAGTCTTGAATTGATAGTGATTGACGGTGGAAGCAAAGATGAATCAATAGAAATACTGAAGAAATATGAACCATGGATCACGTATTGGGTTAGTGAAAAAGATAAAGGGCAAAGCGATGCAATTAATAAAGGATTTAGAATAGCAAACGGCGATATTGTAACATGGCTTTGCAGCGATGATCTTTTTACAAAAGGAGCCTTGCATCGTGTAGCAGAAATTTTTTATGATCAGCCTGCTAATATTGGTCTAATATATGGCAATGCACTTCTTTTTGGAAAAGGAATGGAGACGCGAGAGGGGTACTTATATGAAAAGGCGGATATAGAGCGTTTCATAGCCGGCCAGGCTTTTGCTCAACCTTCAGCTTTTTTCAAACATCAATATCTAAAAAAGGTTGGTGCTTGGGTCAGGGAAGACCTTCATCTCGGAATGGATTATGATCTTTTTGCCAGGCTTGCCTGTGTTTGCCGGTTTCATGAAGTAAAAGAATTTTTTTCGCTTTACCGTTTGCATGATGCCAGTAAAACGGTTTCACAACATGCACGTTTAATTGAAGACTGGACAAGAACTTTCGGTAACCTTTGCAGGAATCTTGGGTGGAATGATGTACTGGAAAAAATGCGCTCTGTACCGCAGCTATCGGCTTTTCTTGACTATCAATATCCCCTTTCTTTTCAGCCTGACCCTGCTATCCTTTCAGCCGCTGATAGACAACTTGCCTTATTTTATCATTTATGTTACTGGCTAAAATCGTGCTATCACTATAACAGGCACAAAGATGCAAAGGAAATTCTTGCCATACTAAAAAGAGAGTACCCGTACGATTGGCTTAAAAAAGAAAAATTCATTTCAGAGATCATGACAAGATCAAAAATACCTGAACAGGTTTTGAAATTGCTGAGCAATATCAGGAAAGGCTACAAGGATCTGCTTGTAAGGAAATAAATGATTTCATGATTTTTTTCTCCGTCATAATACCTGTATATAATCGGTCAAATTTTCTTATAGAAACAATTAACACTGTATTGGTACAAACCTATCCAGACTTTGAAATAATAATTGTAGATGACGGCAGCAAAGAAGATATAAAAAGAGTGATTGATGAAAACTTCAGTGATGACACAAGGGTCAAATATTTTTATAAGCAAAATGAGGAAAGGGGTGCTGCAAGAAATTTTGGGTTACAACGTGCCAAGGGAGATTATGCGGTTTTTTTTGATTCGGATGACTTTATGAAACCTCACTATCTTGAAACACTTAGTAAGATAATCATAGAAAATCCGGGGGTTAAGCTGCTTGCAGCCAAATATAATTATGATAATAAAGGAAAGACGGAGACTCATCCTTTTCTTAAACACCTGGCTGAAGGCTGGTATGATCAGAATTTGTTTTTGAAAGGAAATATTCTCGCTTGCAACTATTGCATAAAAATAAAAGATAATGACTTCAAATTTTTTCCTCCTGAAAGAGAATTGGCATCAATGGAAGACTGGTTATTTTTATTAGCTAATCTTGCCACTAATAAAATATTTATAAAAAATGAGATTTGCGTTACAATGCGTCAGCATGATGAACGCTCAATGAGCAATAACCAAAAAGTGATCGAAGCAAGGAAAAAGGCAACGGATTGGGCTTTAAAGACACTTGAATTGTCACCAGATAAAAGGAAAACTTTAATTGCCTGGTCACATTATTTTTGCGGAATTCATGAGTACCTCGATCACAAAAGGGGAGCAGCGGTGAAAGAAGCAATAACAGCAATAAAAGAGAACGGATTGCAAAAACCTTTTCTTTTATTATTAGGCAAATCTTTCGTTGGAAGAAAATTGATCAAAAGGATTCGATGAAAGAGGCGGGTAATATCCTTGTTTTTACACAATGGAGTTTTAAGGATGCGCTGGTGCAAACATATACATTGCCCTATGTAGACATCATCAGGGAGATTATATCAGCTGAAAGAAAGATTATTATAGTGACCTCAGAGCAGCCGCATATTGCCTTAAGTAAAGAAGAAGCAGATCAAATAAACAAAGACTGGGAAAAGCGTAATATGCAATTGCATCCCGAACCTTATAAACGCTTTGGGTTAATAAAATTAGTTACTTCTGCCGGAAATCTCTCAAAGCTTATTAGCATTATTAGAAAGGAAAAAGTAAAAACGATCCATGCATTTTGTACTCCGGCTGGCGGTATTGCTTATTTGCTAAGCAAGCTTACGGGCGCAGAACTTATTATTGATAGTTATGAACCGCATGCAGAATCAATGGTAGAGAATGGAACATGGAAAAAGGAGGGGTTGGCTTATAAAATTTTGTTTTCCCTTGAAAAAAAGCAAACACAGAAAGCAAAAGCACTTATTGGAACCACAGCCGGCATGAAACAATATGCTCTCGAAAAATATGGGATACAGGTAAAAAACTTCTTTATAAAGCCTGCTTGTGTAGATATGGAAAAATTTTTTCCAAAAGAAAAAGATCTTTTTCTTTTAAAAGAATTAAGATTGGAAAATAAAGTTGTTTGTGTGTATGCAGGTAAGCTTGGCGGCATTTATTTAAAAGCGGAAGTGTTTGATTTTATAAAGGCGTGCTACGAAAAATGGAAAGATAATTTTCGATTTCTGATGCTAACCAATGCATCCCGTAAAGAAATAGATTTAGAAGTACAACGCATAGCAATTCCTGATGATGTTGTGATTAATAAATTTGTTTTTCATCATGATGTTCCGGCTTACCTCACATTGGGTGATTTTGCAATAAATCCTGTAAAACAAGTGCCTACTAAGAAATATTGTACTTCGATAAAAGATGGTGAATATTGGGCAATGGGTTTGCCAATTGTTATATCTCCAAATATATCAGATGATTCGGCTATTATCGAGAGAGAGAATATAGGAGTAGTAATAGATTTTGCGGATAAGGATCAATTTTTGGATGCTATTAAAAAGATTGAAGACCTCATAAAAAATGAGGATTTGAAAAATAAGATCAGGCAAATAGGAGAAAGGTATAGATCGTACAAAATTGCTGAGAACATTTACAGAATTATTTATGGAACCACCTTCTTGAATAAGATCTAAAAGTCGGGTTTTAATAACAAATTTTAATTTAATAATATGAAATCATTGGTAACCGGGGGAGCAGGTTTTATTGGAGCACATGTAACAAATGAATTGATAAGCATGGGGCATTCTGTTGTTGTACTGGATGACCTAAGCGGTGGCTTCGAAGATAATATCAATTCCAAAGCTATTTTTGTAAAAGGATCAGTAACAGATCATCAGTTGATAAAAGAACTATTTGATGAACATAAGTTCGATTATGTCTATCACCTGGCAGCTTATGCTGCAGAAGGATTAAGTCATTTTATCAGAAAATTTAATTATGAAAATAATCTTATTGGTAGCATTAATCTTATCAACGAGAGCATAACGCATAAGATAAAATGTTTTGTTTTTACTTCTTCTATTGCAGTATACGGAGCAGGGCAATTGCCAATGACGGAAGACACCATACCTCAACCGGAGGATCCTTATGGTGTTTCAAAATATGCAGTTGAACTTGATTTGAAAACGGCGCATGAAATGTTTGGCTTAAATTATGTTGTCTTTCGTCCACACAATGTTTATGGTGAATACCAAAATGTAGGGGATCGATATCGAAATGTAATTGGGATTTTCATGAATCAATTAATGCAGGGAAACCCATTGACAATTTTTGGTGATGGCTCACAGACAAGAGCATTTAGTTATATCAGCGATGTGGCACCACATATTGCAAAAGCTGTGGATATTTCCGCAGCATATAACCAGGTATTCAATATCGGTGGTGATAAGGAATATTCAGTAAATGAACTTGCCGGGACTGTAATGAAAGTGTTAAGAACAGAGCAACCGATACGTTATTTGACTGCACGTAACGAAGTCTTGCACGCATATTCTGATCATACAAAAGCAAAAAAAGTTTTCGGAATACAAGACAAAGACTTTGTTGATCTTGAAACTGGAGTTGCTAAAATGGCAAAATGGGCATTGGATGTCGGTCCACGTAAAACAAAGAAATTTACTAATATTGAAATTTTGGAGAAATTACCTGCCGTTTGGACAGAGTAAAGAATCCTATGAAAGCAATCTTATTTATTTGCCTTCATCGTCCTGACAGGTCGCCTTCACAACGCTTCCGTTTTGAACAATACGTGAATTATCTTAATGGCAAGGGCTACCAATGCAAAATTTCATGGCTGTTAAATGCGAAGGACGATAAATCTTTTTACAACAAAGGGAAACTTTTTAGGAAAGGACTGATTGTTTTAAAAAGTTTATGGAAAAGAATGCGGGAAATTTTAAACGCTTCTAATTATGATGTTGTCTTTGTGCAAAGAGAATGCTTTATGCTAGGCACTTCTTTTTTTGAAAGAAAGTTTGCAAAGAAGACCAAATTGATTTTTGATTTTGATGATAGTATCTGGATACAAAATGTTTCGGAGGCTAATAAAATGTTTTCTTTTTTTAAAGATGCAGGCAAAACAAAAAATATCATCGAAGTAGCCGATTTTGTTTTTGCTGGCAATGATTACCTGGCTGATTATGCCCGGCAGTTTAACAAAAATGTAGTAGTTGTTCCTACTACCATTGATACTGAGCTATACAAGCCTGTAAAAAGATCTACTAAGGAAAAAATTTGCATAGGGTGGAGTGGATCTGTTACAACTATTGAACATTTGGAAACCCGGATCAAAGCACTTGCGGAGATACAAAAAAAGTATCAGGGAAAGATTTATTATAAAATCATTGGTGATGGTAATTATTATAACGATGTCTTACAAGTCAAAGGGTTGCCATGGATTAAAGATAAGGAAGTGGAGGATATGTCTGAATTTGATATTGGCATTATGCCATTGCCTGATACCGAATGGGCCAAAGGGAAATGTGGATTGAAAGGTCTGCAGTATATGGCGTTAGGTATTCCAACAATCATGTCGCCAGTAGGTGTGAATTCTGAAATAATAATTGATCATGTAAATGGATTTTTAGCTAATAGCGATGAGGAATGGGTTGAAAAACTTAGTTTACTTATCGATTCTTTTGATCTGAGAAAAAAGTTAGGAGATGCTGGCTGTAGAACAGTAGAAGAAAAATTTTCTGTAAATGCAAATCGTAATTTATATCTGAAACTTTTCGATCAGCTCACATCATAATCTTGTCCCTATTCAAATGAAAAGAATGATTCATTTCTGGGTTCCTTATCCAATGAATGTTGCTCCTTCTCAGCGGTTCAGGGTTGAAATATTTTTATCAGAATTAAAAAAAACAGCTTTTTCTTTCAAGGTATTAACCTTTCTTGATCAGGAAGCCTGGGATATTTTATATAAACCCGGTAACAGGCATTTAAAAGCATGGGGAACCCTGAAAGGTTTTTTTAGAAGAGTCAATCACCTTTTTCAATCAGCAAAAGCTGATTATATTTTTATACATCGTGAAGCAACACCGGTTGGCCCGCCAATATTTGAATGGTTGCTTGCAAAAGTTTTTAGAAAAAAAATTATTCATGAATATGATGATGCCATCTGGATCCCTGGGGGAGAAGAAATATCTTTTAGGAAAAAGTGGTTGAAAGCAACCTGGAAAATAAAGTATATTATTAAATGGTCTTATAAAGTGGCTGCCGGTAATGATTTTTTATGCGAGTATGCACGACAATATAATCCTTCAGTTTTTTTGATACCAACTCTGGTCGATACAAAGAAGGGCCATTTTAAACAACGGGATCAATATGAAGGAAACAAAATAATAGTTGGCTGGACAGGTACACATACAACATTGCACAATCTGGAAGTGATCGAAGGGGTGATCCCCGAATTAAAAAAGGAAGTTGATTTTGATTTTCTGATAATATCAAATAAACCACCTAAATGGGATTTTGATTTTGTTTATAAGCAATGGAATTTGTCTACCGAACAAGATGATCTGTTAAAAATGCATATTGGTATTATGCCTTTAAAGCAAGGACCATGGTTTGAAGGAAAATGTGGTTTCAAATTAATTCAATATCATGCATGCGGTATTCCCGCAATCGCTTCTCCAACCCAAGTAAACGCTTTGATTACGTTGAACAACAAAACAGGGTTTATTGCCCATAATAAAGAAGAGTGGAAGGCTGATTTAAAAAAATTAATTGCAAATGCCCAATTGCGATCCTCAATGGGAGCAGCTGCAAGACAACATATAGAAAAAAATTATAGCTTACACAGCTTGTTTCCTGCTTTTATCTCTCTCTTTTCTTAATACCAGTTCTTGTTTTGGTGGATAATATAGAATTACTAAAAACGCAGTATAAAACGGCAGGCAGGGGATCTTGTATCTCACCAGTGATCCAAAGTTTGAAGTGGAAATACCAACTGCGAAAGCAAATATGAGAGTAAATATCAGGCAAAATTGAAGCGTTTCATCTGCAAGAATGCGTTGTATCGTGCGAATGGGGTTATTTCTGACGATCGCAACAATTGTGAAGATCAGGTAAAGTAGTGATTCGAGCGCAGAGATCATTACAATGGGTTTTTTTGCTTCCCATAAATAGGGTCGGAACAATGTAACATTGACACCAGCGGGGGCCTGCTGCAGCATACCCATTATAGTTGGATCAAAATCACCGAGTGTATAACCAGAACCGTCTTGTTCATTTGAAATTCGATAAAGATAATCCCTCGTTGCAAAAGATTTAGCGCCAATACTTTCAACATTATATTCTCCAAACATTTCAGCTTCTAACCTTCCGCCTACTATTATAGTTCCGGCAATGGCGGATGCGTATAAAAAATAACGTGCAAAAAGAATCAGCCTTGTATCTTTTATTTTATATGACAATAAACCAACACCCCAAAGTAGTATTGCCGGTACAAATGCCATAGCGATATATGATTTAATGATATAGATAATATAAATAAAAAATAAAGCTAAAAATGAATTTAAAATGATCTTTTTATTTTCAAAAAATATAAGGTAGAAAAAATGGGTGACCCAACCGATGCATGTCAATGTAATAGTATCTTTCATAAAACCAGAACCCCAAAAGATAACACTTGGAATAAATAAAAAAGCAAGGGCCATCTGCTTCGTCAGTCTTGGATATAGCTTTGTAAAAACAACATACATTTTCCATACACCGATAAATGAAAGAGCTGCAAAAATTACTGCTGTAGGCAGATAAGTTGTCATTGTGAATAAGCCGATGACCGCACCAACAATTGAAATAAGATATTCAGGAGATGAAGTTCCATACCAATAGAATTGAGTGGTATATTTGTAAACATCTACGTCATATATCTCCGCAGATCCGGTTATCAACCGAAACCAAACACCAATTGAATCGCTGAATGAAGAATTAATTACATCCGTTTGGTGCCAATAATTCAATGTATCACCACCTTTATAATAATATTGATAAATAATGCCGAGAAGAATTGCCCCAATGATCTTCAGCGTAAAAGCTGGCATAAAAAATCTACGCAGTGGGTGACCTTTTGGATAGTATTTGTTTTTGAAATACGCTGCAAATACGAAAACGATAAAAAGGTATATAGGAAGTAAAATGAAATCCGTTATAGTGATATATTGCATAATAAATAAGGATATTGTATGTGTGGAATTGCGGGCATAGTTGCTTTGACAGATACGGGCCGGCAACAGGTTTCGAAATTACGACAATCCATCCGAACTCTCCAGACAAGAGGACCAGATGATGAAGGTATTTATCTCTGTGAGGACATGGGATTGGCACAACGAAGATTAGCTATCATTGATACAAGTGCTGCAGCTAATCAACCAATGTGGGATAAGACGAAGCGTTATACAATTATTTTCAACGGGGAAATATTCAACTACCAGGAGCTTCGCAGTAAATATTTTTCTGCTGAAGAACAAAATCAACTTCGTACAAGTTCGGACACCGAAATTTTGCTGGAGCTTTTTATAAAACAAAGAGAAAAATGCCTTCCGTTACTGGAAGGTTTTTTTGCTTTTGTCATTTATGATACGCAAACAAAGGAATTATTTATTGCAAGAGACCGGTTTGGAAAAAAACCACTGAACTTTTTTATTGATGATGACCGATTCATTTTCGCTTCCGAGTTAAAGGCGCTTTATGATTTCGACATTCCCAAAGAATTGAATTATGAAGCGCTGCAGCTTTACCTGCAACTATCTTATATACCGCAGCCAATGAGTATGCTGAAGCATGTAAGGAAAGTTGAAGCTGGTTCGAGGTTGATCCTCAGAGGAAAAAACATCGAAGAAAAAAAATGGTATGAACTTTCACCTACTTATAATTATAAAAATGCCCCATCTTACGAGCAGGCTCAAAAAGAACTGGTTCCCTTGTTAGAAGATGCTGTTGTGAAAAGGCTGATAAGCGATGTACCCCTCGGCGCTTTTTTAAGCGGTGGTATTGATTCTTCTGTTATTGTAGCACTAGCCAGTCGTCATCAAAAATCATTGAATACTTTTTCAATCGGGTTTAAAGGCGAACAATATTTTGATGAAACTCATTTTGCAGAATTAGTTGCTGCAAAATTTAAAACCAATCACGCAACATTTCGTCTGGGCTTTGACGATTTCCTGTCGCATATATTTGATGTGCTGAATTATTTAGATGAGCCATTTGCAGATTCGGCATCCTTACCTCAGTTTATTCTTTGTATGGAAACAAGAAAGCATGCAACTGTTGCTATCTCCGGCGACGGCGGTGATGAAGTGTTTGCCGGTATTATAAA
>Ga0207712_10001284_pt1 | contig 17264 bp, 12 predicted proteins | sample KBSS44metaG_FD_184402 | JGI IMG/M metagenome (GOLD analysis project Ga0207712, IMG submission 184402) | Switchgrass rhizosphere microbial communities from Kellogg Biological Station, Michigan, USA - KBS S4-4 metaG (SPAdes) (version 2) | ecosystem: Host-associated > Plants > Roots > Rhizosphere... | reverse complement strand
CGTTCAGACGCACGATCACTGACGTCACCCCGGAAAGGGTGGGCACGCCGCCGACGTATTCGACTGTCAGCGGATACTGAATGTGATTGCCGTCTTCAGCCGCAGCCGTAACGGTATCGCCGGAAAGCAGTGTCAGGTTCGTCGCGAAAAGCATCACGCGCGTGCGAGTGTCCTGGCTGAACGGTACGGGCGTGGTCGGAGTGAATGGCTCTGCGAGGCGGCTGATTGACTCGAAGGCGAGCGCGCGTGTCGTCGAGTTTGTTTTCGTCAGCAACACCGGTGCGGTTGCAACGCGCGCATCTGTCGGCGCGAGCAGCACAATACACAGCACAGAGAGAATGAGAACGAAGACGACGCGGCTTCTCATAAAATTTAGTATTTGAGGTTAGGGCAATGAGGGCAGGAGCAAGAACACACCGAGAGTAATTGGATGGGCCATGCTAAGTCAAGAATTTTAACCACAGATGACACGGATTGAAGACGGATTTATCCGTGAAGATCCGTAAATCATCCGTGTAATCTGTGGTTAAAGTTTGAAATCCGCTGGGACGAACTCGACTGATTTCAGCACATTAGTGTTTGGTATGTAACATACGACCACCGTGCTCTCGGGTTTTCGTGGCCCGCACGTGATCTCGCCGCCACTTTTCGGATCGTATGTGGTGATCTCAATGTCGTCGAACGTCTTCGTTACTAGTCGTAGCAGTTGCGTCCCGCTCCGCACCACGAACACGATTCCTTTCGGTCCACACTCGATCTTAACGAGCATTGCCTGCAACTGCGTCTCGCCATCCTTCGGCGTGCGCAACACTTCGCGCAGATACGTCGACGGATCCGTAGGCTGTTGCGGTGCGCTTTGAGCAACTATCGTCTCAGATCTGACGTCCAAGCCGCCTTTCTTCGCCTCCTCGATTTCGGCCATCGCTTTTTCATAAGTGCCGATCCCGTCAAGCAATTGCTGCGCGTGATTCCGCTCTTCTTCACTCGCATTCGATTTCACTACCTGTTCGAGGAGAGGACGCGCAGCCTTGAAGTCCTGCATACGCATGTAAAGCTGCGCCAGCATGTTAATGAAATCATGACGACCCGGCGAGATACTCAACACGCGTTTCATCGACGCGATCGCCTCATCAAGTCCCTGGCCCGTTATGACACTCACGAACGCCAGTAGACTGTACGGCTCGGGATAATCCGGCCGCAGCGCGATTGCCTTCTGCAAGTGTTCGCGGATCCTCGCGGCGACTTCGGGCGCGAACCCGTTGCCGTCAGGATTGCTACGACTGAGCGTGAACGCGTAATAGTAATGAGCAAGATAATTTTGCGAGTTTCCCGTAACCGCCCGCTCGAGACTCGCATGCGCCTCTTTCACCTTGCCTTCATAGAAATACATCATGCCGAGTGAAGCATGCGCCATTCCCAGATTGGGATCGAGTTTCAACGCCTTTTCGAGATACGTGTAAGCGTCCTTGCGTCTGCTGTGAGCCAGTAGATCGCCGAGATAGCCTAAGGCTTCCGCCTCTGTTAACGGAGCGGCCTGGTTAGTCGTGTCGAGCTCGATTTTGTTTTCGAAATGGCCGTCGAGCACGTTGTAACGATCCTTCTTCACGTAGTCGCGCAGCTCTTTTTCCATCACTTCCATCGGCGTTCCGAATGCCTGTTGAAACGCTTGGTCCAACGGCTTCTTCGCGGTAAGCAGCTCCATGAATTTTCCGAGCTGCTCGATCTTTCCGGCTTTGCCGATGATCAGGTAGTGCATTAGCGCCCACGATTGCGCGTAGAAGATGCCCTGCTTCTTGGCCTCGTTGTAGTGCGGCGATTTGTGATCAACTTCAAACAGAGTCCGCAACGGCAGCATCTTGCTTTCACGCAGCAGGAAGACGTGACTACCGATTGGAGTTCCGAGCCTCACCTTTTGATCGTCGGTGATGGTGAACGTGCTGTAGTACTCCGCCAAACCTTCATTGAACCAGAGCGGGACGTCTGCAAAAGTGTTTTCGACGAGCAGGTGAGTGTACTCGTGAAAGATGACGGAGAACGGGTCCTGCTGGCCGCGCACTTCGGTCGTGAGCGTGATGTAGTTGACGTCGGGTCCCGCCTGAAAGTATCCGGCGGTATTCGCGTTCGGCTTAAAAGGCGCGTACGACGAGTCGCTTTTGAAAACGACGACAGTCGTCGGCACGGGACTGTTGAATCTCATGTTCGGAAACAGTCTCGTAAACACCTCGCGAAACTGCTCGAGTTTCAATCCAACTTTCCTGACGTCTTTTTCCCCGGCGTTTCCGATCAGGTAGAAATTTTTCGTGCGCACACTGATCCACGAATCTTTCGCGATCACTGTGTGCTGGGAAACTGCGAGGAGAAAGCAGAGGCTTACCGCAACGGGCAGAATTAAACGTTTCATATTTTTAAGGTCCAAAGATTGAGGAATCGGCGAGGCGGAATGCGTATTGAACATTCAACCACTGCGCCACGGGCTGGCCCGCCTTCATCGCAGGCTTGAATTTGATCTCGCAAGCGACACGAATCGCGTTCTCAGTCAGGCCATAGGGGAGTCGCCTGACTACTCTCACACGACCAATCTTTCCGTCACCTTGCAGCAACACCTTGAGAACGACAATTCCCTGCACGCCGACCCGTCTTGCTTCGCGTGTGTAATCAGGCAGCTTCTTCTCAGTGATCTCAGCTTTGACGTCAACTTCCTTAAGCTCATAGGCCGAGACCTGATCGCGATCGAGAAGGTGCGCGAGCGTGCCGTCGTCAGTGCAACGATAATCCTCATTCTTATCGGCGGTCACCTGGGATTGCGACGGCAGCGAAGAAGTTGGCGACGGCTTTGCTTCCGGTGTTGGAGTTGGCGTCGGCGTAGGCGGCGGGACATTGCGTCTGCCGGATTGAGCGAACGCGGAAGCGCCAACGAGGATGATGAGGATTAATACAGAAACGAAACGCATCGAATTGTATAAAATTTTTCTCCCGCAAAGGCGCAAAGACGCAAAGTAAAGCTTTGAATTCACCTCCTCTTCTTTGCGCCTTTGCGCCTTTGCGGGAGACAGTTCTTTTTACCCATCACTCTTCCGGGCCAGTACAAGTTGGTCCGTGAAGCGCGGGGATCTTCTGACTGATGATCGGATAATTCGGAGCCTCGTCTATATTGATCTGGGTCCAATGAGCGTAGTTCTCAGGCACATTAGTATCGGCGAAGATTGCTTCGACGGGACATTCCGGCACGCACGCATCGCAATCGATGCAGGTGTCGGCGTTGATGTAAAGACGATCCGGTAGCTCGTGGAATGCCTCAACAGGACAAACAGCTGCGCAGTCGGTGTACTTGCAATCGACGCACAATTCAACAACTACGTAGGTCATTGGGGAACTAGGCTCCTTTCGATGATGGCAAAAGTTATTCAGTAGCGCGTGTAATGTCAACCAGAATTAGCCACAAAAAGGCACAAAAGGCACAAAAGTAGATCGAGAACTCACGAAATGTGGATAAGAACAAGTCAGGAAGGGTGGCTTGCCCCCGCTTCCAGAATCATCCATGCACCTTCGCTGCTGCGACGCTCGATTTTGCCGGGGCCGCGAATGGTTTTGTTCACCACGGGATCGCCTTTGTATGTAATTGTCGAAGGACCGTTGACCGTCGCGTCGAGTTGATCGGTAACATCGAGGTCGACGCGGGAGGCGCCATTCGTGTCTACCACGCCACGCGCTGCGTGAAGCTTCGTGGTATCGACCTTGACCGCGCCGTTAGCGCCGATGTCGATCACCTTTGTCGTTCCGGAGACAATTATTGTCGGCGCGCCATTCGCATCGATCTCAAATTTATCGTTGTTCATTCCCTTTATGTCGATGTGTCCGGCTCCGCTCGATGAAAACCCTTCAAGATTCGGCACAGAAATCCTAACCTTCACTGGCTCGTTTATTGAATAGTTTTTTGTATTTTTCAGGCGCAACACGTTACCGCTGACGTTAGTACTCACGTACTCCAGCACGTTGTCGTCACCTTCAACCTCGAGACTCTGATTTTTCTGACACGTGACTTCGATCGTGAACGCGCCTTCGGTCGAGATTGACGTGAACGATGGAACGTCGCGCTTCTGAAGCTCGCGTTTGCCCGAGCCTTTTATCTGAGACATGAGCTTGCCATGACAGCCCGCCGCTAAAACCGTCAGCAAAACCAAGCACACAAGTTTTCTCATTATAGTTCTCCTTTATCGTCCGGGAACCCAGGTGAACCAGAAATAGATCGCTTGAGCGAGACCGATGAAGAAACCAATCACCGCGCCAAAGATCTCAATGGTCTTCAACTGGTCGCGCGCCACAGAAAGCACGAGGTCTTCGAGTTTCTCAAGAGGATAGTCCGATACCTTCTTGCGCACCAGCCCGCCAACGTCAAATTCGGCAATCGCAACAGGCAGTCGCTCGCGCGCCGCGAATGTGATGCGCTCAACGAGGGCCGCACTCGCGCGCTCCATCGCATTGCGTGAAACGTGATCGCCGAGACGCCCGATCGGAGATATCAACAGGCGCTCGATCTGCGTGCTCAGGATCGCATTGATCGTGCGCGCGGTGTCGTCGCGTGAAAGGAGGCTGAGCAGGCTCTTGCTTAGAAACTCTTTCGCCTGTGTGGTTGAGTTTGAATCAAGCTGCTGCATCAGCGCACCGAGTGTTTGTGGACGCAGACGATCGATCGTTTCTTCAACCTGCATCGATACTGACGTTGATAACGCTTCGCTGCGAAGTATCTCAGTCAGTCGATTGCTGATTTGCGACTTCAGATCCTCGAAACGGATCGAGTCAAACTGGCCGATCAGCTCGTTGAGCGGACGCGCCATCACCTTGTCGACAGTCGCATTCAAAAACGCTTCCGCTTCCTGCTCGAACGCAGGACCACGCAAATACTCTTCAACGCGTCGCGGGAGGGTTTTGTTCATTAGTTCATCGACTTCGCGGTGTATACGCTCGCGCGAGACGAAGATCTTTTTGAAGAGGGAGAGTTGCTGGTAGTACTCATCGACCTCGAGCTTGATCAAGCCGCCGATCTGTTTGCGCGTTGTTTGGGCCGTGGCGATCTCAGCGAGGTGATGGACGATCGGCGGCACTTGTTGGTCGATGCGGTCTTTGATGAACGCGATTGTTTCCGGGGTGAACGTGTCTGCGAGTGTCGCCTCGCTGCGCGCGAGATCGTCCATACGACCGGCGACAAACTCGTGTACTTTCGTCTCGAATCCTTCCGTGGCGAACAGCTTGTGAACCTGGTCTTCGGCGAAGTCGAGAACCTTGTCGAGTGAGCTGTCACTGACCATGTCACCGAGACGGCGGTCGAGTAGCTCGTCAATCTGTTTATCGACGAAGTTCCCGATCGCGTTCGCAGTTTCTTCGCTCTTCAACATCTCGGCGATGTATTCGGCGAGTCGGTATTGAAGTGCGGAGATCGTGTCGAGAATCGGCGCGCGGGCTTGGGACGGGAGGGCGTCGATGAATGAGGGATAGACGCGGCTGAGCAGCTCGTTTGTGTACGCGCCGACAAACTCTTCCACCTTGCGTTGAAAAAAATCCGTTTCGAAGAGCGCGTCGAAGACCGTTTGTTGCGAAACGAGCTCGTTGCCGACGGCGTTGCCGATCGACTGGGCCAGCTTTTCGCGATGGCGGGGAATCATCCCCTGGGGCCAAATCGTGATACCGAGAAGTTTTGCGGATTTGTACGGGTGAAAGAGCATCCAGATGGCGAGCCACGCCGCGCCGTAGCCGTGAATCGTGGCAACCACAATGATGCCGATGGCGATTAAAAGCTTCATAGACACACGTAGACAGGATTTACAAGATAGTTGTTTTATAAAGGTCTTGTTTATCCTGAAAAATCTTGTAAATCCTGTCTAAATTATTCGACTCGGTAGCCGGCGTTGATCCACGCGCCAGTTCCGCCGGTCACATTGAGGAGATTCGAGAACCCCTGTTGCTGCAACAAACTCGCCGCCGCGCTCGATCGATAACCACCGGCGCAGATGACTGCCGTTAGTTTGTCTTTCTCAAGCTTTAGTGGACCAAGGCTTTTGTCTAGACTCGCAAGCGGTGCATTTTGTGCGTGCGGCACGTGCCCGCTGACGTATTCCGCGGGCCGTCGCACATCGACGATCTGCATGTCGTCGTTTGCGAGGCGTTCGTTCAACTCAGCGACACTGACTTGCGGAAGCGTGTTGACCGGCAGTCCCGCGTCGCGCCAGCTCGTGACGGCACCTTCGAGATAACCTTTCACGTTTTCAATTCCGACACGCGCGAGTCGCACGACTGATTCGTCAACCTGCGCTCCAGTGTCAGCGATGATGACGATCGAAGCATTCAACGGAATCAAGCTGCCGGCCCACATTGCAAACTGCCCGCCGAGTCCGATGTTCATCGATCCGGGCACGTGACCCACACCGAAGTCTGCTGCGCTTCGCACGTCGAGCAGCACGTGGCCATCATCGCGCAGTTGCTCCACCTGTTGCGGTGTTAACGGCTGTGGTGGTTGCAGCTCGGAAAGCCCACGCGCGCCCGAGCGATTGATCTCGGCATCTTTCGGAAAGTAGCTGGGCGCTTCGGGAAGGTCCGCGGTCATCATCGTCACAAAGTCTTTTTTACTCATCGGCTTCAACGCATAGTTAAACTTGCGTTGCTCGCCGATGGTTGACGATGTTTCTTTCGACATGTTGCGACCGCACATCGAGCCGGCGCCGTGCGCGGGATAGACCTCGACTTCATTAGGGAGCTTGAGCAGTTTTCCATGAAGGCTGTCGTACATCATCTCGGCCATCATTTGCGGTGTGTAACCCTTGCCGCCCGCGAGATCCGGGCGTCCGACGTCGCCGATGAAGAGCGTGTCGCCGGTTAGTAATCTTTGTGGCTCGTTGGGCGCGGTGACGAGAACGCAGATTCCTTCAGGCGTGTGGCCTGGCGTTTCAATAAATCGCAGACTTACGCCGCCCAACTGGAGCTCTTCGCCGTCTTTCACAGCCCGATGCTCAAACTCGACGCCTGCTTTTTCGCCGAAGATGATCTGTGCGCCGGTGCGCGCCGCGATCTCCTGATGACCACTGACGAAGTCGGCGTGCAGGTGCGTCTCGATCACATACCTGATCTTCAATCCCTGCGCCTCCGCCTCCGCCAAATACTCATCAACATCGCGCTGCGGATCGACAACCGCACCTTCACCCTCCGACCCGATCAGGTACGAAGCATGCGCGAGACAGGCGAGATAGAACTGTTTGAAATACATCGGGAATCTTCTCTTCAGCGTCAGTTGTTTACATGATTTACAAGATTTTTCAGGATAAACATGTAAATCATGTCTAATCTTGTAAATCTTGTAAAACGACTTACGTACAGCCTATCGTTCACCCGGGAGTTTGTAATATTCCCGCGCGGGTTTCAAAGGACGCAACATCCAATACGGCCTGCGTGTCCCATCAGGCGAAAACTTATCCGCCGGGCGCGTCATCGCCAGCCATTTTTTATAAACCTCGCGCGACTTCTTCGTATCGACAAAAATATCACCCGGCTTGTCATCCGGCTCAGCCGCGCGCACACGCACGGCCTGGTGCCAGCAGTGCATCCCCGAGATCGGATCCGGATGCACCGGAAACGTCATGTTCTGATGGACGCCCGCATCCTTCCACCAGATGCGCATCGTATCCGGATCTTCAGACGCATAAGGCTCGATTCCTCTCTCACGCTTCAAGCCCCATTCGCTGCCGTCCCGGTCCAACCGCACCGTCGCCATGAGCTGCCGCTGCCCCTCATCAGTCAACTTCCAACGGCCCATGTGATGGCTACACGCGACGATGCCCGGCCGAATTCCTTCCGTCACCCACGCCGCCACGACGTAATAACCAATCTCAGTCTCCACACGCACGAGATCGCCGGTGCGTACCTCCAGCTTCGCCGCATGGCTGGGGTGGATCCAGAGCGGGTTTGTGTGCGCGATCTCGTCAAGCCACTTCGCATTCGCGCTGCGCGTGTGGATCTGCACAGCGAGCCGGAACGTCGAAATGAGGATCGTCTGATCTTCTTCGAGATTGTCTTTGTGAACGTGACTCTTGAAATAGACAGGTATCGCGAGCTCGGGCCAACCCCAGCCGTTCATCGTTGACGAATAGAACTCGAGCCGGCCGCTCGGTGTCGGAAAACCACGTTTGATCGCGCCGTCCATCTCGATGCCAACAAGCCGGCGTCCTTCTTCATCACCATCAGGCAGCGGCAACGGAACGATGTTTGGCCCAGCCGGTTTCGCCGCGCGCGTGAACACTCGACCAAAACGATCCTTGCGCGCGTCATCGATCTCTTCCGGCGGAACGTTCTCCTCGTAAACACGCCCGATCTTCTCTTTCACTTCGAACGCACCGTAGCGACGCATGAATTCGAGCGGCGTCAAATTCTCCTCGGCGGCCCGTTCCGGCAGACCGGGAACCGAGTTGTCGAAGATCCATTCGTAATATTCATCGACGGTGAGTCGCATTCCCGGGTTCTTCTTCGACTCGGCGTACTGGCGAATGCCGAGGCTGCCATCGGGATCGATGCGCCACGTCAGCTCGAGCCAGAATTCATTCTCTTCCCACACTTCGCCCGGATTGACTTTGCGCGTGTCGTTGATCGTCTCGCCGTCACGCTGTCGCATGGCTTTCATCACCGGCTGGCGGAAACCGAGCCACTGCGAATCGTGTGTCTCGTACGAGGCAAGATCGTGTCGCTCCGAGCCGACGCCCATCGGCAGCACGTAGTCAGCGTAGTAAGCAGTTTCGTTCCACGTCGGCGTGAGCGCGGCGTAACAACCGACGAGATCCGGATCGGTCAACATCTCGATCCACGAAAAGCCGTCAGGATTGGTCCAAACCGGGTTGTAGACGCGGGTGAAGTAAACGTCGAGCTTCGCGCGGCCGTCTTTCAGAAAGTGCGGCAGCAGGAACGACATCTCATTCATCGACAGCGGATACTCGCGCGGCCAAGTGATCTCGTTCCACATCTTCGGATGCGGCGGCGTGTAAATCGGCCGCGGCACAAACTTGTTCCAGGCGTTCGGAAAAACACCGCCTTCCGTCGCAATCGCGCCGAGCAACGCATTCAACATGAAGAGACAACGCGCGACCATCCACCCACCACTTACACCCGACGCCACACTACGCCAGTTATGACTCGAAAACCTCGTCCCCGCCCTGGCAACCAACTTCGCAATCTCTTCTATGACCTTCGCCTCAACCCCCGACTCCTCGGCCGCAAACTCAAACGTATACTCGTGATAGATCCGTTTTAATCGTGCTTCAAAATCCGTAAAATCCGTGGTTAAACTTCCTTCTGCCGCGAGGTACTCTTTCCAGTTCCACCAACGCTCCACAAACTCCCGGTTATAAAGACCGTTCTGAATCAAATAATTCGCAATCGCCAGCAAGATTGCAGCTTCAGATCCGGGATACGGCGACACCCAGTAATCAGCGTGCGTCGCGGTGTTCGAAAGTCGCGTGTCAAAAACGATGAGCTTCGCGCCATTTGCTTTGCCCTCGATCACACGTTGCGCGTGTGGATTGAAGTAATGGCCCGACTCGAGATGAGCGCTGATCAGCAGGATGACTTTCGCGTTTGCGTGATCCGGACTCGGTCGATCGAGACCCATCCAGAGTTGATAACCTTCGCGGCTGCCTGAAGAGCAGATGTTTGTATGTGAGTTGTGACCGTCGATGCCCCACGCCGCGAGTATGCGTTCAGTGAAACCATCTTCGCCGGGACGACCGACGTGATACATCACCTCATGACGCCGGTTCTCGACGATCGCGTTGCGAATGCGCCCCGCGAGTGTGTCGAGTGCTTCGTCCCAGGTCGTGCGTTCCCATTTTCCTTCGCCGCGTTTGCCGGCCCGCTTGAGTGGATAAAGAATGCGATCCGGATCCGTTACCTGATTGAGTGTTGCGGGACCTTTCGCGCAGTTGCGTCCACGCGAGCCCGGGTGTTCAGGATTGCCTTCAAACTTCTGAACGTCGCCCGTGACTTTGTCGATATAAGCGAGCAGGCCGCACGCCGATTCGCAGTTGAAACACGTGGTCGGGACGATTGAGTAATGACGCTCTTTGCGTTGCGGCCACGCGCGCGGATCGAGCTCGGTCCAGTTGTCCCAGCGCTCCTTCGGCGGATACGCTGCGAGGTGACTACGGCTCGGGCCTGGATAGAAAGTCTCTTTCATCTTTTTATGCGAGTGGCACTGATTGCGCCGCCTGAACGTAAGCGTTCTCGAAGAGCATGAGTCCGATCAAGGCGAACGGCGCGCCGCCGATTCCTATCTGTGTGCTTACAACGCCGAGCACTGCGAGCAAGGGTAACAGACCGCCTGTCAGTGACAGAGCTGTTCCCATCCAGAAGTCGGTCTTATAACGACCCCTCACCATTTCCCAGATCGCGAGCCGCGCGTGTGCGGTCGGATGAGTTAATGAAACTTCACCCCAAACCATTAACAAGTGAATCACGCTCGTTACGCCGAGTATCCACAACAACAAGTCGACGTGATTGTTCATCACGGTCGCGACCGGCAACAGAATTGCCGAACCCAGTAGCGCCGCTTGAAACACGAGATGCGGTGGCAGTAGCGGGTTCTGCCACATGTCGCGCGCTTTAGCCTGTGCGAATAGGTACGCGGTGTAGATGGCGGTCAGTAACGACAACGGCACGCCAACAACCATTAGCTGCGACTGGAATGTCGTTGATCCAACCCAGCTCGCGATGAAGTGGAGCAGCAGCACGAGCGTGTAACCCGCGATGATGAACGCGCCCTTCACGAGCCAGCTACGCCACTGCGGTCTCGTAAAGATCATGAAGAACCGCTCCGGATGTTCGAGGTCCCAGAGTAATAGCGCGCCAGTGAGCGCCAGGAACCCTCCAGAAACAATCGGCGTGGCCCATAACCAAAGCGGGCTGTTTACATTGAGCACGCCGAGCAACACGAGTAGACACGCGATCAGATAAACACCGGAAGCGATGCCTTTGGTCCAGGTGTAAAGACTGACGCGCCAGTCCCACGGAATCGAGTGCGCAACGTCGTACGACAGCAACGCCGCCGCCGATGAGTTGCTGTAATTCGGATTTCCCGACGTGACGAAGCCTGCCCCCTCCTGTTGCTCGCTCCACATGAAGAGACCGCCTTCAGGACGCCTCGCGGCGAGCGGATCGAGCGTCGCCTGGTGCGCGCCTTTGTAGAAGAGTTTCGGCAGCGTCTCTTTCTCAGGACGCCTGACGGCCACGGTATCTCGGTTGATGATCTGTGCGACGTAAGAATCCGCGTCGTTCATATCGCCGACGAGAATCGCCTGCGTCGGACAAACAACGACGCACGCGGGTTCGAGGTTCATGTCGATACGATGCGCGCAGAAGTTACATTTCTCAGCCGAGTGGTCGTCAGGATTGATGAAGATCGCGTCATACGGGCACGCCGCCATGCAAGCCTTGCAACCGATGCAGATCGACTTGTCGAAGTCGACGATGCCGTCCGCGCGCTTGAACATCGCCGCCGTCGGGCAGGCGGTGACGCACGGCGCGTGGGCGCATTGATTGCAGCGTGTGACCTGGTGCGCGCGGCGCGCTTGTGGGAAGACGCCGATGTCGACGTGTTTGACGTAGGTGCGCGTGACGGAAAGTGGAACGAGGTTCTCAGACTTGCACGCAGTCGTACACGCGTGACAGCCGATACAGCGCGTGTGGTCGATTACCTTGGCCCACTGAATCGGGTCGGACCGTTCCATCATAGAAGCTCCCGTTGGGAAGCGAAACTATAACATACGCGATTGACAAATCCGGCGCGTCATAAGACAGTAAATCTCCTTGGAGGTGTCTTCATGCGTTCTACATTCTATTTTGCGTTAATTGTCTTCGGGGCCGTGATTTTCGCCGCGTGCAACGCCATCGATCACTCGGCTAATACTAAACCCGCTGCTCTTCCTGGTTCAGACACTGTCTATGCAGATGGTGCGCGTCGCGTCACGGCCGACGAGTTGGACACGATGATGAAAAACGGGCAGGCGATTGTCGTCGACGTGCGAAACCAGGCCTCATTTGACCAGGGACACATTCCCGGCGCCAAGCTGATCCCAGCTGGCGAGATCCTTAACCACCTGAACGAGCTTCCGCGTGACAAGATGATTGTCACCTACTGTTCTTGACAGGCCGAACATACGTCCGCCGGTGCGGTGGTCGCTCTCAAGACAAAAGGAATCGAAAACGCGGCAGCGTTGTTGGGTGGGTACAATCTCTGGCAACAGGAAAAGCGCCCGATCGAGAAGAAGCAGTAGTTAGCCACAAAAAGGCACAAAAACACAAAAAATGAAGAAGAATTAACGTTCGCGCTTCTTCTTCATTTTTTGTGTTTTTGTGCCTTTTTGTGGCAAAAATTCGGCTTAGGTTTGCGGGACGATCTGCGTGACGAGGGCTGGCAGTGGCGTCACGACGCGCGCGGCCGGGACGCACAGCACCGGACACGGCGCATTCCTGATCACTCTCTCGATCTCCGATCCCAACACGTGGCTGCTTCCAAATAATGAACCGTGTACCGCGGTTCCGATCACGATGAGATCCGCCTGGAGCGTGTCGGCGAGTTTGACGATCTCCTGGTACGGCCGGCCTTCGGTGATGTGCGTCGCGCCTCCGCCCCGCGAGAGATGGGCCATGCGCTCCTCAACGTGACTCCGCAGTCGCGTCAACGCCGCCAATCCACCTTCAGGAAACATCACTGAGATCTGTTCGAAATAATCGCCGATAACGTAAACCGCATGCAGCTCGGCGCCAAGCTGATTCGCCATCTGCGTCGCGAGCTGAGTCGCCGCGGCTGAAGGCGGTCGGAAGTTGGTCGCGAGCAGCACGCGCTTCAGTTGAATCTCGCTTTCCCCATTGACGAAATCTCTTTGCGGCGGCCTGATCGCCAGCACAGCGCACGGCGACTCCGCAATGATGTCTTCGGCAAGCGAGCTGCCGAACGCGCGCGTCAGTAGATTGCGATCGCGCAGCGCCACAGTGAGCAGATCAATATCGTGATCGATCACGGCCTGTCCGATCTCTTTCGCATCCTGCACGCTCAACGACACGACGCGTCCATGGCCGTACCGTGCAAACGCAGTGGCATATTTCAACGCCGCCTCTGCATTCACTGAGGAGTCATCGGGGCAGAGAATGTTCCTGAACGGAAACACGACGCCAACCTATCACCAGCCCACTATCCTGTAAATGAAGAACTTGTTAAACTCCGCAAGCTTTCCTAACGCAAGCAATAGTTATCTAAATCCACTCCCGGAGGCGACACCTTGCTTCGAGGAATTTTACGCACCAAGAACCTTGACGAAATACTGGCCAGCGTAGGCGGTCCACAGTTTGCCCTGAAACGAACGCTCACCGCCTTCAGCGTCACTCTCATCGGGATTGGAGCAATCATCGGCGCCGGAATCTTCGCCACTGTCGGCACCGCCGCTTCGGGCACCGCCGAACGCGCCGGCGCTGGTCCGTCGTTGATGCTGTCGTTTGTCATCACGGCGATTGTCTGTGGGTTTACAGCACTCTGTTACGCCGAGCTGGCGTCGATGGTTCCGATCTCAGGCTCGGCTTATACCTACTCTTACGCGACGCTCGGCGAGCTCGTGGCGTGGATCATCGGCTGGGACTTGATCATCGAGTATGCGATCGGGAACGTCGCGGTCGCGATTAGCTGGGCCGAGTTTTTCAATCGACTGCTGCGCAACCTCGGCATTTATGTGCCTGACTGGCTCACCTCAAACTATCGCACTGCTTCAGCGGAGACACTTGCGGCCGCGCCACACATCGGCGGTTTTCCGATAGTCTTCAACATTTTTGCGTTTGGCATCGTGGCCCTGATCACGATCGTGCTCGTGTGGGGCATCAAGGAGTCGTCAAACTTCAACGCGGTCATGGTGCTGATCAAGATCCTCGTGTTGCTGTTTTTCATCGGGCTCGCGCTTTACTACGTTTCACCCGCGAAGATGACCGAGAACTGGAAGCCATTTCAACCGCAGGGATGGTTTGGAACACTGACTGGCGCGGCAGTCGTGTTCTTCGCATACATCGGTTTCGACGCGGTCAGCACAGTGGCTGAGGAAACAAAGAATCCTGCCAAAGATCTGCCCGTCGGAATCATCGCCTCGCTGATTATCTGCACGATACTTTACGTCCTCGTGGCGGCAGTGTTCACCGGAATGGTGCCCTGGGAAACGGTGCGAGCCTGGACTGCGGCGCAGCGTGGTGAGTCGCTGACGATGGCGCTCGAGACTGTCGCGCCGCAGGCGTTGTGGCAAAACACGGTCATCGCGTTCGGATCGGTGGTCGCGCACACTGCTGTGTTGCTGGTATTTCAACTCGGACAGCCGCGCATCTTCTTTTCAATGGCTCGTGACGGCTTGCTGCCTTCAGTGTTCGCGAGTGTTCACCCGCGCTTCAAGACTCCGCACGTCACGACGATCCTGACCGGCGTTGCCGTCGGCGGCATCGCTGCGTTTGCGACTGTGGACGAGATGGTGAGCTTGACCAACATCGGCACTCTCTTCGCGTTCATTCTCGTGTGTGTCGGTGTGATGGTCTTGCGTCACAAGGATCCCGATCGGAAGAGACCGTTCAGAGTTCCATTTGGTCCTTATCTGCTGCCGGGTTTAGGCGCACTGTCATGCGCGCTACTGATCTACTTCCTGCCGGAAGGTTCTTACTGGCGCTTTGTCGGGTGGCTGATGCTGGGTCTGTCAGTATATTTTTCTTATGGATATACACGCAGCGCAGTCGGTCAGAAACTCGGACGCCCATCGCGGACTCCCGCGGGCCTGAAGTTAGCAGCCTTTTGCTTCATCCTCGTGGCAGTGGGACTATTCGTAATCCCGCACGACGTCGCGCCCCGTGAATTGTTCTCCGAAGCTTTTGACGCGACGGCGGAGAAGCACAATCAAACTCTGTATGGTCTATTGATCATCATTGCCGGCCTGATCGGCGCCGGAATTGGGATTGCCCTCGGGTCGCCCAAAGAGAAGGAAGGTTAATCCGTGGTTAGGTTTTAGTTTTATGAACGCGCTTCCAATCATCATCGGTTCACTTTGCGTGATTGCGATCTCGTATCGCTACTACTCGGCTTTTATTGCTGCGAAGGTGTTGGCGTTGGATGACTCGAGGCCGGTGCCGTCGCAGACGATGTTTGATGGGCATAACTATTATCCAACTAACAAGTGGGTTTTGTTTGGACACCACTTCGCCGCGATTTCGGGGGCAGGACCGTTGATTGGACCGGTATTGGCTGCCCAGTTCGGGTTTTTGCCGGGACTCTTGTGGCTGGTGATCGGTGTGTGTCTCGGCGGCGCCGTGCACGACTTCATGATCATGGCCGGCAGTGTGCGCCGGAAAGGAAAGTCGCTGGCGGAGATGGCGCGCACCGAGATCAGTCCGTTGTCAGGGCTCGTCGCCGGTGTAGCGATACTTTTCATCGTGGTGATCGCGCTGGCGGGTCTTGGTTTGGTCGTTGTGAATGCGTTGGCCGAGTCGCCATGGGGAACCTTCACGGTCGCCTTCACGATTCCACTCGCTTTGTTCATGGGCCTTTACATGTATCGCTTCCGCAAAGGCAAGATTGCTGAAGCGAGCATCATCGGCATAATCGGGCTGTTGTTTGCCGTCTACCTCGGTGGGCACATCGCCGATTCTTCCTTCGCACAAACGTTCACGTTTTCACGCAACAGCCTGATCGTGATCATGGCGGCTTACGGCTTTGTCGCGTCGGTGTTGCCGGTGTGGATGCTGCTCTGCCCGCGCGACTACCTGTCGTCATACTTAAAAATCGGCACGATTGCGTTTCTGATTATCGGCGTGCTCCTCGTCCATCCAAACCTGAACATGCCGGCGTTCACGCCATTCACTGCGGGTGGCGGACCGGTAATTCCCGGCAAGCTTTATCCGTTTGTCTTCATCACGATCGCGTGTGGCGCGATTTCCGGTTTTCACGCCCTCATCTCTTCCGGCACGACACCGAAGATGATCTCGAAAGAGACTGACACGCGTATGATCGGTTACGGCAGCATGTTGATGGAGGGCGTGGTCGGCATCGTGGCGCTCATCGCCGCGACTTCGCTTTTCCCCGGAGACTACTTCGCCATCAACACGCCGCAGCGCACCGACGCTCAAAAAGCTGCCTACGTTCAAATGGTCGACACGCACACTGACCAGGGATTCAATCTCCAACCGCAGGAGATCGATCGACTCGAGCAGGAGTCAGGCGAGAAGAACCTGCGCGGGCGAACTGGCGGCGCGGTGACACTCGCACTCGGCATCGCGAAGATCTTCGACGGCATACCGGGCCTCGGCGGGTTGATGAAGTACTGGTATCACTTCGCGATCATGTTTGAAGCGCTCTTTATCCTTACAACGATCGACACTGGTACGCGTGTGGCGCGATTTCTCGTGGGCGAATTTGGCGGGCGTTTCTACAAGAAACTCGAAGAGCCAAACTGGCTGCCGGGTTCGATCGTGACCTCAGCCCTCGTCGTCACGGCGTGGGCGGCGTTCATCTGGTCAGGCTCGATCTCGACGATCTGGCCGATGTTTGGCATCGCGAATCAACTGCTCGCGGCGGTGGCTTTGTGCGTGGCGACGACGATCATCATCAACTCCGGTCGCGCGAAGTACGCGTGGGTGACGCTCCTGCCGCTCTCGTTTGTCAGTACGACGACGCTGGTTGCGGGCTTCAAGTCGATCACCGACATCTTCTGGCCATTAGCACAAAAGCCTGAAACGTCGGTCCAGGGCCTCATCAACACGAGCCTCACCGTAATTATCATGGTGGCGGCTGTGATCATCATGCTCGACTCGATCCGGCGCTGGGTGGGAACACGCAGACAACCCCAACTGACTCCAATTCAAGAGACAGCAACGTAGACACGATTTACAAGATTTTGCAGGATGTACATGTTAATCCTGAATAATCCTGTAAATCCTGTCTACTACTCGATTGGACAGTTTCGGCGGAAATCGGCGATAATGCGCGTTTTCGTAAAGCGTATCTCGCCATAATCTAGACAAATCGAAAGGAATTTTTCGAAGTGGAACTATCGCTGACACTGCGCCGTGCAGCAATTATTATTGCGGCCACCGTTACGACCCTGGCTCTCGGCATCCCAACTTACGCCCAATCCCATCAGGGAGGCGAAGCTAGCCTCGAGCTACCGGATCTCACGCAGGTGACCTTCCTGAATGGCATCACCGGCCATAATTTGCTGATG
>Ga0207712_10001278_pt1 | contig 17297 bp, 11 predicted proteins | sample KBSS44metaG_FD_184402 | JGI IMG/M metagenome (GOLD analysis project Ga0207712, IMG submission 184402) | Switchgrass rhizosphere microbial communities from Kellogg Biological Station, Michigan, USA - KBS S4-4 metaG (SPAdes) (version 2) | ecosystem: Host-associated > Plants > Roots > Rhizosphere... | reverse complement strand
GGGCGGCCGGTACATCACCGCCTGCGACGTCGGCACCTACCCGGCCGACATGGACATCGTCTCCCGCGAGGCTCGGTGGGTCGCGGGCCGTTCGCCGGTGCACGGCGGGTCCGGCGACTCGGGCGTCATGACGGCCTACGGCGTCTTCGAGGGGATGCGGGCCTGCGCCGCACGTCTGTGGGGCAGCCCGAGCCTCGCCGGCCGGACGGTGGCCGTGAGCGGCGTCGGCAAGGTGGGCGCCCGGCTCCTGGGACACCTCCTCGAGGACGGCGCCAAGGCGGTCGCGACCGACGTCAACCCGGCCGCACTGGCGCGTGTGCGCGATCTGTACCCCGAGGTCGAGATCGTGGACGACCCGGACGCCCTTATGGACGCGCCGGCCGACATCTACTCGCCGTGCGCCCTGGGCGGCGCCCTCACGGAGGCGACCGTGCGCCGGCTACGCGCTCGAGTGGTCTGTGGCGGGGCTAACAACCAGCTGGCCCACCCTGGAATGGACAAGCTGCTGGCCGAGGCCGGGATCCTCTACGCACCCGATTTCGTAGTGAACGCCGGTGGACTGATCCAGGTCGCCGACGAGGTCGAGGGCTACCGGGCCGACCGGACCAAATCGGCGGTAGCTCGGATCTTCACGACGACCCAGAAGGTCTTCCAACTAGCAGACGCCGAGGGCCAGACCCCCGGCGCCGCCGCCATAACCCTGGCCGAACGCCGAATCACCGACGTTGGCCGCCTCCGCCGCATCCTGCTGCCCTGAGGGGATGTGTTTCCCGGTCCAGTCGCGAACACGAGACGCCTGAACGTCCCCAACTGGGGAGGACCGCACGGGCTCGGGCGGTTAGCCCGGAGCAGAAGGTTGTTTCTGGTCCGCTCCGTCCGGGCGGCACGCTCCGGCCCCTTACTCGCTTCGCTCCCAAGGGACCTCCGCGTGCCGTGTCCGCACGGAGCGGACCAGAAACAGAGGTTGGCGTGTCGGCTGACCCGCGGTCCCTGTAGTCTCGGTAGGCACGAGACTGTTAGCACCGGGGCGGGTCCCCGTCGTCATGTTCGAGGGGGTCGAGCCATGGGGCGCGGCCGAGCGAAGGCCAAGCAGACGAAAGTCGCCCGCGAGCTCAAGTACAACTCGCCAAATATGGATCTCGACCGACTCAAGGCGGATCTGGGCGTCTCTGGATCGACCACCCGGGACACGACCGAGGATGACGATCCATACGCGGACGATGAGTACGACTACAGCGCGTACCTCGACGAGGACGACGAAGACGGTTGACGCGCCCCCGGGGCCGCTGAGGTTCTCGTTCGACCCCTATGCCAGATAGGCAACTCGAAGACCCGACACTTCGCCGCACGACGCCATCCACTGCGGACGACATCGTGCGGCTTGCCGGTCCAGCTACGGGTGGATGCCGGTGAGGCGCGCGGCCAGGCGATCGGCGGTCTCAGCCTCGGCTGGCTCGGCGCCATCCGGCGCGGTGACCTGGCCGGCCAGCCACGCCGGGACGCCCCGGGCCGCCAGAAGCGCCAAGGCGTCGTCGACCGCGGCGGGGGCCACGACCGCGACCATGCCGATGCCCTGGTTGAAGGTGCGCTCCATCTCTACCTGGGCCACCGGGCCGCGTTCGGCGAGCAGCGCGAAGATCGGCGGAGGTGTCCACGTGGACCGGTCCAGCGTGGCCAGCAGGCCCGCGGGGATCACCCGGGCCAGGTTCGCCGCGAGCCCACCGCCGGTGATGTGCGCGAACGCATGGACCTCGGTCGCCGCGGCGAGCGCCAAGCAGTCCTTCGCGTAGATCCTGGTCGGGGTGAGCAGCGCCTCGCCGAGGGTGGTGCCGAGCGTCGGCTCGTGGCCGCGCAGCGACGCCAGGCCGTCCGGGCCGATCCCGCCGGGGAAGCCCTCCCGCGCCGGGCCGAACAGGACGTGGCGTACCAGCGAGAACCCGTTCGAATGCAGCCCGGACGAGCCCAGCGCGATCAGTGCGTCGCCCGGTCGGACCCGCTCGGGCCCGAGGACGTCGTCCGCCTCGACGACACCGATCCCGGTCGCGGCCAGGTCGTAGTCGTCCGCGCCCATCAGTCCGGGGTGCTCCGCGGTCTCCCCGCCGACGAGCGCGCAGCCGGCCTGCTCGCAGCCGGTGGCGACGCCGGAGACGAGCAGGGCCACCCGGCGGGGGTCGAGCGAGCCGCAGGCAATGTAGTCGAGCAGGAACAGCGGCTCGGCGCCGCAGACCACCAGGTCGTCGACCACCATGGCGACCAGGTCGATGCCGACGGTGTCGTGGACGTCCAGCGCCCGGGCGACGGCGATCTTCGTGCCCACCCCGTCGGTCGACGAGGCGAGCAGCGGCTTGCGATAGCGGGCGGTGTCGAGGGCGAACAGCCCGGCGAAGCCGCCCAGCGAGCCGACCACCTCGGGCCGGCTGGCCCGCGCCACATGGCCGCGCATCGCCTCGACGGCGCGCTCGCCGGCATCGACGTCCACCCCGGCCGCCTGATACGACACACCGCCGGTGGAGCCACCTGGAGCTGACCGGCCGGCGGAGCCGGACGAAGCCGGCTGGCCGGCAGCGGGGCTCATCGGCGCGGTCATGGCCGGACGCTCCCCGCCGGCGCGGCACCGGCACCGGCACCGGCACCCAGGCCGACATTGGCATTCAGGCCTGCATTGCCACCTGACCCGGCACCCGAGCTGGTACTGCCACCGGGGCCGCCCGCGCGCCTGCCCGACGCTGCGACGGCCTTCGCCTGCGATGCCACCGATCCAGGCGCCGTCGAGCCGGACGCCGTCGAGCCGGATGCCGCCGTCGACGGAGCGTCCAGATCGGCCAGCTCATCGATGGCCTCGAAGGCGCCGATACCGGCAAGGTCCTCGAGATTCTGGAGATCCTCGAGGCGGTCGAGATCGTCGGGCGACGGGTCCGCGCCGTTCATCCCGATCATGACCTCCCGGCGGAACGCCTCGGCCAGCGCGGCGCCGGTGGCCGCGCCGCTGCTCATCGTCTCCAGCTGGTGCTTGCCACCCAGCCGGTCGGAGTCGGACAGCGGCACCGGGTACACCCCGTCGAAGCATGCCCGGCACAGCTCGTTCGCGGGCTGGCGGGACGCCGCGACCAGGCCGTCCAGCGAGACGTAGGCCAGCGAGTCGGCGCCGAGTGACTCCCGCACCTGCTCCACCCCGGCGCCGCTGGCGATCAGCTCGGCCCGGGTGGCGAAGTCGATGCCGTAGAAGCACGGCCAGCGTACGGGCGGCGAGGAGATCCGCACGTGGACCTCGGCAGCGCCGGCCTCGCGCAGCATCCGCACCAGGGCCCGCTGGGTGTTGCCGCGCACGATCGAGTCGTCGACGACGACGAGCCGGCGGCCCTCGATCACCTCGCGCAGCGGGTTCAGCTTCAGCCGGATGCCGCGCTGGCGGATCGTCTGGGACGGCTGGATGAACGTCCGCCCGACGTAGGAGTTCTTGACCAGCCCCTCGCCGAACGGGATGCCGGCGGCCTCCGCGTAGCCGACGGCGGCCGGTACGCCGGACTGTGGCACGGGGATGACCAGGTCGGCGTCGACCGGTGCCTCGCGGGCGAGCGTGCGCCCGACCTCGACCCGGGTGGCGTGCACGGAACGGCCGGAGATCGTCGTGTCCGGCCGGGCGAGGTAGACGAACTCGAACAGGCAGCCGTGCCGGTCGGCCGGCGCGAAGCGCAGTGAGCGCGGCCCGTCCGCGTCGATGACGACCAGTTCGCCCGGTTCCACTTCGCGCACGAATGTCGCGCCGACGATGTCGAGGGCGCAGGTCTCGCTCGCGACCACCCAGGCCCCGGCGCCCTGGCCGGGCGTGCCCGACGCCGGCCCGTTTCCGTTCGAGGCGGCGCGGTCAGCCCGGTCAGCCCGGTCTGCCGGGTCGGCGGCGGCGGCCGCGGCGCCGTCGAGGCGGCCGAGGACGAGCGGGTGGACGCCGTGGGTGTCGCGGGCGGCGTAGAGCGTCGAGGCGTCCGAGAAGACCAGCGAGAACGCGCCGCGCAGGCGCGGCAGCACGTCGAGCGCCGCGTCAGCGAGCGTGGGGCCCGGGTGGCCGGCGAGCAGCGCGGTGATCAGGTCGGAGTCGGTGGTGGCGTGCATGCCGGCGTCCCGGTTCTCGCCGACCTGTTCCGCGAGCTCCATGATGTTGGTCAGGTTGCCGTTGTGCGCGAGGGCGACGCCGCCGCCGAGCCGGGCGGTGCGGTAGGACGGCTGGGCGTTCTCCCAGGTGGACGAGCCGGTGGTCGAGTAGCGGGCGTGCCCGACGGCCAGGTGGCCCGACAGGCTCGAGAGCGTCCGCTCGTCGAACACTTGGGCGACCAGCCCGAGCTCCTTGAACACCAGGATCGCGCGGCCGTCCGCGACGGCCATGCCGGCCGCCTCCTGGCCGCGGTGCTGCAGGGCGTACAGGCCGTAGTAGGTGAGGTTCGCCACATCCTCGCCGGGCGCCCACACGCCGAACACCCCGCAGGCGTCCTGCGGGCCGGCGGCGTCACGCAGCTCGAGCTCCCAGTCCCGGTCGGCGGGGTCCCGATCGGGCCGGGTCTGGCTGGTGGTGGACTGGCCGGCACCGGCCTCCCGGCGGCCGGGCGAACGCGCGCCAGCGGCCCGGGGGTCCGTTGCGGCCACCCCGGTGGAGCGAGGATCGTCCATACCTGAAACGGCGGCGGTCCCCTTGGTCATGGCACCAGGTCTCCTCGCCTGTCATCGTCCGGGGTCCGGGCCCAGCCCCGGGGTGACACCTCGGGCCGGCCTGACGGGCCGCCCGCGCGGGGGCCAACGGACCAACCCGCCTCGACGGGGACATGGACGGGTCGTCCCACCATGAACGCGCCGTCAACTGCCACCGGCATTCACGCTAACAGGAGCTGGGTTAGCGGGCATTTCGCTTCGGACGTACCCGTGAGCAGTACCACCAAGCTCCCACGCCGGGCTCCCCCGCGTCGCGTCACCGGCTACCGGACCGGAGGCCGACGACGACCGGCAGGCCAGGTGACGACGATCCAGCTGGCCAGGTCCGGTCGGCCGGACCCGTGAGGCTATGGCGGTGGCCAGCAGACCACGGCGGACTACAGCAGCGGGAGGAGAGCACTCAGGTCAGAGCGCTCACCGCTCGCGGTGAGCCGGCCCTCCGCCACGGCCGCCGCCCAGTCCAGCCGCCCGGCGGCCACCGAGACGAAGGTCACCGGATCGGCCTCGACCACGTTCGGCGGGGTGCCGCGGGTGTGCCGCGGGCCCTCGACCACCTGCGCGGCGGCGAACGGCGGCACCCGGACCTCGACCGACCGCCCGGGCGCGCGGACGGCGAGCAGGTCGACGAGGGTGCGCGTGACGACCCGCAGCGCGTCCTTGTCCGGCGCGAGCCCGAGGTCCAGGCCGTGTACGACACCCTCGACGCATCTGGTCACGACGAAGTCGCCCAGCCGGATCGGTCCGCCCGGTGACGGCACCACGCGGTCCCAGACCTCCACGCCGGCCGGCCGGTCAGCCGTCGCAACCTCGAAAACGTCGAGGGCGTCGCGCGACGCGGCCACGGCCGCCCGCAGCCGACGGCGCAGGTCAGCCGGGGACAGGTCGGTAGCGTCGGCGCGGGCGACGTCCGCGATCGCCTCGGCCCGAGCGCCGACGCCCCCCAGATACTCGACGGTGTTCACCACGTCGGCATGGCCGGCGCGGACGGCTCCTGCCTCGCCAGCCGACGCGCCACCCAGCGAGCTCGCCAGCGCCCCGCCCGACCGGGCGCAGTGTGCCACCAAGTCGCCGAACGTCCAGCCAGGCAGCGGGCTCTCGACGGCGAACCGGGCGTCGGGGAGCACGTCGACAGCCGCCACGATCAGGTCCCACTGCCCGGTGCAGGCGGCCATGAGCCGGGAGTCATCCGGCCTGCGCCCACCCGCTCGTCGAACCGCCACAGCCACCTCCGCCAGACCGACCTGTCAGCCACCGGCGCGGCACGCGCAGGCGCGGCGTCTACTTGCCAGCCGCTCCCTGGCAGCCGCTTCGAGCCAACCCGCCCGCTCGTCAGGCCGACCAGCCCGCGACCCGCTTCGGGCCGGTATCTCCCGATCCGGCCGCCGCCGGCGTACGGCCAGCCTGCCATCCGCCTCGCGAGGTGGCGAAGATAGAACGGTGGAAGCGACGCATCTGGACGCGGTCGACGAGCCCGCCGCCCGTTCGGCCGATCCCGCGGCCGAGCCGACGGACCCCGGGCTCCCTGCCGGATCGGCGACAGAATCCCTGCCAGACAGGTATCAAGGTTCTTCCCGGGATGGCTCCACCGATCCGGGAAGAGCCTTGCTTATGAGATCGGGGATCGGGGAGGTCGGCGGACCGACTGGTGACCCGTTCGGCACGGCCGCCATCCGAGGGCGTGTGCTCGACGCCTGGGCGGCGTCGCCGGCGCGCTTCCGGGAGGACGCCAACGCCGAGGAGGACGCGGCGCTCGGTGCCTACCGCGACCGCCTCGTCGTCGAGCTGCTGCAGAACGGCGTCGACGCCGCCGCGGCCGCGGGCGTCCCCGGCCGAGTGTTGCTCCGCCTCGCAGGCGAGACGCTGGAGGTCGCGAACACCGGCGCGCCGCTGACCGCCGCCGGCGTGGAGGCGCTCAGCACGTTGCGCGCGTCGGCCAAGCGCGACGCCGGCGCCGTCGGCCGGTTCGGCGCGGGTTTCGCAGCGGTGCTCGCCGTCACCGACGAACCGTCGATCCTCTCGCGAACCCCGACGCCGACCCCGCCGACCCCGGCGGGCCCGACAGGCCCGACAGGCCTCGCGGACCCGGCCACCGCCACCGGCACTGCCACGTCCGCGCGCGGCGTGCGGTGGTCGAAGGAATGGACGGCAGCGGCCGTCCACGAGATCGGCGCCGCCGGCCTGCACGCGGAGCTCACCCGCCGCGACGGCGCGGCGCCCGTGCTGCGGCTGCCGTTCGCCGTGGCGGACACGCAGCCGCCGCCGGACGGCTACGACACGGTCGTCCGCCTCCCGCTGCGCGACGCCGAGGCCGGCGGGTTCGCCCGCGAGCTGCTCGCCGCCTTCGACCCCACGCTGCTACTGGTCCTGCCAGGCCTCACCGGGGTCATCCTCGACCTGGATGGTGACGTCCACACGCACACCTGCCGCTGGGAGCACACCGCCCAGGACGAGCCGGTCGGCGCGGCGCCGGCCACGGCGACCGGCGCAGCCGGAATCGTGGACCTCGACGATCCGGCGATCGCGGCCGAGGCCCTGGACACCAGCTTGGAGATCGCACTGCTCGACGGGGAGCGCTGGCGAGGCTGCGTTCGTCGGGGCACGATCCCGGCGGAGCTGCTCGCGGACCGGCCCGTCGAGGAACGGGCGAGAACCGGCTACGCCGCACGCGCGATGGTGCGCGACGGCGGCTGGCCGGCCGCCGTCCCACAGGTCGTGCGGGCACCGCAGCCGACCGACGAGCCGCTATCCCTGCCAGTGCTGGCGAGTGTCGAGCTGCCGCTCGAGCCGTCCCGCCGGCACACGGTCGCCGGGCCGCTGCGCGACTGGCTGACCGACCGCCTGGCCGAGGCGGTCGTCGCCCTCGCCGTCCATCTGGGCACCGCCGCTGACACCGGCTCCGGCGCGTTCGTGGCCGCCGGCGACGGCGGGGACCGGGACGAGGACCTCCTGGCCGCGCTCGCCGCGGCCCCGGCGGAGGACCGCCCGAAGCGTGCGCCCGCGCCGGCTGGCGCTGACCCACTGCTGCCCCCGGATCCGCTGGCGGCCCTGGAGCTGGTGCCGGCCGGGCTACCCGCCGGTCCCGTGGACGGCCGGCTGCGGGACACCGTCACGCGGCTGTTGCCCGAGGTCGGGATGATGCCGGGCGGCCGGCTCGGCCGCGAGTGTGTCGTCTGCGACCTCGGCCCGGCCACCGACGCCGTCACCTTCCTGCTCTCCCCCGCCGCCGGCACGGCCGACCCGGCCGTCATAGCCGACCACGGCGTCGCCTCCGACCCGGACCTCGCGGACGCGGAGTTCGACGCCGGTGCCCTGCTCGGATCCGTGACCGTCGGCTCGCAACCCGGGGAGTCCCTCGAAGGCCCCGTCCCTGGGCTGCTGCCGGCGCGCTACGCGGCCCGGCACTGGCGGCGGGCCCTGGAGACGCTCGGGGTGCGCCGGATCGACAGCGCTGGGCTGGTCGAGCTGCTCGCCGGTGTGCGCAAGCCCCCGGTCTGGTGGTCGTCGCTGTACACCGCGCTGATCACGGCACCGGACCGGGACGCGCTCGGCGCCCTGCCGGTCCCCATCGCGACCGTCGCCGACGCCGCCGACGGTGGTGCCAATGACGGTGGTGCCGATGACGGTGGTGCGGCCGCGGACGGCGCGCCGCTGCGGGTGCGGATGGTCACCGGGCCGCGCGGGGTGCTGCTGCCCACCGACGGGCTGGACGTGGTCGCGCTCGCTGCCTCCGGGCTGCCACTGCGGGTCGTGCATCCGGATGCCTGCCTGGGCACCGCCAGGGACGCGCTGCGCACCCTCGGCGCGGTCGAGGGCACACCCGCCGGCGTGCTGCGCGACCCGGCCGTGCACGAGGCGGTCGTCGACTCCGACCCGGACGACGACCCCGAGGAGCTGCTCACGCTGGCAGCCGCCGTGCTCGCGCTGGTCCGCGACGCCGGGCTCACGCCGGCCGAGACGGCCGCCGGGCTCGACTGGCTCGGCGAGCTGCTCCTGCCGGACACGGACGGTGAGTTCGTCCCCGCCGCCGAGCTGCTGATCGCCGACGGCCCGCTGGACCGCTTGGTCGCCGGCGACACGCCGTTCGGCATCCTGGCCGCCCCGGTCACCGACGCGTGGCCGACGGGGGTGCTGGAGGCCGTCGGTGTGCTGCGCACGTTCGGGGTCCTCTACGCGAACGACGTCACTCTCGACCCGGACGAGCCGGTCCTGCTCGACCTCGACGACAGCGACACGTGGGTCGAGGAGGCGGTCGAGTCGCCGGCACTCGCCCCGGCGAGATCGACGGCGGCGCGAGCGGGCGGTCCCGGCGCGCCGGTGGTGCTGTCCAGCTTCACCGCCGTGCGCGACCTGGAGCTGGTGGACCCGGCCGCCTGGCCGGAGGCGCTCGCCGAGCTGGCCCGCCCGCCACTGCGCGAGGTCGTGCTCGGCGATGAGCCGTCCTACACCCGCTGGTGGCTCAGCAGGCATGCGCTGCTGCCGGTGGCCCGCGAAACCGGCGCCGCCGCTGGCTACGGCATCGGTACGGACGACGAGAACGACGAGAACGACGGGTACGCCTACGGCGATCTGGGCGGGCTCGCCGACGGCCGCGGCGGGGTGGTCCAGCTGCCGCCCCCGGAGCTGCGCCTGCCGGGCGCCGACCCGCTGCTCGCCGGTCTGTTCGCCCCGGCGGCGGCCCTGCCCGGGGTGGACGCCGAGCTGCTTCGGGCGCTTGGCTGCCGCTACACGCTCGACGACGTCCTCGGGGACCTCGGCGGCGTGCTGGACCTGCTCGACCGGCTCGGCGACGCCGACCGGGACATCCCCTGGCCGTCCGCCAGGGCGCTCTACGTCGCCGCCGTCACGGCCGCGACCCGGCTCGCGGCCGGTCCGGACGGCCAGGCGGGCGGCGGGCTCGCAGACGGCCGGCTGGACCCGCCGCTGACGGTGCGCACCCCGCTGGGCGTGGTCCCCACCGACGAAGCCGTCGTGCTGGACGCCCCCGACCTGCTCGCCCTGCTCGACGACGCGGCGCCGCTGCGGGTGCCGCTCGACCGCGCGGCCGAGGTCGGCCACGTGCTCGGGGTCCGGCTCGCGTCGACGGCTGCCGACTGCCCCGTGCTCGACGGCCCGTACAACACTGCGCAGCGGTCGGCCCCGGACGGCACGACCTACGTCGAGCACGCCCGGCTGGTGGTCGCCGACCTCGCCGGATCGCCTACCTACGTGCCGTGGCGGGTCGTCGGCGGCATCGGTGGCGAGATCCACGTCGACGCCGCGGCCGGCACCGACGCGCTCGCCCGGGCACTCGCCTGGCAGTCCGGCGCCTGGCACCGCAGGCACGCGCTGGCCGCTGCCCTGCGCGACCCGGATGGCACTGCGTTCCGCGATGCGGAGGACGACCTGGACGACGAGGCGATCGCCCCGCTCTGGAACCACTGATCTACCGCCTTGAGTCCAGTTACCGGCCTTTTCGTGGTCCAAAGCCTGATGCTCGAGGTCCTGCGGGCGTAGCCGTAGTCGTGCTGGTTGGTGCGCTGGACGCGCAGCTTGTCGGCGGCGTCGCGCAGCTGGTCCGGCAGGTCCCAGTAGGACGAGACGGTGTTCGACCAGACGGTGTCGCCGCCGACCGGCGGGATCTCGACGGCTCGCAGGACCGAGAAGGCCGGCGGGCGGTCGGTGAACGTGACGTCGGTGTGGCGGTTGTCGAACTGGCGAACTGGCGGCCGACCAACAGATCATCGATCGGCCCACGGTCATTGGCACAGCGAGTGTCGATCTCAACGTCGAGAGTCACTGGAGCGTCCGAGTCGACGACGCCGCCGGGCCGTGGATTACCCAGGCCCGCGTCGACGTTTTGCTTGGCCGCGAGCCGACATTCCAGCGAACTTGCCACCGAGCAGTCCAGATCCGGCGATCCTGACAGGGAGCTGGTGGACGGTCTGCTGACCGAATTACCTCTATCTCGGTCGTTAAGGTTAAGAATGTGAGCCCCGAGAGGTCCGTGATGAGCACACCGATCAAGCAGGTCCACCTGGCGGCGCACTTCCCCGGCGTGAACAACACCACCGTGTGGAGCGACCCCGCCGCGGGCAGCCACATCGAGTTCGCCTCGTTCCGCCACTTCGCGCAGACGGCCGAGCGCGGCAAGTTCGACTTCTTCTTCCTGGCCGAGGGGCTGCGGCTCCGGGAACAGAACGGGCTGATCCACGACCTCGACGTCGTCGGCCGGCCGGACACGTTCACCGTGCTCGCGGCGCTCGCCGCCGTCACCGACCGCATCGGGCTGACCGGCACGATCAACTCCACCTTCAACGAGCCCTACGAGGTCGCCCGGCAGTTCGCCAGCCTCGACCACCTCTCCGGCGGTCGAACGGCCTGGAACGTCGTCACCTCCTGGGACGCGTTCACCGGTGAGAACTTCCGCCGGGGCGGCTACCTGCCGCAGGAGGAGCGCTACGCAAGGGCGAAGGCGTTCCTCGACGCGGCGCTGAAACTATTCGACTCATGGGCCGGCGACGAGGTGGTCGCCGACCAGGAACGCGGGCAGTTCCTCCGCCAGCCGCTGCCGGGCGCCTTCACCCACCGGGACGCCCACTTCGACATCAGCGGCCACTTCAACGTGCCCCGGGGACCGCAGGGCCGCCCGGTCATCTTTCAGGCCGGCGACTCCGACGAGGGCCGCGAGTTCGCCGCGGCGAGCGCCGACGCGATCTTCACCGGCCACGCCACCCTCGAGGCCGGGCGGGCGTACTACGCCGACGTGAAGGGACGCCTCGCCCGCTACGGCCGTGCTCGCGAGTCGCTGCTGGTCCTGCCCGCCGCGACGTTCGTACTCGGCGACACCGACGCCGAGGCGGCCGAGCTCGCCCACGACGTCCGGTTGAAGCAGGTCAGCGGCCGGACCGCCATCCAGTTCCTCGAGCAGCTGTGGAACCGGGACCTCTCCGACCACGACCCCGACGGCCCGCTGCCCACGGTCGAGCCGATCGTCGGCGAGAACACCGTCGCGCGCGGCCGTGCGAGCGTGCGCATGTTCCGTGACCCGCACGCCGTCGTCAGCCAGTGGCGGGCGCTCGCGGAGGCCAAGAACCTGACGACCCGAGAAGTGGTCATCGAGGTGACCGGCCGACAGACGTTCGTCGGCTCCCCGGCGACCGTGGCCGCGGCGATCAACGACCTGGTCCAGGCGGACGCCTCCGACGGCTTCATCCTCGTCCCCCACGTCACCCCCGGCGGGCTCGACCCGTTCGTGGACTCCGTCGTGCCGCTCCTCCAGGAACGAGGCGTCTACCGCACGGAGTACGAGGGCACCACCTTGCGTGATCACCTCGGCCTCCCGCCGCTCGGCGCGCCAGCGTCGGCCCGGCGGACGCGGGAGGCGGTGTAGCGGCACCGCCGTCCCAAGTTACGATCTTGCTAGCGGAGTGAGCCGGGGGTGAGAATGGCGCAGCCGGACTTCGTCGTCGCCGCACCGCCCGAGACCGGCGGAGCCCGGCTCGTCGCCGTGCTGGCCAGCCATCCCGGCCTACTGCTGACCGACGAGCCGCCCGGACCGTCGGCGGCAGGGAAAGCCACCGACTGGCCCGGAGCGGCCGACGAGCCGGCTGAGGCGCAAGCGGACGACGAGTGGGAAGCCGGCCGAACCACCGGCACGCCGGACAGGCCGCGGATGCCGGCCGGGCGCCGACACGGCGTGGTCGCGCCCTACCTGCTCGCGGATTTCGCGGCGCAGCGGCGACTGCACGAACGCACGGCTTACCCCCGCCTCCTGGTGGCGCTACGCGACCCCGTCGACCGGGCCTACGCCGCCTGGCGGCACGCTCGGGCCACCGGCGCGGAGCCATTGACCGACTTCGTCGCGGCACTGCTCGCCGAACCGGAGCGTGCCGAGGCCGGCTACGGCTGGCCGTGGCGCTACGCCGAGCTGGGCCGCTACGGCCCGCAGCTGCGGCGGCTGTACACGCTCTACAGCCCCGGCCAGGTCCTGCTCGTGCAGTACCAGGACCTGGCCGCCGAGCCGGCGGCCGTCCTCGACCGGGTGTGCGGTTTCCTCGGCGTTCGCAAGGGTGCCGCCCGGGATCCACGACACCCCCGGATCGGCACCGGACCCGCGGCGGCCGACGGCCCCGGCTGGCCGGTCGACCGCCCGCCGCCCGAGGTACGGGCACAGGTCATCGGCCTGTTCCAGGAGGACATCCACCTGCTGGAGACGGTGACCAACCGTTCGTTCGAGACCTGGCTCACACCGTCCGGCGAAACAGCCCCGGCGCGCGCCGGGGACACCTGATCGACAGGGCCACCGTCGCGTGCGGCGTCCAGGCGGTCGCCAGCCGCCCCGCCGGGTAACGTCGCCCGCGTGGAGGCGAATGCGACGAGCCAGGACGCCGACGTGGACGGCCGAGAGCCAGGCGGCCAGGAACCGGGCGGGCCCGCGCGAGCCGCCGGGCGGCCGGACGGCGGCCAGCCTCCCACGGACGAGGCCCCGGGTACGGATACCGGAACTGGAACCGGTACGGGTGGGCTCGCGCCACTACCCCAGGACGGAGTCGGGTCGGTCGCCGTCGGCACGGCGGCGTGGCTGGTCGCGCTGGTCGTCATGCTGCCGTTCACCGACGATCTGCGCGCCGACGGGCACCTCTGGTGGATCGCCACGGCGGCCTGTGGCTTCGGCCTCGGGCTGCTCGGCTTGGTCATCGTGATCCGCCGCCGTCACCGTCTGCGCGGCACGCAGCACGCCGCGTCGACCCCGGAAGACTGAGCGCCTGGCGTCGGCGTCTCGTGTCGGCGCTTCGCGTCGCGGACTGGCCCGTCAGCCCTCGGGAATCGGATCTGGCCCGGGACCCATGTCCGTTGCCGGTGGCTCCCAGATCGTGCCGTAGCGGCCGTCGTGATACACGAGCGGCTCATCCGCACGGTCCACGCGACTGTCCAGTACCTCCGCGACGATCAGGTAGCTCTCGCCGGCGGCGATCCGGTGCTCGATGCTCGCCCGCAGCCAGACGGCGACATCGGACAGCACCGGCTCGCCGGTCGGCAGGGTGTGCCAGCGGACCGGCGGCGCGAACCGGTCGACACCGCTCGTCGAGAACCGCCGGGCGATCCCCTCATGATCGGACGAGAGCAGGTGCACCACCAGCGTCTGGGCGGTGAGCATCGCGGGCGCGCAGGACGACGTGGCCGACAGCGACAGCGACAGCAGCGGCGGCGTGGCCGACAGCGAAGCCACCGACGTCGCCGTGAACCCGACCGGCCCGGCGGCCCCAGCGAGAGTGATGACCGTCACGCCGGCCGCGTGCCGGCGGAAGGCCTGGCGCAGCGCCGCGGGATCGACGGCGGGCGCGGCGTCACGGGCGCGCCGAGCGAGCTCCATCGGCCGCGGCCCCCACCCCGGACCCGCTACGGGCCCGACGTCGGTGACGAAGTCCGCATCCGTCATTGAGTGGCCCGCTCGCGGAGGCTGGGGCCCACCGACGCCGACGCCGACGCCGACATCATGGGTTTCCGCGCCGCCGATGCCGGCGAGCGAAGCACTCGGTGAACAGGCATGACACCGGTAGCACTCGGCGACATGGATTCCTTCCCCCGCGGCCCGCCGGCGGGGGCGCGGCGCTCGTTCACCCGTTCACCCACCCGTTCACCCTCCCGGCCGCGCACGGCGGTCGATCAGCCTCCGGCGACTCCGCCCCACCATCGATTCGGCGAACCCCTGGTCTCGCGACGGGCCTGCGGCGCCGGCTTCCCCCGCACGCCTCGTCGCCGTCGACGATTCTCACTTCCTCGCCTGGGGACCCGCCAGCGGTGACAGAGCCGCCGGCGGTGACAGAGTCGCCGACTAGGACCGCCTCCTGGCCCTCGACGCGATCAGCCCAGCGAGTTCACCGCGAGTCGGCCGCGCGGCTCCGCCTCCGCAGTCGTCGCAGCGCGGCTCCGCCGCGGTGGTCAGCTGAACAGGTCCGTCGCGGCGGGGCGGTAACGGTAGCCGACCCGGCGGACGGTCTCGATCCGAAGGCGGTGCTCGGGTCCCAGCTTGCGCCGCAGGCGGGTGACCAGCACGTCGACGGTGCGACCAGCCTGGCCGGGGTCGTCGTCGACGTGGTGTCCCCAGACGTGCCGCAGCAGCGCCGCCCTCGAGTAGACCCGGCCAGGGTGACGGACCAGGAAGTCGAGCACTTCGAACTCGAGGTAGGTCAGATCGAGCAGCTCGCCGTCGAGCCACGCGGCCCAGGCGGACCGGTCGACCGCCAGGCCCCGGCGTCCGCCCGGTTCGTCGACGACGGCGAGCCCGGCACCCGCGGGACCAGCCGGACCGGGCACGGCCGCGACCGGTCGCACCGCGCCCCGTGCCGACACCGGCACGGGCGCCGACGGGCCACCCCTGGCAGCGAGGCTCCCCGCCGCGGAACCCGCTCGCCCGAGCGGCGGCGACGCGGGGGGGCGGTTGAGCTGACGAAGATCAAATCGGTCGGTGGCGCCGGCCGGTCGCTGAGCGGTATGGATAGAAGGGAGCGCGGACACGCGCGGCGTCTGCGGGGCCGAGGCTGCGGGCTGCGGCGACATGTGGATCTCCTTGTGTGGGCGGCGCGGACGAGCGGCGACGGGCTCTACCAACGGGGGCTTCGGCTCGAAGGAGGCGATGGGCGCGCGCCGGCCGGATCCGCGATCTCAGGTTGCCGCCGGCCTCACCCGCCGGATGGGGCGGTGGCCTGTGACCAGGCGCAGGGCGGCGCAGGACATTCCGGCCGAGAAGCCGGAATGGGCGCGCCGCGGGCGGCGGGAGAGCGGGAGAGTGGCTGGCGGCTAGGGCGGCGGGGTCCTCAGCGGACCGGACAGGCCGCCGAGGCGACCCGGAGCAGGTCGATGTGGCCCCGGGTGACCAGGTAAGCCGGCTTCAGCACGAAAGCAACGGAAACACACGCGTAGCGTGTCCGCCAACGATTTCGCGATGTGTTGTACTTCACTTTTCCATTGCTTGACTGAACAAAGTGAGATTGGGATTTTGGGCGGTCCTGCGTTACCGCGCCAGAAGCCGCACCGGCCATGAGCTGCACCGGGTCACCGAACCGCGCCAGGTCAGGAACCGCTCAGCGGCCACGCCGACTCCACGACGTAACGCGGATGCGGCCCCAGAACGCTGCGCACGAGCTCAAACCGATCGACCGTCCAGGCCAGGGCAGGCAGCTCGCCCAACGCCGCCTGCGCCGCCAGCACCGGGCCCGGATCGACGCCGCTCGCCACTGCCCCGGTCCCGGTCCCGGTCCCGGAAAGGTTCCGGCCGGCGGGCACCCGCGCCAGCGTCAGGTGCGCACGCAGTGGCCGGTCGTCGAGGCCCGCCACCCCGGCCTTGCCAGCCGCCCGCCGCACCCCGGCCGCCAGCGGGGCGAGCGCGCCGGCGACGCCCGCCCAGAGCACCCGGTCACCGAACCGGCCGACGCCGGCGAGCCGCACGGCGACCGGCGGATGGTGGCGCGCGACGTGGCCGAGCCGGTCGGCCAGGTCCTGGCGCAGCGCATCGTCGACCGAGCCGAGGAACACCAGCGTCAGATGAATCCGCTGTGGGTCGACGACCCAGCGCAGCGTCGGCGCCGACGGGCGCGCCCGGGAAACCGCGGCGATCAGCACCTCGGTGACCTCGACCGGCGGGGTCGCGGCGACGAACAGCCTCGCTCTGGAGACGGCGGACCGTCCCGGTCTGTTTCCCGGATCAGGAGGGGACCCCGGCGTGACACCGGCGGAGCCCCGCGCGGGCGCAGGCGGGTCGGCGGGCATCGCATCCCCCTTGGTCGCGGCCGGGCCTGCGTCGTACGGACGCGTCCCACCGGTCGCAGGATTCGCCACACGGCTCGGGCGGAGCGGGCTTCACCCAGCGCCGGGCAGAGGCACTATCTCTAGCCATGACCACCGTGCCTGAGCTCGTCGGCCCGCGCGACCCGATGGCCGCGCAAACGTGGCGGGAACGGCGGCGCGCCGCGCGGCGACGGGAGAGCCAGCTTCGCCGGTCCGGTGCCCAACCAGGCCAGCGGTCGGAGGCGCACGCCTGGCCGGAAGCGGATCCCAGGCTGGAAGCCGATCCCAGGCTGGAGACGGGTTCTGGACCAGGCGCGGATCCCAGCAGCCTCGGACGCCTGCCAGTCGCCACCGCGCTGGTCACCGACGGGTCCCAGCGGGAGACCGCGGCGGTACTGCGCGCGGCCGGGTTGGAGGTTGTCGGCCTGCTCGCGCCGGAGCCGCTGGAGTCGCTGGCCTGGGCGGCCGAGGCCGAGGCGGCCCGGGCCTACGTCGACCTGGCCGCGTTGCTGGGAGACGACATCGAGGCGGTGTGCATCGAGATGGCGCCGCCCGCGTCGGACCTGATCGCCCAGCGGGCGGCCGAGGCGGGGCTGCACGTGCTACTGATCCAGCCGGTGACGGGCGACCCGGCCGCGTTGCGCGCCCTGGCCGACGTTGCCGAGGACGCGGATCTCGCACACGTCGTCGCCTTCGACGACCGGGCGTGGCCGGCCGCCTGGCACGTGGAGGCGACGGTGCCCGCGCTGGGCCGGCTCACCCAGATGACCGTGGTGGGTGCGCCATCGGGGCCGCTGGGGCGCGCGGAGATCCTGGATCTCACCGCTCGC
>Ga0207712_10001276_pt1 | contig 17329 bp, 16 predicted proteins | sample KBSS44metaG_FD_184402 | JGI IMG/M metagenome (GOLD analysis project Ga0207712, IMG submission 184402) | Switchgrass rhizosphere microbial communities from Kellogg Biological Station, Michigan, USA - KBS S4-4 metaG (SPAdes) (version 2) | ecosystem: Host-associated > Plants > Roots > Rhizosphere... | reverse complement strand
GAATGGTACCTGTGTCGAGATAGGTCGCGCCGCGCCCGAAGCCGGCAGGCGTATCCTGGATCATCTGGACAGCGCGCCAGGTCAGCGCGATTTCGAAGATGAATTCAAAGCGCGGCGCGTCCGGCCGCGAGGTTTCAGCAAAATAGGACAAGCGGATTCTCCAAGCCGTGCAATCAAAAGCTCACCGCTCCGCCATCGACGAGCAGGTCGATGCCGGTGACGTAGGCAGCGTCATCGGAGGCGAGAAAAAGTACGCTTCGCGCCGCCTCCTCGGCCGTACCGAAGCGGCCCATCGGTACCTGCTCGCAGATCATTTGCCGGAAACCGGCGATCTCCGCCTCCCCCATTTCTCCCCGTGTTATCAGCGGCGTATCGATCGGACCCGGGCTGAAGCAATTGACCCGGATTCCGCGCGTGACCAGTTCCGCCCCGAACGTGCGGGCGAGCGCGCGCAGTCCGGACTTGCTCGCGCCATAGACGCTGTTGCCGGGGATTCCCGTGCAATGTCCCATCGAGGAGGTAAGCACGATCGATCCGCCTTCACCCATCAGTTCGATCGCGTGTTTGACCGCGAAGTACGGCCCCTTCAGATTGACGGCGAACATATGGTCGTAAAATGCTTCGTCGACCTCCTCGATCGTTCGGAACGCGCCGATCCCGGCATTGACGAACAGCACGTCGATGCGGCCATGTTCGGCCTTGATCTGCTGCATCAGCGCCTCCGTGGCGGCGATGTCCGATATGTCCGAGCGAAAGACCCGGCCGTCGTCTCCAAGATCGGACTGGACCTGCGCCAGTGTATCGGGATCGCGGCCCGTCACGATCACGAATGCGCCTTCCTGCGCGAAAGCCAGCGCACTGGCGCGACCGATCCCGCTGCTGCCGCCGAGGACAACAACCGTGCGCCCTGCGAACCGTTTACAACCGGTCAAAACGATCTCCATGTCAGAACACTCCGTTGTTGTTTGCAGAGCGACCGGTCAGTTCCTGCGAAGCATCCCAATGTTCGGCGATGAAGCCGTCCTGAACCCGGAAGATGTCGATCACGGCGACGCCGGGCGTGCCGGGCGTTATGACCACATGGACGTGCGCGATGACGTAATCGCCATCGGCGAACATCCGTTTCACGTCATGGTGCGCGTCCGGCGAAACCGACTTGGCCCAAATCAGAAATGCCTTCAGCCCCGCAGCGCCGGTTTCCGCCATCGGGCTGTGCTGAATATAATCGGGGCGGAAATAGCGATCGACATGGGCAGGGTCGAGCGGTTCCAGAACCTCGTCATAGACGGTTCGGACGAGAGCCAGGTTGGCCCGTTCGATCGGCGTGTAGTCTTTCATGCCGCTCGCTCCACGGGCGCGCGTCTGCCAACCGACGTCGTGTCGAGACGGCATCCCCGCCCGCTGGCGCGCGAACGGGCGAACAGCGTTTCCTCACACATGGGCGGACAGGCGCGCGATCGCGTTGACATCGATGTCCTTGTTGTTGGCGAGGTCCATATACGGGGTTCGCGCAACGGTGACGCGGACCTCCTTTTGCGGTCCGCCTGGCCCGCCCCACAACAAGGTCAGCCGCTTGCCCTCAACGGCGTGCTGGCGCTGAATGAACCCGAGCGAGATCATCCGCTTGTAGTAGACGCTGCGGATCCGCCCGGCCGACGAGCCGATCGGTGCACCATCGAACAGGACCTTGTCGGCATGATAATGGAAGCCATTGGGGTTCACGAAATAATTGTCGGACGGACGGTCGTCGATCGGCTCATAGGCCACGGCATCGCGTCCGCGATATTGCGAGGCAACGATATCGGCGACATCCTCGGCATTCCATTCCAGCGTCACCATCGCGTTCGGCGGATTGTCAGCGATCCGCTCGAGCGCGGCGCGGCCGGGAAAGTCATGGTCGAACCGCACGAGCGACCCCCAGTCAACATCATAAGGCGTCTTGAACCGCGCCTCCAGTTCGTCGCCCATGCTGCCGACGAGCTGTCGACTATAGTTGAAAAACATCGCCGTCGGCTGAGTCATGCAATATTCCGCGAGTTCCGGCTCCTCAAACCACGGCATCGGGAAATGAATGAAGATGTTGGCAAAGCCGGCTTCGGTATGGTTCAGCAGATAGGCCATCCGCCCGAGCTTGCTCGCGCCGAGCGGCGCGCCTACGTCCCAGAGCGACTTGAACACCGCATCCAGCTGATCCATCGGGCCGTGCAGCTCATAGGCGAGCGACCCGGCCATGCCGAGGCGCAGGACCCGCACCGCGACGCCCCCGAAATCCACCACTCTATGCGCGGCGAATTTGATGTCGTGCATGTCGCTGCAGGACGCTCGCTCAAGAATCTCCAAGGATTTGGGACCGGCGATCTGGATGAAGAATTCGGTGCCGGAAAGGTTCGCACCCGAGACGTCCATATTCGTCCGCGACACATGGAAGTCGATGATCGGCATGAGCCAATAGGTCCGGAAATGATCCTCGCCGATCTTCATGACCACGCCGTCGGCCAGCATCTGGCCCTTGTCGTTGCACATGACGGCATGGCGGATCGAGCCAACCTTCATCTTCATGAAGTTGTTGATACACAGCGACGTTAGGAAGCGAGCGGCATCCGGGCCCTGCACGTCATAGATCGGGGATTCGTTTAGCGGCGTCCCGATCCAGGCGCTCGTCTTCGACCCAAGAATCTCATCCCGGTAGCCCTGATATTCCAGCGGCGCGATATACAGACCACCCGCGTTGAGGAACGTCGATACGCCCTCGTTCACATTCTCAAGCATCTCAAACGTCCTTCATGACTTCAGCCAGCGGCGGACTGATCCGTGTCGCCGCAGTACGAATGGTCTCCAAATGTTGCTCGAGCAGCGCGCGGAGCGATTTGGGTCGACGGCCGGTCAACCGCTCGAAATCGTCGCTGATGACGGCGAAATGGCCGTCGCGCACCGCGACCTCGAAACTGACCATGTCGTCCGAATTCCACGGGAAGTTGTTGACCGAAAGATCGTCGACCGGCTCTCGCGGCACGCCGAGCGCGTCGAACATGGCGTAGAGCCCGGCCTCGTCGGTCAGCGCGAACTTCACCGGCGCGGCTGTGAGTTCGGAAACCAGGGCCGCCACTTCGCGGTAGCTGACGAGGTCTGGGCCGGTCAGCTGATAGACCTGGTTTTCGTGAGCATCGCCTTGCAGCACGGCCACCGCCGCCGCCACGCAATCGTCGCGGCAGACAAAAGCCATGCGGCCGTCCCCGGCGACGCTCGTCATCTCGCCGCTCGCGACGATCAGTGGCGCCATCGCCTCGACCACCGCATCGGCATATTGCGCGTCGCGCAGCACCGTCCAGGCAAGGCCCGAGTCGCGCAGCATCCGCTCGGTGACGACATGGTCCTTGACTGCCAGCGAAGGATTGCTCTCCACCGCGCCCACGAACGAGGTGTAGACGATGTGTCGCACGCCTGCGCGTCTTGCTGCCTCGATCGCCGCGCGGTGCTGTGGCTCGCGAAAGCCGACGCGCGTGCCGCTGATCATCAGCATCCGTTCGGCACCGGCCAGCGCTTCGGCGAGCCCTTCCAAGTCGTCGAAATCGCCCTGACGCACATCGGCACCTTGGATCGCGCGATCGACCAGCTTGTCAGGGCTGCGCGTCACGAGGATCAGGCGATCGGGCGAGACGCCGCCTTCGATGAGCAGCCGGGTCGCCTCGCGTCCGAACTGACCCGACGCACCCGTGATCGCGATCTTCATGTTACGCGTCTCCGCTTGCCGCGTCGAGCAGGGCCCGCGGCACCCAGCTGCCGTGCACCTGTTCACATGTGACGAAAGGCATGAACACCTTCGCGATCGGCCCGGCTTCGACGTGATCGGCCTCGATCACCCACAGTTCCTGCGCGAAATGACCTTCCGCGATGACCCGATCGACCATCATCAGCAGCCAGCCGCCGTGTGCCGGATCGTCCGCCGAAACATGCACCGGCTCGTTGAAGCCGAGCCCGGGCCCTTCGGAAAAGCTCGTGAGCGAGCCGTCGCGCCAATCGACCCGGATCAGCGAGTTGAACAGGACGCCGACCGGCCCATTGGCGACCAGCGTAAGCTTTGTGGGATCGACCGACAGATACCACCCGCGCGAATAGGCGCGGCCCAGATCGCGCGGCGCGATAATTGGCATCTCGCCGAATGGCCCGATCTTCGTTTCGACAATGCCTGCGCCGGCGTCGGCGAGGTCAAGCGTCCACCGTGTCAGCCCGCCATCGACCGGCAGATTGATGCCGGATTGCTCGGCGATGAAGGGGATGAGGTTGGTGACGGCCAGCGCCTGATCCAAATGAATCTTAGCTCCATCGGCATAAGCGTTCATCACGTGATAGCTGTGAACCCCCCGCGGTCCGCTGAACCACTGCATATCCTCGACGCGGCCGTAGCGTGGCATCACGCCGACGAAGCTCTCGCCTTGCTGATCGTGTACCCAGTGCGGCCCGCCGGCGCGCAGCCGCTCAAGATCGGACTTGGTCGGATAGACCATGAAGATCGCATGCTGCTCGGTGATCGCGAAATCGTGCATCATCGCGCAATATGGCGCGTCGAACCACTGTTCGGACACCAGGTCGCCCTCAGGCGAGATGATGCAATAGGCGATTGCTGGCGTCGCCAGCCCCGCCGCTTCATAGCCGAACAGGAACAGCTCCCCCGTTGCGGGGTCGATCTTGGGATGCGCGGTCAGCGTCTGCGAGCGGAGCCGGCCGCGATAATCCCAGCGGCCAATCGTCTCCAGCGTCGTCGGATCGATGCGATAGGGCAGGCCGTCTTCCTTCGACATGAACAGGCGACCGGCGTGATAATAGGGCGTCGTATTGGCCACGGTGCGATCGACCCCCGCAACGCTGGGGTCGTCCGTGAACGGGTTGCGGTACACGCCGAACAGGCTGCGCCCAGCCTTGCGCTCCGCCAGAAACCGCTCGGTCTGGACATAGCGTACGCCGCAGCTCACGCGCCCGTCCTTGAACTCGACCTTGCCGATCACGCCATCGCGCGACAGCACGACATCGTCCTCGCGCATGGGGACATAGGCCGGATCGTGCAGCGCGCGGAAGAAGGTGCCATCGATCTCCGCCGGGATTTCGCCTTCGACATACAGGTCGTGGGCGGTCGCCTCGAGATGGGTCGGACGGTTCAAGCCGGTATAGTGCACCGTGTCGGGATATTTGGGCTGGACGGTCACGAAACTCTCCATCAGCCCGCATTTGCGGCCTGCTCGTTGTAGCGGAAATAGTCGGTGAAGTCGGCCTGTTGGCCCAGCGCGGCGAGCGCCGCCTGCATCTGGCGATGCGCCGCTTCGATCATCGGCAGCTTGAGACCGAGTTCGTCGCGCAGCTTGTCCGCAAGTGCCACGTCCTTGGCCATCAGCGGCAAGGCGAAGCCTAGCGCGAACTTGCGCGGCAGGACCTGGCCGGGGAACAACCCTTCGGAAATGCCGCTGCGGCCGCTCGATGCGTTGATGACTTCCAGCAGCGACGCGGGATCGAGCCCGAAGCGGGTGCCCATCTCGACGCCCTCGGACGTGACGGCGAAAATCGCTGCGGCTATGGCGTTGTTGATCGCCTTTGCCGCATGGCCCGCGCCCAGGCCGCCCACCCGCATCAGCTTCCCACTGAGTGCTTCGAGCAACGGTTGCGCGGTCGCGAATGCCGCCTCGTCCGTACCACCGACCATCAAGGTCAACTTCCCCTCAGCCGCGAGCGGTACACCGCCAGACACCGGCGCATCGATCAGCGAAATGCCACGCGCCTTAAGCTCCTCGCCAAGTGCAACTGTGCCCCCGGCGTCGGACGAACTGGTATCGACGACGATGCCGCCTGACCCCAGCGCGTCGGCGATACCGCCCGATCCCAGGATTACGTCGCGTACGATATGCCCGTTCGGCAGCATCGTGACGACGACCGTCGCGCCCTGCGCCGCCTTGGCCGGGCTGGGCGCCCATGCATCCCCGAAGGCGTCGGCAAGGTCGGTGTTGGCGTCATTGACACGAAGATCGAACCCCTGCGCCAGCAAATGGGTCGCCATGGGCCGGCCCATCGCCCCCAGCCCGATAAAGGCGATCTTCATGCCGGCTTCGCCGCTTCGAGTTCGGCCAGCGCTGCTTCGGCAGCCCTCAGTGCCGTGAACGATGCCGGGACACCGCAATAAATCATCGCGTGCAGGACAAGTTCGCGGATTTCATCGACGGTAAGGCCGTTGGCGATGCCGCCCTTGACGTGCATCTTGATCTCGACTTCCTTCCCCTGCGCGATCAGCATGGACAGTGTCGCCAGGCTCCGGTCGCGCCTGCCCATTCCTTCGCGATTCCAGGTTTCGCCGAAGCAGTAGCGGGTCATGATGTCATGGAACGGCTTGGCGAAATCACTCGCGTTCGCAACGGCCAGCTCGGCCAGTTCAGGGCCGAACATATCGCGGCGCACCTGCATGCCTTTTTCGAAGAGATCACTCACAAGCCGTTCCTTTAGATGGAGGGTTCAGAAGTCGTAGCGCAGGTCGAGGAAGACCTGTCGTCCGGGCAGGGTCGCCGAATAATGCCCGTAAAAGGCCTCGCCGACTGAAGGCGCGCTGAAGCCACGCACGGCTTTGTTCGCCAGGTTCTTGCCCGAGACCGACAATGTCAGACCCTTGGTCTGCGCCAGCGCGACCGATGCGTCGAACAGTTCATAGCCCGGCGTGCGGTCCAGCGGATTTTGTGCCGATTGATACTGCGCGCTGCTCTGGTGGTAGACGCGGCCGCTGAAGCGCAGCTCCCAATCATCGCTCAGCGGCACGTTGTAGGTGAGCGACGCGCTACCCGAGAAATCGGGAACGGCATCAAGGCGTCCGCCCCGCGCGTTGCCAGTCGCCGGATCTGCGCAGAACGTGCTGCCGATCGGGCAGGCACCCGGGTAGTCGTCGTAGCGCGCGTGCAGATAAGCCGCGTTGGCGCTGAACGTCAGGCCCGGTGCGACGACCCAGGTCAGGTCGCCTTCAATGCCTTTCGATGTCGCTTCAGCCGCGTTTGTAGTTTGCAGCGCGCCGCTCGGTAGTGAAACCGATACTTGCAGATTCTTGTACTTGCTGCGGAACGCAGCAAGGTTGAGCCGCAGCGTCGGGCTGCTATATTTCAGACCCACTTCGAAATTGTGCGCACGTTCGGCGGAATATTCGAAAATGTCGTTGGCAAAGCCATTCTCGCGCACGACGCCCGACTTGTCCTGATCGTTGAATCCCCCTGCCTTGGTCCCCGTGGTGTATGAACCATAGACAGACAAGCCACGATCGAACTTGTAGTTGAGGCTGACCGATGGATTGAACGACTTGAACGTGCGCGAACGAGAGATGCTGGTCGGACGATAAGTCGTTGGGTCCGCGGGATTGAACCACTGGAAAAAGCCGAACGGCGGTCCAGCAAGGATGAACAGGCTGGTCGGGTCGAAGCTATAGCCACTCAGCGGCTGCCCGAACGATGTCGGTGCGATCACATAGTCGCCCTGCTTGCGGATCGACGAGTAGCGGCCACCGAGCACGACGTTGAAGTTGCTGGTGAAATTGACCGTGGCCTGCGCGAAGCCAGAATAACCGTTGGTCGTTTGGTCGAGCCCATTGCGCACCGCCGCGGTGAGGCCGGGCACGCCAAATCCGCTGAAGTCGATGTCGGTACCTTGGTTGATCTTGTCCTTCTGACGATAATAGGTCACACCCAGGATGTAGTCGATGAAGCGGGAGCCATTCGAAACTAACCGCAATTCCTGGTAGAACTGCTTGAATTCTTCTTCGGCCAACGCGCTGCCGACCTGCACAGGATGGTTCGAGCCCTGCACATATTGGGAGAAATCGAACGTCGAGTAACCTGTGGATGACGCGAGCGTCGCGCCACCAAGATCGTAGCTGATGTTGAGCGCCGCATTGTCTGAGTTGATGCGGGTGCGGGCGCGATCGTCCGGAGCGGACTTGCGGAAATCGAAGATGCCGTCCTCGATCGCGGGCGGAAACACCACGAAGCCAAGCGAAGAAATCTGAAACGTGGTTCCGTAGACGCGCTTATTGCCGTGCTCATAGGACAGGTCGAAACGCAGATCGCTGGTGGGTGTCCAGCTGGCCGTTACGCGGCCCAGGCCACTGTCGGCGCGGCCATCGTCCTTGTCCGTGATCGTGTTGTATACGAACCCACCATCGCGGCCAAGCTTGCCGGCGAAACGCACGCGAAACGTGTCGCTAAGCGGAACGCTGATGCCGCCCTCAAAATTATACCCCTGATACTCCGCTTCATAGCCGGCTGTGACAAAGCCCCCCAACTCGTCGCCAGGTCGCTTGTTGACGATGTTGATCGCGCCGGCATTCGCGTTGACACCGAACAGCACCGACTGTGGGCCGCGCACCACTTCGACACGCTCGACATCGAAGAATGGGTTGAGGAACTGATTGGCGCGGCCGGCATAGATGCCGTCGACATAGGTCGCGACCGACTGTTCGAATGCGCGGCCGCCGGCGCCCGAGCCAAGTCCGCGGATGGCGACAAAGGGCTGGAAGGGCGAGCGCTGCACGACTAGGTTGGGCACCGCCGTGCTAAGCGTCTCGACGCTGCTTATCTTCTGTTCCGCGAGCTCTTTCCAGCCGAGTACTGCGACTGCGACCGGCACGTCCTGCAGTGTCTGTTGACGTCGCTGGGCTGTAACGATGATGTCAGCGAGTTGATCGTTGCGTTGCTGCGCCGCCGGGGCGGGATCGGCGAGCGCCGTTTGCGCGCTCGCCGCCGCCGGAACCAGCATCGTGCCCGCCGCCAACGCGGCCTTCGTCATTTTTACGAACATTGCCCTCTCCCTTATTTATCGTGTCATTGTCAGTCCGTCAGAAGATCAGTGATTTCAGCTCCGTAAATGCCGCCAGGCCTTCGCGGCCTCCTTCGCGTCCGATCCCGGACATCTTGAACCCGCCAAATGGCAGGGATGGATCGAACAAGAAGCCGTTGTGCGCCACGGTGCCCGTGCGAACCGCGCGGGCGACGCGATAGGCGCGATCCGGATCGGCGCAGAACACGGCGCCATACAATCCAAAGTCGCTGTCGTTGGCGATGGCGATCGCTGCCGCCTCGTCGTCCGCTTGCAGCACCGTCAATACCGGGCCGAACACTTCCTCACGAGCGATCCGCATCGACGGATCGACCCGCACGAACAGCGTCGGATCGAAGTACCAGCCCGCGTCCATGCCCCTGGTGCGGCTGCCGCCCAGCGCCAGGGTAGCTCCCTCGGTTTGAGCATCGCTTACGAATTGCTCGACACGATCGCGCTGGCGCCGCATCGCCAGCGGCCCCATGCGCGCCGACGGATCGTCGGGGTGGCCGACCGTCACCTTGGCAAGCTCGGCTTCCAGCGCTTCCACCAGTCGTTCGTGAATGGTGCGCACCGCTACTACGCGGCTTAACGTAGCGCAGACCTGCCCGGCCGAAAGCGTGATGACCTGCGCCAGCGTGGCGGCGGTGAGGCCGATGTCCGCATCCTCGAGCACGATAGCTGCCGATTTGCCGCCCAGTTCCAGCGTGCAGCGCGCGAAGCGCTCGGCGCAGGCCATGCCGATCGTCCGGCCGGCTGTGACGCTCCCGGTGAAGCTCACCTTGTCGATCGCCCGATGCCGCACCAGCCGGTCGGATGCCGCGCGATCGGCGCAGACCAAGTTGACCACGCCCGGGGGCAGGCAGGCCGCTTCGGCAGCCTCAGCAAGTATGTAAGCTTCGAGCGGCGTTTCGGGCGCCGGCTTCATCACGACCGTGCAGCCGGCCATCAGCGCGGGGGCGACTTTGCCGGCGAGGATACCGAAGGGATTGTTCCAAGGCGCGATTGCCGCGACGACGCCGGCCGGCTCGCGCACCACCATGGCCTTGCCGCTGCCGTCCATCCGGGTGGTTTCGCGAACCCAGTCGAACTCCTCGCCAAGGCCCGCATAATAATCGAACCAGAATTTGCCACCGCCCGTGACGAAGGGCGCGGCGGATGCAAGTGCGCCGATCTGATCGACCCATGCGCGTGCGACCTCCGGCATGCGCGGCTCAAGGGCCTTTGAGAGACGCCGAAGATATTCGCCGCGCTCCTGCGGGCTCAGGCACGGCCAGGGACCTTCGTCGAATGCTTTGCGCGCAGCGATCGCCGCCCGGTCCACGTCAGCCTCACTGGCTTCGGCTATGCGCGCAATAGCCGCTTCGCTGTGAGCGGAGACGACGTCGATCATGCCGCCGGTGGCAGACACCCATTCGCCGCCGATCAACAACTTGTCGGGGTGGGCTATGTCGATGCGGGTGGTCACGAGAACGTCTCCAGATGCGATTGTATGCCTGCGGCGTGCCGCTCCGGTGGGAGATCGGCGGGGGGCAGCTTCCGCCCGAGCATCAGATCCGCGGCCTTCTCGCCGATCATCATTGCAGGTGCGCTGGTGTTGCCACGGATGATAGTCGGCATGATCGAGGCATCGGCGACCCGAAGGCCTTCAATGCCATGAACCCGCAGCACGCTATCGACCACGCTGGAAGCCGGATCGTTACCCATCGCACAGGTGCCGACCGGATGCGCCCCCGACACCAGCGAGTTCGCAATGAAACGGTTGATTCCCGCTTCATCCGCAATGGTGGCGCCAGGCATCAATTCAGGGCCGGCCAGCTTTTGCATGGCGGTGGTGGCGAAAAAGCGCCGGACGAACGCGAACATTTCACGGGCCGCCTGGCGGTCATGGGCCTCCAGCAGGAAATTGGACCGCACCGCCGGCAGCTGGAGCGGATCGCTGGATTTCAGCTCGACCACGCCACGGCCCTGCGGGTCAAGCTGCAGGATGCCTACCCCGATCGTGTCTGGTGAAGGCTTGCGCCATCCCGGCAACCAGGGCCGGCTCATCGGCGACCCGAATGCAACCTGAAACTGCGTGTCCGGACGCGCATCCGGATCGGTGCGGTTGACGAAACCCTGAATGCCAAGCGGAGCCTCACTTAACAGTCCGCCGATGCGAAGCAGCCAGGCCAACGCCGAGCCCGCGAGCCGATCGAGCCGTAGCAGTTTCTCGAACCCCAGTGGCGCGGATGCGTCATAGGCCATCAGCAGCATGGGATGATCCTGCAGATTGCGTCCGACCGCAGGCAGATCAGCCACGACACCAAGACCCTGGCGGCGCAGGGCGTCTGCCGCGCCGATGCCTGACAGCAGCAAGAGATGGGGCGAATTGAACGTTCCGGCTGCAAGCACGATCTCATCCGCCTGCAAAACTTCCAACCCCTGAGGCTGCAGCAGTTCGACGCCGGTTGCCCTGCCATTTTCCACAATGATGCGCGATACATGGACTTGGCGGCGGATCGCGAGCTGGCGCTCGACCTGCGGTTGCTCCAGATAGGCAGTCGCCGAACTTTCGCGACGAGCACGGCGCACGGTGAAGTCTGGGATGCCAAAGCCGGCTTGGCCGGCGCCGTTGAAATCCTCGTTTTCATCGAAGCCAAGCTCGCGCGCGGCGCTCAGCAGGGAGTCATAGAGTTGAGGAACGCGGCGGTTGAATGTGACAGCCACCGGGCCGTCGCCGCCATGCCATTTTGTCGAGCCGCGCCAATTTGCCTCGCTGCGCCGAAAATAGGGCAGGACATCGGCATAGCTCCAGCCATCGAGACCCTGCGCGTACCAGCCGTCATAATCTTCGCGCTGGCCGCGAGAGTACATCATGCCGTTGATCGAAGCGGTGCCGCCCATCAGCCGCCCGCGCGGCATATCCAGACCGCGTCCCCCCAGCTGCTGCTCGGATTCCCCCTGATAGCCCCAGCCGAAACGCGGATCGATCGATGCCATGGGCCAGGCGACGGGAGCTGTGATCAGCGGGTGGCGGTTGCCGCCGCCCGCTTCGAGCAGCAATACGCGTCGCTCTCCCGACGCCGCCAATCGACCCGCTAGCGCGCAACCCGCGCTTCCCGCACCGATCACGATGACGTCGGGGCGACTCATCGCGTTAGTTGCCTGCGGTCGAGTAAACGGGCGAACGATGCACCTCAGCCTCCCCTATATGCTGCGGGACGGCTGGCCCGTCTCTTCAGCACCATGAGGATAGTCGTACGCCGCCCTTGTCGGGAATACGGCTGGGGGCTAATGGGTGTAAGGAGATTCCGAATGCTAGGCTCTGCAAAATATGATCACAGTGCGCCAGCTCGAGATCCTCGCGGCCGTCATCGAGCATGGCAGCTTCCGCCGATGTGGGCAGAAGCTGAACATCTCCCCAGTGTCGGTCAGCGAGCACATGCGGGCGCTCGAAACCCAACTGGGCGTTGATCTGTTCGTCCGGTCCCCGGGCGGCGCGGTCACGCCGTCGGCGGCGGGCGCGCGGGCGTTCGATTCAGTTCACGAGTTGTTGGCCCACGTTCACGACTTTACCAGCTTTGTTGTCGGCGACAGCGCACGCCAAGGGCCGATCCGCATCGCAATGCACGGCTTCATGATGCGCAATCTGGCGAGCGCGGTGGCTGCATTCGATTCGGTGCACGAGCGTCAGCTGAGTTTCACCAGTGACGACGGCGCGCCGGAGGATCTGCACCGCCGCGTGATCGCAGGCCAGTTGGACGCGGCATATTTTTACGCGGTCGAAGGCGCATATAGCCTCGGCCAGATCGTCGGTCATGAGCCCTTGGCGATCTATGTCGGCGAGGGTCATCCTCTGGCGGCTGAGATCAGCGTCACGGCAGCGCAGTTGAATGCGACGCCAACCATCGGCTTGGCACCTGAAAAGCCGCTGCGTAACATGGTCGACGAAGCGCTGCGTCGGCATGGCGTCACCCCTTCAAATCATGTCGTCGAGACATCAGAGTTCGGGCTGATTCTCAGCAGTCTTCATCGCAACCTGGGCTTTACCTGCATGTTCGAAAGTATCCAGGGGGAGGAAAAGCAAGCAACGGGCCTGTCGATCGTACGCTGCGAGACTCCGATGCCGCCGTTGGAAATTCGTCGAATGACCCGGCGAACGGCGCTCCGCTTTCAAGACGTGCGTGATGCTCTCCGGTTGGCAGAGCAGACCTTCACGCGGCCCTGACTTATCGGGCTCGTACGAGCAAAGGCTCCAGCTGTCTCGAGCGGCGCACACAGACGCTCCTCGCATTCGTCACCCCGCAGCACGGGCACGCCGTTTCCTTCGTTCAAGTCGTCGTGGCGCGCCGGATCGTTGGCGAGCGCCCGGATGCGAAGGCTAGTCAGCCCAGTAGAGCGCAGTGGGATTGATCACGAGAAGGCGATGCTGGAGGTCGGCGGTGGGCGCGATCTGCGGGATCATGTCGACGAGATGTCCGTCATCGGGAATTTCCGTTTCCATGTTCGGATGCGGCCAATCCGTTCCCCATAGGCAGCGATCCGGATAATCGGCAACGAGCGGCGCGACCGAGCGCGCGAAGTCGGTCCAGGGGAATCCCTTGCCGCCTTCCCTTCTCGCATCCAGCCGATCGGGACAGGTCGCCTTGAACCAAATGTCCGGCCGGGAGTCGAGCAGGCGTCGGAACGCCTTCATATGGGGGCTGTCCGGACCCTGGCGCACATCGGGCCGGCCCATATCGTCAAACACCAGCGGCACCGGGATGGCAGCGCCCATGACCCGCAGTTGGACCGAGCGCCATCTGCTCCCTGACATTCTGGTGCCAAGCGATTGGCTGGTGAACATCGCCCAGGCCGAGCGGCTGATGCTGGCGGTGGTCGGCCTGCTTTTGCTGCTGCTCATAGTTCCGCGCCAGGGCCGCAGCGTCGCGAAGTGCGGCAAAGCGGCCCTGCGCCAATGATGCCGGGGCGTCGTGTGGCGGGTCGGCGCGGCTCGACGCCTGCTATCCGATCGTCTTTTTCGACGCGCTGCGGGTGAAGATCCGCGACGAGGGCCTAGTCCGCAACAAGGCGGTCTATGTCGCGCTGGCGCTGGATGCCGAGGGCCACAAGCATGTGCTCGGGCTGTGGATCGAGCAGACCGAAGGGGCCAAATTCTGGCTCAAGGTGATGAACGACCTGAAGACGCGCGGCCTCGGCGACATTTTGATCGCCGTGGCCGATGGCCTCAAAGGGTTCCCCGAGGCGATCGGCGCTGTTTTCCCCGAGACGATGGTCCAGACCTGCATCATCCACCTGATCCGCAACTCGCTGGCGTTCGTGTCCTGGAAGGACCGCAAGCAGATCATGCCCGACCTGAAGGCGATCTACTGCGCCGAGAGCGCCGACGCCGCGCTCGACCGGCTCGCCGAGTTCGAGGACAAATGGGACGCCCGCTATCCCGCGATCGGCCAGAGCTGGCGCCGGTCCTGGGAGCACGTGATTCCGCTGTTTGCCGTCCCGCCGGATATTCGCAAGATGATCTACACGACGAACGCAGTCGAGAGCCTGAACCAAGGTCGTGGGCCTGGCCGGGCAGCAGCACGAAACGGTCAAGGTTCCCCAGAGCATCGACCAGCGCGACGATCTTGGTCGTCAGGCCGCCTCGCGAACGGCCAATGGCCTGACCCGACGAGGTTTACGCACCTTGGCGGGGAGCTGCCAGAAAGCCACCACATACAGCACACTCCTGTCCCCGATTTGATGCTCTCCAGTCCAAGCAGGATCGCTCGGTCCGCTCTATCCTTGTGTCAGACAAGAATGTCGCCAAGGCGGGCAAGGACTGGAGAGAGTCATGTTCCTCAAAAATTGCTGGTATGTCACGGCCTGGAGCAGTGAAATCGGACGCACCTTGCTGGAGCGCCAGATCTGCGACGAATCCATCGTTTTCTACCGCACGGCAAACGGCGATCCAGTGGCGCTGGGCAATATGTGCCCGCATCGCTTCGCGCCGCTCAGCGTCGGCAAGTTGATCGGCGACGATATCCAGTGCGGCTATCACGGCTTCCGCTTCGGCACGTCGGGCGGCTGCACCAAGAGCCCGCTGATCGATGGCATCATCCCCGCCAAGATGCGGGTGAAGCGCTACGCCGTGGTTGAACGCTACGACATGATCTGGCTGTGGCTGGGCGACCCGGACCATGCCGACGAAAGCACCATTCCTGACTTTGCCTGCAATAACGATCCGTCCTTCCGCCGCATCGAAGGGATGATGGAGGTCGCGGCCAATTACGAACTGATCAGCGACAATCTGCTCGACCTGACCCATGCCGAATTCGTCCATGAAGGCGTTCTGGCCAGCGAGGCGCTGACCCGCAGCAAGCTGGAGACGCTGCAAAGCGGCACGACGGTGTGGTCCAACCGCTGGGCGCATGATGGCGCGGCGCCGCCCGCCTGGGCCGCCGCCTTCGACAACTATACCGAAAATGTCGACCATTGGGCCTATATGCGCTGGGACCCACCGGGCAATTTGCTGCTCGACGTCGGTGTGACGCCCGTCGGCAAGACGCGGGACGAGGGTGTGTGGCTCTTTGGCTGCGATCTCCTCACACCCAGGGATGCGACCTCCAGCTGGTATTTCTGGTCCTTCGCCCGCAACTACAAGGTCGACGATCCGTCGGTCGACGACATGTGGCGGGCTGCGATCGAAATCGCGTTCGTGGGCCAGGACAAGCCGATCCTGGAGCAGCAACAGCGGATGATGGGCACGCGGACGCTGGACGAAATGGGTCCAGTCATGGCCTCGGCGGATGTCGCGGCGACCCGAGCGCGGCGCATCATGAAGAAGCTGATCGCCGAAGAGGCGCAGGGCGCGATGCCGCAGCCCGGCGCGCAGGCGCCGCTGGAACTGCTCAAGCGCATGGCAGGAACGCGCCTGCCCGTCGAACCGGTGATCTGAGGCGGCGATGGCGAAGTTGACCGGCGGGCTGACGCTCGAAATCACGGCAAGGAAGCAGCTCACTCCGGGCATAGTACGGATCGATCTCGCCCGGGCCGATGGCGGCGAGCTGCCGCCGTTTGCCGCCGGCGCGCACATCGATGTCGCGGTCGGCGACGACATCGTGCGCCAATATTCGCTGTGCAACGATCCTGCGGAACGGCATCGTTACCAGATCGCCGTATTGCGCGAGCAGCAGTCGCGCGGCGGATCGGCCCGTGTGCATGATGTCTTCCACCCCGGACGGCAGGTGATCGTCGGCGCGCCGCGAAACCTGTTCGCGCTGTCGCCGGAGGCGGGACGGCACATCCTGATCGGCGGCGGCATCGGCATCACCCCCCTTATGTCGATGGCCGCCGCGCTGACCGCGGATAGCGCCCCCTTCGAGCTCCATTATTGCTGCCGCACACGCGGGACCGCCGCGTTCTTCGGTCCGGTCGAGCAGCTGGGCGGCCACAACTATTTCAGTCAGGAGGACGAGGCGGCCCGCTTCGCCCCCGCCGCCGTGCTCGGCCAACCCCATGCCGGCACGCATCTCTATGTCTGCGGTCCGGCGGGCTTTATGAACGCGGTCCGCGGAGAGGCGCTGCGGCTCGGCTGGGCGGAAGCTAATATCCACCGCGAAATGTTCGAGGCCGCTGAACCGCTGACGCAGGATGGCGACCAGCCCTTCGACGTTCGCATCGCCAGCACCGGCGCGACCTTCACCATTCGGCCCGGCAACTCGGTCGTCAGCGTTCTGGCCAAAACGGGGATCGATGTCCCGGTCAGCTGTGAACAGGGCGTGTGCGGCACCTGCGTGACGGGCGTGCTGGAAGGGGTGCCGGATCATCGCGACAGCTATCTAACCGACGAGGAACGGGACGAAGGAAAGCTCTTCACCCCCTGCTGTTCGCGTGCAAGGTCGCCTTTGCTGCTGCTCGACCTTTGACCTGACGCCATTCTCTGGCGCATGGCCTACTTTCCCGCTATCATCGCCCTCATTGCGCAACCGGCAGCGCACGCAGGGAGATGGATTGCGGGTGAGTGGCCCCGGCTACCACGTATCGACGGCGTCGACGGAAGGAATGCCCGCCTTTGACCATTGGCATGGGCAGGTGCAGGCGCATCTGACGCCCATCGACATATGCGTGCCCGATCGCCAGCAATTTCGCGGCGAATTTCACCGGCGGGACATTGGCGACGTCCAATTTTCCGCAATCACCGCCACCAGCCAACAGGGGGTGCACGACACGAGCGGGCGGCATGGCGCTCCGGCGCGCTTCGACCTGGTCTATATGCGCAGCGGCAACATCACCATGCGCCAGAATGGGCGGGAAGCGACTCTCGACGCCGGGCACGCGATGCTGTTCAGCCATCTCGAAGATTTTACCTTCGTGACCTCGGCCTTGTCGGAAAGCTATCTGATCGCGCTGCCCAGCGCCTGGATCGAACGCTGGCTGCCCGATCCGCATGCCTGCACCATCCGCCCGCTGGTCAGCAATTCGCGCTGGGGCCCGGCGATCGACGGGTTGCTGCGCAGCATCGGCAGCGCGGTGGAGG
>Ga0207712_10001267_pt1 | contig 17398 bp, 17 predicted proteins | sample KBSS44metaG_FD_184402 | JGI IMG/M metagenome (GOLD analysis project Ga0207712, IMG submission 184402) | Switchgrass rhizosphere microbial communities from Kellogg Biological Station, Michigan, USA - KBS S4-4 metaG (SPAdes) (version 2) | ecosystem: Host-associated > Plants > Roots > Rhizosphere... | reverse complement strand
AAATTGCTGCATGGCGGGGTCGAAATAACTTAAACCATTGATATCTCCGTGCCATGCACGATTGTCTTCATCAATGAAATCAATAGCATAATATTCATTCTTATCAGTGTTATTCGCTTTATACCAGGTTACATCTTTCGCCCTGGAATCATAAACGACCAATCCTGCACTTGTTGAGATCCAAATTTCATGATCGCTTTTACGGATAAATCTGCCGGTAGGGCTGTTCAATATTCTTTGCCCCTCTTCATTCTTTACACGCAGTGGAGTAAATGTTTTTGCGAATGGATCAAAAATATTTACACTGGCGCCCCAGCTTCCAACGTATAAAAGTCCATCATCATGATGATAAAGGCGGCGAAAAACATTTAATGCAACCTGGTAATCGGTGCTTTTTTGGGGGAAAGTAAATAACCTAACCTGACCATTGTATTTATTTATTTCCAGCAAGCCACCAGTAGATCCGGCCCAAATAATTGAATCATTTGTTCTCGACTCTTCGAAGCTCAGAATAGAGCTACTTGGCCCGAGTGAAGGTATGAGTGGTGGAAACTTATCGGCTGGAACAGAAAAAAAACGAAAATTATCTTTCGCTTCATCATATGTACATGCTCCTCTCCATCTGGTACCAATCCAAATTTTACCAGTCTTGTCTTTATACATCGTATTAATAGGCTGATCAAATCTTCTTTTCAATGAATCTGTTTTTCCATTATTAGCTAACTGATAATGTCTGAAAGTATAGTCATTTGTATTTAATACGGAAATCCCCTGGTCGGTACCCATCCATATATGATTCTTTGCTGGCTGAACAGCATTTATCCAATTATCAAAAAGAGAATAACGTAAATCACTTCCATCCTGGAATACTTTCACCTGTGATCCATCGAAACGACAGAGTCCTTCACTGGTTCCTATCCAGATAAAACCATCGTCGCCTTTTTTTACGGAAGGAAACTCATTTACCGGCAACCCGTTTTCTTTTGTTATTAAGACGGCTTTATCAAACTTGAATTGAGAGTGTCCATGCAGTGCAAAAGCAAAACAGAAAGTGAACAAGGCCATTATATTTCTGAAACGGTTCATTACAGCGGCAAATGAGTGAAATAATTTACGTCATTTTTTGCAATCAATTAAAATCGACTACCAACTAACTCATTTCTTTTTGTTTATACAATAGTTATTGATTGAGAATTCTTCCGGGTTGAGCAGATGATCAATAATCTTGAGTGGCAACTTCTGTATTCCCAGGAATACGCTCCCTCAAAATAACCGCCCCACCGGGAAGGAAAAGGGATAATTGACTAAACTCCTCTTTCTATAGGATCGCAAAGAACTTAATCTTGTGGTCTAAAGCAAAACCTTATCAAATGAAATTAGTTGAAAAGATTACAGGCGGAATAGGAGTATTTGCGTCAATCATCCTCTTGTTTTTTGCATGTGCGTCTTATTTATGTTTCCCCGAAAATGAAAGACCTTATCGTAAACAATTTAGAAAAGAAATGAAACAAGAAGTTGAAAAAAGTCATACTTATAATGCTTCCGGATATTTAAATCTTTACAGGGATTAAGTAATTCTTAAGCTGAAAAAAACTTTAAGATCAAAACCATTTAACCCGTCTGCCTGCCTGCCTGGCGGGCAGACGATAAACCTTATCAAAAAATGAAAAAGAAAATTCTATTATTTGCTCTTCTGACAATAACATTTCTGGTTGGATTTTCCCAGAAAAATTCGTCGGGAACATTTGTAAAAAAAATCGGTGTGGAAAATTTTAACCGGCTCATCGTCAAAAGTGATATAACCATTATGCTGATTGAAAATGCATCCGATGACTCCGTTCGAATTGAAGGAAGCAAAAAATTCACAGAAAAGATAATGATCATACAAAACGGCAATGAACTAATTGTAAGATCAAAAAATTTTAAAGATTTAAAAAAGAAAGGAATTATTTATATCCCTGTTCACTTGTTACAAAATATGGAAATAAATGCCGCCGCAAAAGTTATTTCATACAATACTCTGCAATCGCCGGTTTTAAACGTTCTCGTCAATGGCGACTGCGTTATTGATCTTATACTTAATGGCCGGCTGAATATTCGTGAAGCAGAGGGATACAATTTTACTTATCATAGAATATATGAAACCAAACAAAGTTCTTTAGTTCAAAACTCAACCATTAACCATTAATTTTTTTAATTATGAAAAAAATCCTTGTTCTTCTTTATGGAGTGATCTCTTATCTCTTGTTCTTTGGCACCTTCCTTTATGCATTTGGATTTGTCGGAAACCTTTTTGTCCCGAAATCAATAGACGGAGTGCTCCAGGTGCCTTTGGCACAGGCAATATTCGTAAATGCCATATTGCTTTTAGTTTTTGCTTTACAGCACAGTATAATGGCAAGACCAGTATTTAAAAACTGGTTGACCAAAATAATTCCAGAGCAGGCCGAGCGGAGCACTTATGTACTACTTTCAAGTCTTTGCCTGATTTTGCTGGTTTGGCAGTGGGAGCCCATGGGCGGGTTTATCTGGAGAGTAGAAGAGCCGGTAGCTAAAACCATGCTGACCATACTTTTTATTATTGGCTGGTTGATTGTATTGATAAGCACTTTTATGATCAATCATTTTGATCTTTTCGGTTTGCGCCAGGTTTGTTTTTATTTTTTAGGAAAAAAATATGAACCGCTTCGTTTCAGAATTCCTTTCTTTTATAAATATGTTCGTCACCCACTTTATTTGGGTTGGCTTATTGCTTTCTGGGCAACTCCGGTAATGTCTGCAACCCATTTATTGTTTGCTTTACTTACTACGGGTTATATTTTAACAGCGATAAAATTTGAAGAAAAAGATCTGATCACTCATTTTGGAGAAAAATATTTGAATTATAAGCGCGGGGTGCCTAAGATCATTCCGTTTACAAAAAGAAATCCCACAAAATAGAATAGCATGAAGCCTCCCTTTTTAAAAAGGTTTTTTCAGAAATATGGGAAGAAAGCGTTAATCATTTACCTGTGCTGGTCGGTAATAAAAGGTATAGCATTTATACTTTTAGGATATAAACTGTTTAGCTGAAGCGTTCATATTTTCTGGTGTAAAGCAAACCCTGTAAGGTTTGCTTTTTTATTTATGTTTACAGGAAAAATAGGTGACAATACACGAGATCTGGGAACAGTTTGTAGAAGGAATGAAAAATACTACATGGCTTGAATACATTGCTGTGTTTGCAGGCATTGCCAGTGTTTGGTATAGCAGGGTTGAAAATATTTTGGTTTATCCCATCGGTCTTATAAATACTATTATATATGTATGGCTAAGTGTAAAAGGGCAATTGTTCGGTGAGGCTTCGGTGAATCTTTATTATACAATCATGAGTTTTTACGGATGGATACTTTGGACAAAAAAAGATAAATCACAACACAAGATTGTTCTCGTTAAATTCTCGGACACGCGGTGGTGGCTTTATCAACTAATTTTTTTTGCAGCCTTTTATATTGCCATATTTATTTCGCTTACTTATCTAAAAAGATCATTTGCTCCCGGCGCTATTCCATGGGCGGATGCATTTGCCAGCGCCACAGCTTTTACAGGGATGTGGCTAATGACAAAGAAAAAAGTGGAAAGTTGGTATTGGTGGATCGCTACTAATATTGCTTCTATCCCTTTATACTTTGTAAAACATTATGTTTTTACGAGTGTGTATTATCTTGTATTATTAATAATGGCGTTTTGGGGATTAATGGAATGGAGAAGGAGAGCTGTTTTAAAATAGTTTTATGAGCTACTGCAAATACATCAACTCTCTAAAACCAGATGAACAAAATGTTCACCGTGAATATCATGATAAGCATTATGGCTTTCCTATTCATGATGACAATGAACTTTTTTGTCGCCTGGTTTTAGAAATTAACCAGGCAGGGTTAAGTTGGACAACTATTCTGAATAAACAACAAGGCTTTCGAAAAGCTTATCACAATTTTGAAATAAAAAAGGTTGCCGGCTATAAAGAAAAGGAATTTAATCGACTAATGAATGATCCCGGTATTATCCGCAACCGGTTAAAAATTAATGCAGCGATCGAGAATGCAAAAACAATTCTTCTGATACAAAAAGAATTCAAATCATTTGAACACTGGTTAGATCATCATTATCCAAAAACAAGAGAAGAGTGGACAAAGTTATTCAAGCAAACTTTTCGTTTTACCGGCGGTGAAATTGTAAATGAATTTTTAATGAGTACCGGGTATTTGCCAAATGCCCATGAACAAAGCTGTCCTATCTACAAAAAAATAATAAAAGCAAAACCTGCATGGAACAGAAGCCGCTGATAAAAGTGGCGGTGATCGGGCCGGAATCGACCGGCAAAAGCACGTTGTGTGAATTGCTGGCATTGCATTATGACACACAATGGTGTCCGGAGTTTGCCAGGGAATATTTGCTTACACATGGAATGGATTACGCTTATGATGACTTGCTGTATATCGCCAAAGGACAGCTCGCAATGGAAGATGAATATACGAATAGCGCTAAGGGCTCGCAGCTCATAGCTCGTAGCTCACCGCTTCTCTTTATTGATACCGACATGTATGTAATGAAAGTCTGGTGCGAATTTGTTTTTGGCAAATGCCATAAATGGATATTGGAACAAATCGTAAAAAGAAAATATGATCTCTATTTATTATGCAATACTGATCTGCCCTGGGTAAAGGATGAACTAAGAGAATATCCTGATCTGAAAACAAGAGATAAACTTTATTATATCTATAAAGACATCATGATAAATCAATCGACTCCGTGGGTGGATATAAACGGTAACTCTGATGAAAGGTTACAAAAGGCGATAAAAGCAGTTGATCAACTGATCGCCGGATAAAATATCCATTGTACATTCGGGCATCAATGAACTTGTTTTTTCAAAAGCATCATCGCTTACTTTTTTATAGCAGCTGGCTTTTACTTGCATTGGCACAATCTGCTTCAACAGAGTTAATAGCTGATGAAGCATATTATTGGGTGTATTCACGATTTCCTGCCTGGGGCTATTTCGATCATCCGCCGATGATTGCTGTTTTAATTAAAAGTGGCTATGCAATTTTTCATAATGAGCTCGGCGTAAGATTGATTTGTGCCTTTCTTAGCACATTGACTATTTTAATTACTGAATCACTTATTGAAAGAAAAAATCCATTTCTTTTTTATACAATAGTTCTAAGCCTTGGCGTTTTGCAAATTGCCGGCTTTCTTGCTGTACCTGATACACCTTTATTATTTTTTACTGCTTTATTTTTTTATACTTATCGTTTTTTTATAAAAAAAATAAACTGGCAAAATGCATTATTGCTCGCTGTTGCAATCACATTCCTTTTTTATACCAAGTATCATGGGTTACTGATAGTTCTGTTTGCTTTTTTATCAAACATTAAATTATTTGTTCGGTGGCAAACATGGCTGGCTGGTTTTTTTGTATTGATCCTGTATGCCCCTCACCTTTTATGGCAATGGACTCATAATTGGGTAAGCTTTCGTTATCACCTTTTTGAAAGCAATGTGAGTGCATATAAATTTTCTTACACTACTGACTACCTTTTGGGCCAGCTTTTGCTTGCGGGACCTTTGGCCGGGTTTATTCTTTTACCTGCCGCTTTTATTTATAAAGTAAAAAGTCAAACTGAAAAAGCTTTGAAGTTCACATTGATCGGTATTTATTTAATTTTTTTAGTAAGCTCTTTCCGTGGAAAGGTTGAAGTAAACTGGACAATGCCGGCATTGATACCTTTGGTCGTTTTAAGTCATCAATTCATGCTTGATAAAATATCATGGATGAGGCCGTTGCAAATAATTGCATTTGTTTCCTTAATACTTGTGATTGCAGGTCGTTTATATCTTGCTGTAGATATTGGCCCCGATAATTCTTTAAAAGGAAGATTTCATAATAATAAGGAATGGGCAAAAGCAATTTCTGAAAAAACCGGAGAAATTCCGGTTGTATTCTATAATTCTTACCAAAGGGCATCCTTATTTTGGTTTTATAGCGGTAAGCAATCACATTCGCATAATTCTTATTCCGACCGGAAAAGCAATTATAATTTCTGGCCAACGGAAAGTAACCTGCTTGGCAAACAAGTTTTTATTGCTGATATATATGGCATCAGTACTTTTTCAGATTCTGTAAATACGAAGAAAGGTTGGATAGCGTTTAGTTTTGATAGTGTGTATGCGGCTTTGGGAGGAATTAAACTGATCGTTGAACAAAAAAGTATTGCAAAAGCCAACTCTGTTCCTATCATTCTTAAGATCACTCCTCAACTGCCTCTGGAATATCTAAACTTTCTGCAGTCGCATTCCGATATAAACTCAGAACTTCTCATTGGTATTTTTAATGGAAAAAATATTGTAAAAGAAATTAAAACGGGCATTACCGGGCAACAAATAGCAAAACAAAGAGTTCCTTTTGACTTATCAATACTTCGTGATCTGCCTCTTAGAAATTATGAGATCCGGCTAGGAATTAAAACAAAAAACTACCTGACGACCCATAACAGTGAGACAATTCATGTGGACTTTTGATCTATTTCTTTTTATTAATTACCTCTTCTTTAATTACATTCTGGATATCAGGATCCCCTTCCAGATTATTCATTTGCTGCAGCACCCATGGCCTTCTGTTTGCAACAGAATTTGATAATGGAATTACTGTAAAGATCTTCGGGTTACGTAAACAAGATGCAATAGTTGCCGCCTCTGCTCTTGATAAAGCCGTCGCCGGTTTTTTGAAATAAGATTGTGATGCTGCTTCAATACCATAAATTCCTTTTCCCATTTCAATAACATTCAAATACACATCAAGAATTCTTTTCTTTCCCCATACCAATTCAATCATAAAAGTAAAATAAGCTTCAAGCCCTTTTCTTATATAGCTTTTTCCCTGCCACAAAAAAACATTCTTTGCTACCTGCTGACTAATGGTGCTGGCGCCATGTGTACGGTTTGGTTTTCTTTTGTTGTACTCCATTGCTTTTTTAATACTCTTCCAGTCAAACCCGCTATGATCAGGGAAAAGTTGGTCTTCTTCTGCTATCACGGCAAGTTTGGCGTTATAAGGGATTTTTTTCCGGCTGACATAATCCCTTTTTAAACCATCCCCTCTAACCCAACTTACCAGTTGTGTCATCGTGATCGGTGGATTCACCCATTTAAAAAGAAGTATGCAAAAAAGCTGGAGAAAAAAAAGGAAAATAAAAATTCGTTTGGCCCATTTCCAAGCTTTTTTCAAAAAAATCTTTGCTTTCATTGGCTGCAAAATAACTCTTAGATTTTATCTGCATAAAAAATCAATCCCCAAAGCAAAACGATACCAAAACCAAACAATATAAGACCATTGATGCGACTGAGTATTTGAATATTGTGTGGTGTAAGTTTCTTCCTGATCTTTTGCGCCATCATTACCTTAAAAAGATCCGTTGCCAACACAAATGCCAGGCAAGTAATAAATGCAATGATCCGGTTCTCTATTGAAAGCGTTATAAGCGTTGTAGACGTAGTGAGCCAAAAAATAAAAACCGCCGGGTTAAGCGTGTTCATAAAAAATCCGGAAAGAAATGTTTTTACATAATCTTTTTTCCTAAGGTCTAAAACTTGAATACCGCTATCATCCACCTTTACTTTTTTAAAAAAAAGAAAAAATATTCCCATAGATATGAGAAATGTACTTCCAATGATCCCAATAAAATTTTTATGTTCTACCATGTAACCGAATAACTGGGTAAATACATTACTTATCAATACAAGTGCAATATCCGAGGCGGAAACACCTAATATAAATGCTACGCCTCCGCGGTGCCCGCTATTGAGGCTTTGTTTAATGATTGAGAAAATAACCGGGCCTACTGATATGCTCAGCAACAAACCAAGGGTAAGTCCTTTTAATAATGCCTCAAACATTATTACTAAAATAATAATTTACTTGTCGGTTGGCTAATGAAAAAGTATAATAGTGTAAGCTATGAGATACGATCTAAACGGATGTCAGGTTTTCCCATTCGCCAAAAACCTGTTCCAATCTTCCAGCATTTTGCCTTTCATTACCCTTGGAAATTTATGCTGACTGCCAAGTTTCCCTTTTAGTTCCATAAACTTCAAAAATTTTTCTTCTGGTAATTGTTCAAGAAACACCTCTTTTAATGCGCTGTCTCTTTCTGTTGCATAATCATCATTCAGTTTGCGCAGATGCTGATCAATTTTATTTTTCAGTACGTCCGTATTGCAGTTATCATTACTCGCAATATACCATTTATGTGCAAAAAAACTTTGATAAGGAAATCCAACCACTGTGTATTCGGGAATACTAATGTTTAATTCTTCGCTTACAAGTTCTATTGCTTTGTTCATATTCTCAACACTCAGGTGTTCGCCCGTGAGGCTAAGAAAATGTTTTGTGCGACCTGTGATCGCTACCTCGCTGTGTTCAACATCCACAAATTTTATTGTATCGCCGATCAGGTATCGCCATGCGCCGGAATTTGTGCTCATTAATAATGCGTATTCTTTTCCTTCTTCCACCTCATGAATCATTTTTACATCAGGGGTTGAAATGACATTTCCTTCCGGGTCAAAATTTTTATCATCGAATGGAACAAATTCAAAGAAAATATTATTATCAAGAATAAGTTTCATCCCTTTTGCATGTTCTCTTGTTTTATAACCCACAAATCCTTCGCTTGATAAATAATTTTCAATATATACAATTGGTTTGCCTAATAATTTTTCAAACCCTTTTTTATACGGCTCAAATGCAACACCACCGTGAACAAAGAATCCCAAGTTGGGCCATATCTCGTGGATGTTTTGCAATTTGTAATGCTCAATCACCATTTCCATACACATCTGGCACCAGGCAGGTACGCCAACTATGTAACCGATATCCCATTCCCGGGCATGCTCAACGATCTCATTTAATTTTTCTTTCCAATCTTTCATCGCTGCAATTCTTCCTCCCGGCTTATAAAAAGTCTGGAACCAGAATGGTCGCTTCTTAGCAAGAATGCCACTGAGGTCGCCGGCATACCAGCCTGCCTTTCCTTTTTGCAGATCCGTGGCGCCGCCAATCATCAGGAAGCCTTTTGTCATTGCATTATACGGAAGGTTCTCATAACTAAAAAGTGTGATCAGTTGTTTAATGTAATTAATAGTATTGCTGCGCAACATCTCTTTCGTCACAGGAATATATTTACTCGCAGCTTCCGATGTACCCGAACTAAGTGCATAGTATTTTATTTTTCCGGGCCATGCTACATCAGGCACTCCCTCGAGGGTTTTCTTCCACCACTCCGAATAAATTTTATTGTAATCGTGAACAGGTACTAATTCTTGAAAACTTTCTGCAGGATGCCTACTTAAAAGAATATCGTCAAATCGATACTTCTGACCAAACTCTGTGAATCTTGCTTTGCGAAGTAATTTTTTCAAAACTCTTATTTGCTGTCGTTGTGGATCATTTTGAGGAATACGTAATGCTGCGGCGATCGCTTTGGGAATTTTTATGTCAATAATGTTGGCCATCAGGTGTTGCTAAAGTTACGATTGTTCAAAGGATTGCGGCGAATATACAATGATGTGGTGAATAGGATATGTTTAACGGAAAAGTAATGCAGCCATCGCCAGCGTTTTTCGAAAACCTATCCCGGTATGCAAAAATAACCGATACCATGCTGGCTTGTCACTATAATGTTTTTTTACAAACAACTTCATAGCATCGTAAAAATCCTGTACGTACTTATAATTATAAGTTGTACTTCCTCCCTTTAAATGAGTAACGCTGATCTCGCCAAGATAATAGTTTTCGTATCCTTGTTGAGTTATTCGTAAACTCAGATCAATGTCTTCTCCATACATAAAAAATGTTTCGTCAAAACCTTTTACTTTTTCAAACACTTCCCTTTTTATCATCATAAAAGCTCCCGATAAAACTTCAACAGAGCTGTTTTTATTTTGTGGTAAATGACCCTGGTAATATTTTGCAACTATTTTTGATTTTGGAAAAATTGCTGCCAATCCGAATAATTTATAAAAAGATACAGATGGGGAAGGCAACCCACGTTTTGATTCTTTTAAAAATTTCCCTTGCTTATCCAGCATTCTTACTCCCACTGCGCCGACATCAGCATGAGTTTCAAGGAAAGAAATACAATCTGCCAAACATGTTTCTGGCAAAACAGTATCGGGATTAAGGAAAAGAACATAGGTGCCTGAAGAAATTTTAAATCCCTGGTTGCAAGCCTTGGCAAAACCAGCATTGTCATTGTTAAAAATAAATTTTACCGCTGTAAATTTTGATGGTAAATGTTGTTTGCTGCCATCAGTTGAATTGTTGTCAACAACAATAATTTCACCTTCTATTTTTTGCATGGCCCTTTGTACCGAAAACAAGCAATTTTCAAGTAATCCCATTGAATTATAACTTACAATAATTACAGACAGCTGCATAAATCTGCTTCAAATCTAAAATCTAATCCCGACATATTTCGGGACTATAATCAAAAATCGAAAGTTATCTTTGCCCATGCTTAAAGAAACACTTTTAAAAGCAGTAATGACTGGTGGGGCAGAGCTAAAACGGTTTTTTAATACTGATTTTAAAATTTCAAATAAAGAAGGAATAAATAACCCGGTAACTGAAGCTGATCATGCTTCTGAGGCGGCGATCATTGGTATTATTAAAAAAGATTTTCCCGATCACCAGGTACTGGCTGAAGAAACAGGCGAACACCTACGGGATTCAAATTATAAATGGATAATTGATCCGATCGATGGAACAATAAATTTTGCGCATGGAATTCCTTTATGCTGTGTGGCGATTGCAATCGAGAAAGATGGAGAGATCATTATGTCCGCAGTGTATGCTCCCATTTTGAATGAATTATTTTTTGCTGAAAAAGGAAAGGGTGCCACACTTAATGATAAAAAAATTTCCGTAAGCACTGAAAAAGCTGTGCTTAGTTCAAATCTCGTCACTGGCTTTCCCTATACTTATATCAATATGGCGAACGGGCCGCTAGAAGTATTTGGGCGTTTAATACGAAAAGGAGTTCCTGTAAGAAGATTGGGTTCGGCTTGTATTGATCTTTGTTGGGTTGCCTGTGGAAGATTTGATGGTTTTTATGAACATAAATTGGAAGCCTGGGACAGCGCTGCCGGGTATTTAATGGTAGAAGAAGCCGGAGGAAAAGTGACAGATCATGAAGGAAAAAAATTTTCTCCCTATCAACATAGAATAGTTGCTACAAATGGGAAGATTCATGATGAGCTGTTGAAATGGATAAATGATGAATTGTAGATTTCGGATTGCGGATTTTAGATTTAATTTGAAGTTCATGGATAAAAAGGAATTACAAAAGAGATTTAAGAGCCTTGCCGTTAAAACCGGAAAGCTTTGCATTAAATTACCGTTCAGTCCTGCGAATAAAGTTTATATCGATCAGATAATACGAAGTTCTACCTCCTCAGCGGCCAATTATCGATCAGCATGCAGAGCAAAGTCAAAAGCTGATTTCGTAAATAAATTGAAAATTGTTGAAGAAGAACTGGACGAAACGATGTTCTTTTATGAAATGATAGCGGAATTTAATTCAGAATCAAAAAAAGAGTTGAGAGAACTTTTTATGGAAGCAAATCAATTACTTTCTATCAGTGTTGCATCTATTAATACTACAAATAGTAATATTATTAAGGAACCCGTCCAGAAAATCCGAAATCCGAAATCTAAAATCTAAAATGGAAAATAGAACAGAAATATCATCTATCGGGGAATTTGGATTAATTGAACATTTAACCAAAAATATTGAATTGCAAAACGCATCATCGATCGTTGGCGTTGGTGATGACGCTGCTATTATCGATCATTTTGGAAAACAAACCGTCATTACAACAGATCTTTTAATTGAAGGAGTGCATTTTGATCTCATGTATACCCCATTAAAACATCTGGGGTATAAAAGCGTTATAGTAAATCTGAGTGATGTGTACGCAATGAATGCCACACCAACGCAAATAACAATGAGTGTTGGAATCAGTAACCGGTTTAGTCTAGAAGCGATTGATGAGTTTTACGAAGGGGTTTATGCTGCCTGTGAAAAATATGGAATTGATCTTATTGGAGGCGATACGGCTTCGTCACAAAAGGGTTTTATAATTTCAGTGACCGCTATTGGTGAAGTAACACCTGATAAATTTGTTAAAAGAAGCACAGCACAAAAAGGAGACTTGCTTTGTGTGAGCGGAGATCTTGGAGCGGCTTATATTGGTTTGCTTTTTTTGGAAAGGGAAAAAAAGATCTATTTGGAAAACCCTTCCATTCAACCTGATCTTGAAGGAGAGGCCTATGTTGTCGGTCGATTATTGAAACCTGAAGCAAGAAAAAATATCATTGAATTTCTTGAAAATCAATCCATAACGCCTACGGCAATGATGGATATAAGTGATGGATTAAGTTCAGATATCTTACATATTTGCAAACAAAGCAATTTGGGTTGTATTTTGTATGAAGAAAAAATTCCTGTGGCGGAAGAAACAAAAAATGCAGCGTTCAAATTCGAAATTGATCCGACAGCATGTGCTTTAAGCGGCGGCGAAGATTATGAGTTGTTGTTTACCATTCATCAATCTGATTATGAAAAGATCGTTTTAAGTGAAGAAATTAGTGTCATCGGTTATATGTCCGATGCTGCCGATGGAGCAAAGATCATTACAAAAGGAAACAATACATTCCCCATTACAGCGCAGGGCTGGGATGCATTGAAGAAATAATAAGTTGAATTCGTATATGAAAACACTGTTCAATAAGCAATGTGCGATCGGCAATTGGCAAGTAAATACTTCCCGTCGCAAAATAGATTTCTCTTTTTTGCAAATTGGTTATTTTCTATTTTCTGTTATTATACTTAGCTCCTGTTCTGTGTCAAAATCTTCCTATACTCCTTCAAAAAAATATTCTCCTGAACAATTAAACAAAGACTACACAATTTTTCGTGGCGCTTTAGAAGAATCACATCCCGGGCTTTACTGGTATACATCGAAATCTGAAATGGATAATTATTTTGATTGGGGTAAAAGCCAAATAAAAGATTCTATGAATGAAGAGGATTTCAAAAAAATCTTAAGTTATGTTATTTCAAAAATGAATTGCGGACATACCGTGGCACGAAGCTCAAAGGCTTTTGTGAAATACCGCGACACAAGTATTAATAAAATATTTCCCCTTAGTTTAAAGATTTGGGCCGGCACTTCGTTGGTTGATGATACAGCAACTGTTGCTGCCAATCTATTTCGAAAAGATACCATACTTACAAGGGGCATTGTTGTAAAAAAAATTAATCATCAGCCGATCTCAACTATTATTGATACCCTTTGCCAATACATTTCAAGTGATGGCCATAACATGACGCATAAATACCAGGCCTTAAGTAACCGCGGCGGCTTCGGCGCAGCATTTACCAATGTGTTTGGCCAAAAAGAAAATTATTTCATCGATTATCTTGCCAATGATGGCGCAGAAAAATCGGCGACAATAGCCTCTTATAACCCGAAAACTGACACCTTAAATCGTATCGCGATAACCCGTTTTGCAAAAACAACCCGTGCCGAAAGAAAGAAACAGATCATCACGGCAACAAGAAACCTTCGGGTTGATTCAGTAAATAAAGTCGCTTTTATGGATCTTGGATCCTTTGGCAGAAGTTTAAAACTTAAATCATTCTTCAGAAATTCTTTTAAAGAAATGCGCACCAAGAGGTGCAAGTATCTTGTTGTTGATGTTCGCGGCAATGGCGGTGGTAGCGTTACCAATTCTACATTCTTAACTAAGTTTATTGTTGACAGGAAATTCAAAGTGGCCGATACTCTTTATGCCAATACCAGGAACAGTCATTATAAAAAATATATTGAAGGTTATTTTTTTAACCGTTTGTTCATGTTATTCATGACATCAAAAAAGAAAGATGGAAAATACCATTTTGGTTATTTTGAGCGACATCATTTCGATCCTAAAAAGAAAAATCATTTTGATGGTAATGTATATATTCTAACGGGAGGAAATTCTTTTTCAGCTACCACATTATTTACTCAAACTGTAAAACCACAGGATAACGTTTTTGTGGTGGGAGAAGAAACCGGCGGTGGCGCCTACGGAAATACCGCATGGTTAATTCCTGATCTTACATTACCCGAAACGGGTGTTCGCTTTCGACTTCCTTTGTTTCGCCTGGTAATTGATAAAAATATTCCAAAAGATGGTCGCGGTGTTCAACCTGAAGTGATCGCTAAGCCGACAACGGAAGCAATTCGTCGCGGCGCAGATTACAAGATGGACAAAGTGATGGAGTTGATCAAATCACATCAATAACATTCATATCGTTGTCGAAAACTACAAAAGAAGCTTCGTAATTTCTTTCTATCAATCCTGTTTTATCATCAATCCCCAGAATTTTTGCAGGATATAATGAGGCCATTCGCAACGCTTCCTCAATATCAATCCCTACATGATCCACACAATTTTTTACGGCTTTCATCATTGTTAACGCGGAGCCAGATAATGTTCCATTTGGCAAAACGTATCTATCATTTTTAAAAATATGTTGATACGGGCCATCCGATGTCGCGGATACAGCATCGGTGATCAACCAAATCCTTTCGCCCAAAATTCTTTTACTGATCTTGATCGCAGTATAATCAACATGAACCCCGTCAGCAACTAAACTGCACCGAACAGAAGGATGATCATAAATGGCGCCAACCATTCCCGGCTCACGACTTTGAAACTGTGACATAGCATTGAATAAATGTGTGGCTATGTTTATTTTCTCAAGACCTTTCTTCGCCTGCTTATAAGTGGCATTGGTATGGCCGGCAGAAACAATAATTCCATTGGTTTGTAAGTAATCAACAATTTCTTCATCCACCATTTCAGGTGCAAGTGTTATCATTTTTACAACGCCGTCCGCTTCATCAATAAGCTTTTTTGCTTCATCCAAAGTCGGCTTATGAATATATTCAAGAATATGGGCTCCTCTTTTTTCCGGGTTGATCCACGGTCCTTCTAAATGTAAGCCGGGCATTCCTTTTCCTCCTCCATTTAAATATTGTTTTGCAACTGCAATTGTTTTGCTGAAAACTTCAGATGAATTAGTGGCTGCAGTCAATAAAAATTTTGAGGCCCCGCCTTGTAAACAATATTTATAGGTAGCATCAATTGCTTCGATAGAAGGATTCGCAGAAAACAAAAAGCCGTTCCCGCCATAGATTTGCAAATCTATAAATGCGGGAGCAATATTATTTCCACCGAGATCTCTTACTTGGTAATCGTCTGGTATATCTGTGTCATAAACGAATCCAATAATGATCCCATCGTTGATAAGAATAGCGCTGCCGGTCAGAATTTCTTTGCCGGTATAAATAGTTGCGTTGGTAAGTACTTGTCTCATTATGGTTGTATCATAAAATTATCGCCATCTTTCCAGAATGGAAGTTTGGTTCTCACTTCATCCAGCTTTTCTTTATGAAGTGTAACGGTAAAAATATCTTCTTCATGTGCTTTTGTATATAGTACTTCCCCCATCGGATCGATAACCATGCTGTCGCCACTATGGTGAATATCATTGCCATCATAACCAACACGATTTACACCAACAACATAACATTGATTTTCGATTGCCCTTGCCTGCAACAATGTTTTCCAAGCATGATTTCTTCTTTCGGGCCAATTGGCAACATAGATCAATAAATCATATTCGGGACCGTCTTCCTGCACTTGTTGCCTCGCCCATACCGGGAATCTTAGATCATAACAAACGAGTAAATTAATTTTCCATCCTTTCACCGATGCGATCAATCTTTTTGTGCCAGGAGTAAACTCCTTGTCTTCTCCGGCATAACCAAACAAATGTCTTTTATCATAAATACCCGTTTGACCATTTGGCAACATCCATATCAGCCGGTTAAAATAATTTTCATTCTCTTTGATAATAACACTGCCGGTAAGAATAACTTTTTTTTCGGCAGCAATTCGCTTCATCCATTTTACCGTTTCTCCCTCCATTGTTTCAGCAAGTTCTTTTGGTTTCATGCTAAAGCCGGTGCTGAATGTTTCGGGAATAATAATGATCTCTGTTTTATCAGTAATACTGTTAATTTTTTCTTCAAACATTTTTAGGTTAGCAGCCGTATCTTCCCAGTGAAGAGGAGTTTGAATACCTGTGATCGTGAGAGTTGACATTTTGTAAAGTTATTCAGTTAGTTCATCCATAATGTAAAATAATAAATCAATTCGTCCACCCATCACAATCCCCTTTCTATCTCACAGCATTTCTGTATTTTTCAGCCTAAAATTTCTTTATTATGCTGTTCAGAAAAGATGTAAAAGAATTCAGCTTGCTGATCATTACACAATTTGTTTTTATTATCCTTTTTGCTCAACCCGGCGTACCAACAACTAAATGGACTGCCGATGGCAGTTCTTATTATGCAGTTGAAAAAAAGGAAATAGTGAAGATCGAATTGCCTTCACAGGATAAAACAATTTTCATCAGTCGCAAACAATTGATCACAAAAAATGGGGACACGATTGTTCCCCGCAGTTTTCAGTTATCCACCGATGGAAAACTTGCTTTGATCTATACCAATGCGCAAAAAGTGTGGCGTTATCCAACCCGCGGTGATTATTGGTTATTGAATTTAGCAACAGGCGATCTGAAACAAGTGGGCAAGGGAAGACCCACAGCATCACTGCAGTTTGCTAAATTTTCACCCGATAACAAGAAAGTTGCCTATGTAAGTGAAAGAAATATTTATACAGAAGATCTTGCAACAGGTGTTAGTAAAAAACTTACGAGTGACAACGGAACAAAAAAGTTAATCAATGGAACTTTTGATTGGGTGTACGAAGAGGAGTTCTTTTGCCGTGATGGTTTTCGTTGGGGACCCGACAGCAAAAGCATTGCTTACTGGCAGATCGATGCCAATAAGATCCGTGATTATTATATGCTGAACACAACCGATTCGGTTTATAGCAAAGTAATTCCTGTTGAATATCCAAAAGTCGGCGAGCCGCCTTCACCGGCTCGTATTGGGGTGGTAAATATTACAACCGCTCAAACAAAATGGATGAAAGTTCCAGGAGAGCCAAATCAGAATTATTTGATAAGAATGGAATGGAGCACTGCCGGTGAAATTGTTCTGCAACAACTCAACCGCAAACAAAATGAAAGTAAGCTGATGCTTTGCAATACGAATACTGGTGATGCAAAAATTATTTATACAGAAACTGACCAAGCATGGGTAGCCACGATCAATGAATGGAGGAGCGATGTCAGGGGATGGGATTGGATCTCAAACGGGAATGAATTTATCTGGT
>Ga0207712_10001266_pt1 | contig 17403 bp, 17 predicted proteins | sample KBSS44metaG_FD_184402 | JGI IMG/M metagenome (GOLD analysis project Ga0207712, IMG submission 184402) | Switchgrass rhizosphere microbial communities from Kellogg Biological Station, Michigan, USA - KBS S4-4 metaG (SPAdes) (version 2) | ecosystem: Host-associated > Plants > Roots > Rhizosphere... | reverse complement strand
GCAGTTCACCAGCGAACACGCGCTGCGAGCAGCTCTACGACGCTATATCGATTTCTACAACACGCAACGGCTACACTCCGCACTGGGTTACCAATCTCCCAGTGAGTTTGAAGCACGATATACCTAACTTATCGGTGTCCACTTTTGCGTAGGAACTCTCCCGCTGCGATGTCGCACGGTAACCTGACGCTCACTGTGGCAGCGGCCACTTACCTCAAGCGTTAGGCTCCGTTATGTGGCATAACGTTGCAATCGGCGTCGTTGTCATGCTCACGCCGGTAGTGGCGGCCGAGGGGTATTTGTTGTGGGGTAGCTCCTGGCACGCCCAGACGAAAGCAGAGATTGGCATATACGCGTCTGAAAGCGATGCTGCGTATCGCAACTCACTAGCCAATCGCACAAACCCACCGATCACCGTTTTGCCACAAAACGAACCCGTGGCCGTTCTCTGGGATTGGTACGGCAAAGACTATTGGGCATGCTACGTACGCAGTGCGTCAGGCACGCGTGGTTGGGTTTTGTGCACCTCACTTAGCAAAGTGGCGGCCGGCGCCTAACTATTCGGTCAAGTGGACCGCTGCGACGTGCCACGGTAATCTGACGCTCCCTGTGGCAGCGGCCACTCACCTCAAGCGTTAGGTGTCATGGAATACATCGATGTGCAATGGAGGCACAAAAACGTGAACTACCCGCTGCGGCTGGTCTCCGAACTAGACGACCAACGCAACGAAGTCCGTAAACTCGAGTTCTTCCCAAGTGGTCTCGTCGGCTTTGCGTCGACTAGCGGTAGTGCACACGGCACCGAATTGGGCGAAGCGCCCGTACCGCCTCTTTCGCAAATCAACAACGATCCGCAGTTCGCTGGCATCGCCATCGATTCTGCCGCATTTGAGGCTTTGTGGTCCCACTACGCAGCCAATGCCACCTAACTATTCGGTCAAGTGGACCTCACAGTAGTCACGGCTCAACGTTCGCCCTCGATGGTCTACCGGCGATCGAAGAAGCCCTTCATGCAATCGAGGCGTTCGCAGAACAGCCTCGCTTTCGGTGAGTATGGGCCTAACAATTCGGTCAAGTGGACCGCTGCGATGTTTGCGCGGTAACCTGTTGCCTCGCGTGGCAGCGACCATGTCGATTCTGCTGCTCCTCGCTCGTCGTACAGATACAACACCATTCTTTCGAGAGCGCAGGAGACTCAGATGTCTGCATCGGTACTATTCATGTCAATGTCGCTCGACGGATATATTGCTGGTCCGAACGACGAAGTCGGCAATCCCGGAGGCGATGCCTTCGACCGGCTACACGAGTGGTACGGGGACTTCTCCCGGCCGTCTGGGGCCGTCGGAGAATTATGGGACGAGTGGAACACGCCTGGTTCGATATTGGCGGGTCGGCGTACCGCGGAGCAAATCGATCATTGGGGCGGTGACAATCACGGTGTCCCGATCTTCGTGCCCAGCCACCGGCCGCCCGGCCCATCCGTCGCGAACTATCCGTTGGTGACGTATGTGCGCGACGGAATCGAGAACGCGATGGCTCAGGCGAAGGCCGCCGCCGGCAACCTGAACGTGCTGATGCTCGGCGCGTACACAGCACAACGGGCACTTGAGGCCGGTGTGCTGGACGAGCTGCAGATCCATCAGATCCCAGTGCTGTTCGGTGGCGGTCGTCGGCTATTCGAGGTGTTGCCTTCACGGATCGAGCTGGAGATCGTTCGGGTTATCGACACACCGAATGCCACGCACATCCGCTATCGCGTTCGTCGCTGAGCGGGGTGGCGCCTCACAAGTCATTCAAGTCGAAGCCACTTCGCGGCTCGGCTTAATTTAGGCGTTAGATCCCAGGGGACTTCATATGCAGAGTAGATACGCCGTAACTGGTGCACGCTGGGTTTTCGGGTTGTTCTACTTCGCCACGGGCATAGCCATTGTACTTGGCCTACTCGGCTTCGGGTCTGCGCCTCAGCAACCTACGCCAGCTTCAAGTGCATTTGCTCAAGCACTCGACGATAGTAGGTTCATAAACCCATTACTTGCTGCGGTATATCTGGTTGGTGGAGGTGCACTGCTATTGCGCAGGACAGCCCCGCTAGGTATCGCCATCCTCGCGCCAGTGGTCATTGGCATCTTCTGCTTCCACATTACGCTTTCCGGGCAATGGATATGGGGCTCGCTAAATCTCGCTTGGCTTCTCAGCTTGGCTTGGTGTTTTCGCGCTTCGTTTCGCCCGCTTTGGAACAACGCGGTCCCGAGAACGCCCGTACCGCAAGCTGGGGTCTAACTACCCGGTCAAATGGACCGCTACGACGTGCCGCGGTAATCTGACGCTCTTACCTTAGTGTTAGGGCGCTATGAAGCTCGTCCAAATCGTCGCGATTCCGCATGGCGAGGCGCCAGAGAAAATTCGTGCCGCATGGATTGGCACAACCATTCCGCTGGCTGATACCGAAGCGTCGCAGCCCAATATCTGGATTCCGAGGGGTGTGTTGGGCAAAGAGCATGGCTTTTTCGCTAAAGTGAAACGCTTCTTTGGCTTCCCTGTCACTGAGCAGCCCAGCGTCGGTTATGTGGTCGAGGTACTAGCAGCTATCGAGGCGCTTAGAGCCCATGCCCCAGCGGCAGCTACATGGTGGGAACAGCACACTCCACACCTCATCAAACCGGGCAGGAAATTCTTGTTCGATGCGGCTTGCTGTAAAGAGGTGTCGACTGGCGCGCCCTAACTATTCGGTCAAGTGCACCGCTGCGACGTGCCACGGTAATCTGACGCTCACTGTGGCAGCGGCCACTTACCTCAAGCGTTAGCCATCATGAGCATTCTTGCTTACGGTGCACTCGTATTTCTTGTCCTTTTGCATCCTGTATGGATTTTTGCAGCCCCTCCCCAGAGTCCCGAAGTATCAGCTCCGCGATCGGACGCTTTACGAAATGTCTCTGGACCCATGCGAATCGTTGGCATGGGGGAGGACGGATGGCTTCTTTCAAAGACGACGGTTAAGGAAGCTGAGGAGAAGCATCTCGTCTCTGATTTACGCTTGGGCCCAACACCAGCCCCATTCGGCTTCCTTCATGGGCAATGGCTAAAATTCAAAGCCTCTATGCAAAAAGACGATGAATTGTGGAGGTGCGCGGCACGCGGAATGTCTGGACTTTGTATCGTCCGAGGAGGAGCGCCAATCGCCTCCATCATTCTCAGATTTCGGCACGGACCGGCTGTTGATGGTTGACTATTCGGTCAAGTGGACCGCTGCGATGTCGCGCGGTAACCTGACGCTCATCGTGGCAGCGGCCACACACCTCAAGCAATAGGAGTCAGGATGCGCGCATACCAGGTGCTATTGCTTGCGCTGTTGTCTCATTGTGCATACGCACAGGATATCGGCGCTTGGAAATTCGGTATGTCGGCTGACGAGATTCGTGCCCAGGCTACCTTTGGGCCGTATAAAGCATTCTCAAATGGCGACCTAGAGACGTACAACGGCTCGTTTGCTGGCGCGAAGCGCAATTTCCAGTTCTATTTGAGGGACGGTAAGCTCTGGCGCATTGCAATACGCATGTATGAAGGGCGCGACTTAGATCAAGCCACTACCGTATGGCGAGAAACCTATGCTGCGTTGTCGCAGGAATTTGGCGCTATCGAAACTCCAAAGATGGTGGCTGGTCCTGTCGAAAATCTAGCGCAACAAGCCCGCAAGCTCGTGGAGGCGGGGAGCAAGGCGCAGATGGCACCGATTAAGCAACATAGCGGAGAGTTCGTGTTCTCTACATTTGCAAGCGGCAAACCGCCGGTTGGTGGAACCGTCTATATGGTAACGATTAACGTCGACCGCCCGCCTGACTTGTAGCTATTCGCTCAATCGGACCACTGTGGCAGTTGCGGTATCCTGTGCATCTCGCGGCAGCGGCCGCTTAGCTCAAGCGTTGGCTTTCAAACCATGCTACGCACATTTTCAATCGGTCTCGTTTTGGCTTGCTGCATTACAGGTGTCTCTGCTTCCCAGATCGGAAAAGCAAATCTGACGCTCGCTCAGGCCGCGGCCACTTACGTCGAGCGTTAGGTCTCATCGCATGAGCGCTCGTATCATTGAAAGCTACCTTCACCAGCGGCGCGTCGGCGTCTTGGTCGAGATCTCCGCCGAGTCCGATTTCGCGACTCTCACGGATGAGTTCAAAACCTTCGCAAGAAACGTCGCAATGCAAATCGCCGCCATGTCACCGACATCCATTTCCGAGCTTCTACAGCAGGCTTCAGTAATAGACCCAGAAGTATCCGTAGCTCGGTCCTTGGAGTTGTTGGCAAGCAAGCTGCGAGAGCACATTCGCATAGTGCGGTACGTGCGCTGGGACACCAACTCGCCGCTTGGAGTAGCAACTGAGCCTCCTCGGTCACCCGCGCCGGCACTGCAGGCGGGCCGCTCGGTCGATGCGGCCTAACCATGTGCTCAAGCCGATTGCCGGGGTATTGCTTCTCGTAACCGAGCTGTCTCGGCCGGCAGCGGGTTGGTGCGACGTTAGACACCTCAAGGAGCCGGCAATGCAGCTGTTGGTCAACGTCGATGTGAACGACCTTGCTAGCGCGGTGACCTTCTACTGCAAGGCCTTTGATCTCACCGTTGGCCGTCGTTTCGGCGGTGACGGAGTCGAACTGCTGGGCGCCTCGTCGGCAATCTATCTCTTGCTCAAAGCCGAAGGCAGTTCAACGTCGGATTTCACGAGTCAGAGGCGCACCTACAAGCGTCATTGGAGTCCTGTTCATTTGGACTTCGTCGTTCCCGAAATCGAGTCAGCGGTACGGCGAGCTGTTTTGGCAGGCGCGACAATCGAGACGCCGATTCAAACTTCCAAATGGGGTCGCTTGGCCCTCATGGCCGATCCTTTCGGTCATGGGTTCTGTCTGGTGCAATTCCTCGGTCGAGGCTACGATGAAATCGCACAAGCTTAGGGTCCGGCTCGCCAAGCGGTGGGGCGATGCGCCTCCCTCCTTCAAAAGGGGCTGTCCTGGGGTCAGCCCCTTACCTCGAATGTTAGGCAGCACAACATGAAATTCAGTGATCTGGAAAAGTCAGCACTGCAGCTAAACGAGCTCTACGAACAGCTTGAGATCAAGAGGTATGGGCGCATCTGGACTACAGAAGAACTTGCGCTGGGTTTCGTAGGGGACGTAGGCGATCTGGCAAAACTGATTCAGGCAAACGCTGGCATCCGAAATATTGACGATTGCCAAGCGAAACTTGGTCATGAATTGTCGGATTGTTTATGGTCGATTATTGTTCTTGCAAATAAGTGTGGCATTGATTTGCAGGCGGGGTTTGTCAGAAACACCAGAGAGCTAGCCGAATATGTATCTAGCGAGCTTACACAGCGATGAATTCGGCGCGGCTTTGCATCACCAACCTCGCGCGTAAACGGCGGCGTTAGGTTCCATGAAAACTCCAGCTAAGATCTGCCTGTATTCTCTGCCGCTACAGTTTGCGATAGCGTGCATTGCCTTCTTCTTTTTTCGAGAAACCAGAAGTGAAATCGGAGCCTGGTTGATCGTAGCTTCCTGGCTTGTGGGTATCGTCGCAATCATCTCAAGCATAGTCGCCGCCGTCAGCACGCGACGCATTCGATGGCTGGGCCTGCTTATGGTGGCGATAATTGTCGCGTTCTTATCGGCATACTTCTTTGCCGGGTTTGGTCTGTGAGCACCCAACTGTTCTAGGCGTCAACGCGACTGAATACCTGACCTAACCATCAGGAGTGCTCCAGCCAGCGCCTGATCCGTTCGTAGACTTCAACGCGGCCGAGCAGGTCCATGTGGTTCATGCGATAGCCGATCCATTGCCGTGATGATGGAAAGCGCAACGCGCGTCGCGCATCCGCATGCCGCCCCAGCGCGCTCGCCAACGGCACCAGACCGTCGCCGAGCAGGCGATCGGCGAGGCTTCCGGCGCGTGCGCCCGTGGTCGCGGCGATGGCGTGGCAGACGATGCCGTCGGGCAGTGGCGTCGCCACGCGCGTATCCGCGCGCGCGAAGCGGTCGCGGCCTTGCCAGTCGGCATCGACGAGGTTGCCGTGGCGCAGGTCGGTGATGCCGGCGCTGCGGATTTTTCCGAGTCGCGCGAACGGCGCGATGAGTGGATTGCCGCCGAGCAGTGCGTCGATCCACGCGCCGCTGCGTTCCAGTGGTGCGCCGTGATGCGGTGTGCCGAGGAAGAACGCTTTGCCCGCCTGTCGCCGCCACGAGTGGCGCGCTTGTGCGCCGTATTCGCAGGCACTGCGAATGACGAGGCCGCCCATGCTGTGGCCAATCAGCACCAATTCCTTGAGCGGCGTGCGACGCGCCTGCACCAGGCTTTCCAACTGATCGGCGAATTCGCGACCGTTGACGGAAATGTGCAGGCCGCTGTTGTAGTGCAGATACAGCGGCGTATAGCCGAGGTCGCGCGCGAGCGCCGCGCCGTAGTCGCAGTCCTGCGCTTGCCAGTGCAGGTCGTTCAGACACAGGCCGTGCACGAATACGGCGAGCTTGTCGTCCGACGGCGGCGAGGACGATGGTATGTCGCCCGCGTGAACGTGCAGGCGCATCGTGATCGCGAGCGGGTTGGCGCTGTCGGCGAGGTGATCGCCGAGCACGCCGTTCAACACCGCGCGCGCGGCTTCCTGCAACGGCGAGCGGGCCGTGGACGCATCGGGAATCAGTGCGAGCAAGCCAGAGGCGGCGCCGAGCGCGGCATCGAGCGCGCCGCCGCTCAGGCGCGAGATGCCGCGGATGCTCTTGTACACGAGGGCGGCGATGCCGTGCGTGCGTTCTTCGCCCGCTTGGCCGAGCAAGACCTGCGCCGGCGAAAGACGGCGGTGCAGCGCTTCGACCAGATCGACGACGCCGATCACGGCATCGGTCGACAGCCGGCCCACGCCGCGAAGGTTTTGAAGGGATGCATTCATGCTCAGCAGCCTAGCGCGGCGGATTAGAGCTGGAAGCCTATTGCCGAATTGCTTTGTCTGCCCGGATTTCAGCGCGAAGCGGCCGCGATTTGGCATTTTTCGCGACGGCTGGTTTGCCGTTCGGATAGCCGGGGATGCGCGAGAACAGCCAGGTCAACGGGTTTTGCGTCCACGCCGCGGTGACGAAATCGTTGTGGTGGGTCCAGTCCAGGTCGCTGTCGACGAAGGCGACCGTGCCGGGGCGCAGCAGCTTGGGCGGGGTCGTCGCATAGCGCATATTGGCGTCGGCGAGTTCGGATTGCAGCGCTTCGTTCTGTTCGCGCGTCGATTCGGTAAAGGTGCTGAAGAAGAATGCCGCGCCGCGCGCGCGCTCGATCCAGCTCGCGAACTTATCGATCTGGCCGTATAGCGCGTCGAGCAGGATCACACCGTGCAGGCGCGAGCCGATCTGGCCGACCGCGAGCGACCATGACGCCGGCAAGTAGCCGCCCGAATAGGCGACGAGCACGACCTTCGAAGGCTTGAATGCGCCTTCGACGCGCCGGTCGTGATATTGCAGCGCGAGTTTCCGTGTGGCCTCGTCGACGAACTTCTTGAACACGCCGCGCTGCCAGAAGCGGCCCGCGCTCGAATCGGCCGCATCGACGGCGAACTGTGGCGCGACGAGCACAGCGTTGAGGTTGCTGGCGCCGAGCTGGGCTGCGACCTGCTGACGGTCGAGTACGTCACGCGACAGCGTCGCGCCGTTGCCATGGAAGAACACGACGATCAGCGCCGGCTTGCGAATATCGAAGCCCTGCGGCAAGTACAAAAGTACGCGGTTGTCGTTGAAGGTCTCGTCTTCCCAGTGCACCGAGTTGTCGCGCGAGGAGACGTGACCTTTGCGGTTGCCATCGACCTTGTCGATGAACTTCTTGCCCGAATCGGGGATCAGGCCGCGGAACGGAAACGGCGCGTAGTCGAACGGGACGAAGGCAGTGATCGGCGCCTTGAGCGGGGCGATCGGCACCTTCGGTGCTACCGGCGGTTTGATCGCCGCGGCGGATGGCTTGGGTTGGGCGCCGAGCGCTGGCCCGGCAGCCAAAGCGAGCGAGAAAAGAACCGCTGCCGTTCGAGCGAACAACAAGCGGATTCTTTTCTGCTCAGTGCGCTTCATTCAAGCCGCCGTCGGTTTTCCTGCGTTGCGCATTGGCAAAAATATCGCAAAAAACGCCGGCGCGGCGAGCAGGTAGGCGAGGCCGCTGATCTGCAGCACGCTGCCGAGGCCGAACGAGGTCGCGATGATCGGCACGAGCGCCGCGCCGATCACCGAGAACGAGCCATTGATGCCCCAGGCCCAGAGGAACATCGCGTTCTTGCCGAGGCGGCCGAGCCAGGTCATCGCGGTTGACATCGGAAAACCCATGAGGAACGCCGGTGGCGCGATCAGCAGGAAGCAGCAGACCAGGCGCAATGCATACGGCAGGCGGCCGATCGCATCGAGGATCGGATCGATGACGAAGCCGTAGGCGATCAGCAGCGCGCCGATCGCGACGAAGATGATCGGCATGGTCACCTTCGCACGATCCATGAAGCGTTCCGAGGTCAGGCTGCCGAGGCCGGAGAACACGAGCATGCCGGTGATCAGGATCGACGCGGACACGGTCGGATTGCCGAGCGGAAGCACGAACTTCGCGATCAGGGCGACCTCGACCATGATGTAGCCGAGACCGAGGCAGGCGAAGTAGAGGATCACGCGCAGCTGACCTGGCGTGCGCGAGAAGATCGTGCGCCAGCCGAGCAGCACCGGGATCGCGACGAGCACGAGTGCGGCGATCGCGGCGATGGCCAGCGTGGCCCAGAGCAGCAAATAACCCCATTCGTCCTGGAAGAGTTCGAGGCGGTCGGTGGTGCGCGTGAGATCGCCCGGCTTCACGTACGCGGCGAAGTAGGGGCGGTTGTTGGTCAGCGGACGCGCATCGAACACGTAGTTCGAAAGATCAGTGCCGTTGCCGTGCAGCAGCGAGTGCCAGGCAAGTTGACCCATCACGATCGCGGGAATGGGAGCGGGTGTTGCATCGGGCGAGGTGGCGTTCGCATCCGGCCCGGTCGGGTCGGATGCGGGACCGGTCGGGTCTACCGCAGGCCCGGTGGGATCGGCGGCCGGTGCGGTCGGATCAGCCTGTGGCGCCGTCGTCGGCTCCGCGGTCGGCATGATCTCGGTGCCGGTCTTCGGCTTCGCGCCGCCGCTGGCGATGCCGGCTGCGGCGGCGGATTTCGCGGTTTCGTCTTCGCCGAAGATGCTTTCGCGATACGACTTCAGGCTGTCCGCGATCTGCTTGGTGTCGAATTCGTAGCCCGGATAGGTCAGCTCATCGAAGCTCATCGCGTGCGAGTGGGCGTGCAACTTCTCAATATCAGCGGGAGAGAAGCCGCCGCGTTTGTACAGCACGGTTGCGGTCGAGAGATAACTCGCGGCGGCGTAGAAATCTTTCGAGACGTCGCCTTGCGGATCGAGATCGCGTGCCGCGTCGACCATCGTCGCGTAGAGCTTGAGCACCGACTTCGGCGGCTCTTCCTTGTTCCACAGCGTCACCGAGAGCACGCCGCCGTCGGCGAGCGCGCGCATGTAAGCGCGCATCGCCTCGCGCGTGTAAGCGTATTTCTCGACGATGGCGAAACCGCCGGGGCTCGACAGACCGGCGGAGTCGGCGAGCGAGAGGTCGATGACGTCGTAGCGCTTGTCGGTGTTGGCGAGGTACAGGCGCCCGTCGTAGTCGATCACGTCGAGCTTGGGATCGTTGAGGATGTCGCCGGAGAAATCGCGCAGGCCCTTGTCGTTGCGAAAGGCGTTGAGAATTTCCGGATTGCCCTCGGCCACGGTCACGTGTTTCGAATTGTGCAGAGCGACGCGCGTGGAGATGCCGCCGCCGAACTGCACGACGAAGGTGTTCGGCTCCTGCTTGATGACGTAGGGATAGTCCATCGGCAGGTAGCGGAAATACGCGCTTTCCGCATCGTTGAGCTTGCGCATCACGCCCATCGGGCCTTCGCTGTCGATGTACATGCCGAGATACGCGTTCGCCGGCATCTCGGGCAGGTTGAAGCCCGCATTGTCGGACAGGCCCGGCGCAAAGTGCAGGTACGAGCTCGAATACACCTCGAGATAGCCGAACGGCGAGGCGTTCTCGTAGACGCGCTGGTTATCCGGGAACTTGCGCGCGTAGGACACGCCCTTGTAGTCGGACACGGCGAGCTTCGGAATCGCCAATTGCTGCGGCAGCCAGAAGTGACCGACGACGCAGAGCGCACCAAGAGTGACCAGCGCGATCAACGAACCGGTGCGCTTCGCCTGCGCGAGGAACCAGACGATACCGGCCGCGAACCACAGTGCGAGCGGCACGACGACGAGATTTTCCGGGCGGAACAGATAGAGGCATCCGAGCAGCAGCAAGCCGCCCGTGCCGGCGCCGACAAGATCAGCGAAATAGATGCGGCCGAACGTCTCCTTCATGCGCAGGAACACCGCGCCGAGGAAGAACGCGCCGGCGAGGAACGGCGTCAGATAGAGGACGAAGTTGCCGAACAGCTTCCACTTCTGCACCGGATCGGAGATCAGGAAGATCGCATTGAACGGAATCTGCTGAGCGAGCAGGTTCGCCGCGACGATCAGCGGGCCGAACGCGAGCAGGGAAACGTTGGCGACACCTTGCCAGTGCTTGTCGAACCAATCGTTGGCTGCGCACATGACGACGCTGGTGAGGCCGAAGCCCATCATCGCCAGGCTGACGACCATCGAGCCGAAATGCGCCCACGAGCCGACACTGAAAATGCGCATGATCGAAATCTGCAGCGCGATGACGCTGCCGGCGATCAGGGCGACGGCCAAATAAAAAAGAAAAGCCGACCGCGGTGGCGCGGTCGGCGTGGAGAGAGTGGATGCGGTCATTCGATCAATGGTTGGGTTTGCTCTTGCTCGTCATTCCGGCAGGGACTGCCGGAATCCAGACTCCACGGATGGCAATCTGTGGCCGAGCGATATTGATGCTATGGCGTCCATGCCGTCTGGATCCCGGCATTCCCTGCCGGGATGACGCACGCGTGCGTCACTTGGTGTCTTTTGCATCGCCGTTGTGCGCGCCCTTGATCTCGCCATCAACGAGCTTGGTGAACGGCACGAACGGCACGACCTTGTTGAAAATGTCGCTGCGCGACACGGTGATGCTGCCGTCCTCGGCCTGATGCTTGATCACCTTGAGCACGCGCTGCGCGCCCGGCGGGCCGACCGGAATCACCATCACGCCGTTAGGCTTGAGCTGCTTGAGCAGCGGCGGCGGGATATGGTCGATGCCGCAGGTGACGACGATCTTGTCGAACGGGCCGTTCTCTTCCCAGCCGTAGTAGCCGTCGGCCTGCTTGCTCGTGATCGCCTTGAATTCGTTGTAGCCGTCCGCGATCAGCTCGTCGTAGACGCTGCGCGTGCGCTCGGCCAGCGGCTTGATGATCTCGATCGAATAGCACTTGTCGGTCAGGTGCGAGAGGAACGCCGATTGGTAGCCCGAGCCCGTGCCGATCTCGAGCACCTTTTCGCCGGTCTGCACGTTGAGCACCTGGGTCATACGGCCGACCGCGTGCGGGCCGGAAATCGTCACGCCGTAGCCGATGTCGAGGAAGGCGCTTTCGTACGCATGCGCGCGGTTGACCGGGCGGCAGAAGTCTTCGCGCGGCGTGAGCAGGAATGCGCGCTTGTTGCGCTCGTCGGTCAAGTCCTTGTTCTGGGTCATCGCGTACATGCGGTTCCAGCGCTGGGCCAAAAACTTCGGATCCTCGCCGCGATTCTTCACCGCCCAGGCGACGAATTCCTCGCGATTGTCGATTGGCACCTTGACGTCCCAGGTGAACGGCACAGGCACCTTGTTTTCAGCGCCGGAAATGCTGGCGCGCGCAAGCCGGACGGCGGGGGCGGCGGCGAGCGCGGCAATCGATCCGAGTACGAATTGACGTCTATCCACTGGGGCAAACTCCTGGAGAAAACAGTTGAAGGTCAATGTCATAGGATACGGGAAATGGGTCGCGAATGCCGCCCTGGGCGTGGCCGCATCGTGGCCATTCAGCGACGGTTCGCTGGCAATTGGCTCGATCGCCACGGCAGAATCCGGTTTTCCCGCGGAGAGGGTGCCGATGAATGCCGTTTCGTCTCGCCGAAATTTTCTTTCTGCTGCTGCCGCGATCGGCGCAGCTGCCCTGTTGCCGACGCCGAATCGGCCCTTGTTCGCGGCCACGGCTCCGGTGAAGCCGGCCTGGGCGGGATTGGCCGATGCGATTGCGATCGATACGCTCGGCGGTCCCGGGACCTACGACGCCGAGCCATACACGCCGTTGACCGAGGCCATGCTCGCCGATGCCAAAGCCTCCGGTTTGACCGCGGTCAATCTCACCGTCAATGGCGCCAGCGTCGGCAACTACGCGCGCAACTACGAAGATACGGTGCGCGAGATCGCCTACTGGAATGCGCAGATCGCCGCGCATCCCGACGCGCTGCTGCTCGTGCGGCGCGCGAGTGAACTCGCCGAAGCCAAGCGCAGCCGTCGCCTCGGTCTGATCTACGGTTTCCAGGATGCTGCCCCGTTCGGCGAGAACCTCGATCGTCTCGACACGTTCTGGGACCTCGGCGTACGCATCTACCAGCTCACCTACAACAAGCGCAATCTGGTCGGCGACGGCTGTCTCGAGCCGGCCAACGCGGGGCTTTCCATGTTCGGGCGCAAACTCGTCGAGAAATTGAATGCGCGCAAGGCGCTGATCGATCTCTCGCATGCGGGCCAGCGCACCACGCTCGACGCGGCAGCCATGTCGAAGGCGCCGATCGCGATCACCCACACCGGTTGCGCCGCGATCGCGCCGTTTCCGCGCAACAAGACCGATGAGGAGTTGAAGGCGGTGGCCGACAAGGGCGGCTACGTCGGCATCTATCTGATGCCGTTCCTGCGCGGCAAAGGTCAGCCGATGGCGGCCGACCTGATCGCACACATCGAGCACGCGATCGATGTCTGCGGTGAGGACCACGTCGGCATCGGCAGCGACGGCGTGATCTCGCCGGTCGCGGTCACGCCCGAGTTCAAGAAGAAGTTTGCCGATGAGATCGCCGACCGGCGCAAGCGCGGCATCTCCGCGCCGGGCGAAGATCCGAACGTGTACACCTTCATTCCCGATTTGAATCGCGCCGACCGTTTCGATCGCATCGCCGAGTTGCTCGCCGCGCGCAAGCATTCCGACGCGCGCATCGCGAAAATTCTCGGCGGCAATTTCGCGCGCCTGTTGAACGACGTATGGGGGGTATGACGATGATGTTTTTGAAGACGATGAAGTCTGCCGCGTTGCTCGCCGCCTTGTTCGCTGAGGCAGGCGCGGTTGCCGCCGAGCCGGAATTTTTTCCACGCAAGGCAGCGCCGGGGCAGAGCTATCCGTTCTCCGAAGCCGTACGTGTCGGCGATATGCTCTATTTGTCCGGGGATATCGGCGTCGGCGCCGACGGCAAGCTTGTCGGCGGCGGCGTCAAGGCCGAGGCGAAACAGGTCATGGACAACATCGCTGCGAACCTTGCGCGCCACGGCTCCTCGTTCGACCACGTGGTGCAATGTACGGTCGCGCTGGCCGATATTGCCGACTGGCCCGCATTCAACGAGATTTATCGTGGGTATTTCAGCAAGCACTTTCCCGCGCGCATGGCGTACGCGACCGGCGGCCTCGCGCTCGGCGCGAAGGTTGAGGTGCAATGCAATGCGGTGGTGGCGAAGTAGGGCGACAGAACCTGCCCTCAAAGTGTAGCGAGCGAAGGCAGTTCGCGTGCGCACGGAGCGCAGGAACCGGAGTGTACAGTCGAGTACATGAGGATTCCGAGCACCGTACGCACGCGAAATGCCGAGCGCAGTAGCTTTGAGGACAGGTTCTCAGCGGATGCGCGCGAGCAGGCGCTGATTGAGCGCGCGCTGCTGCTCCTGCCACGCGGCGAGCTCGCTTTCCGGCACCGGTGCCTGTCCGTCGGCGTGGCTGAGCCAGCGCTTCCACGGCGTCGAGTATTCGTAGGCCGAGACTTCGCCGTTGATGTCGCTTCCGACCAGTCGGCCGGCAAGCGCGTCGATCACGGCGTTAAGATGCGATTCGAGCAGGCGGCCCTGGTCCCAGTTGGTGCGCGCGGCCTCGGGACTCAGCGCATCCTTGTCGATCGTCAGGTAGGTCGGAGCGGGCAATGAACCGAGCGTGGCGAGGAAGGCGTCGATCAACTCGTCAGGCGTGGTGAAGACCTTGAACGCACGGCCGAGGCCGATGCGCGTGGCCCAGCGCGTGTCGACGTCCATGCACCAGTTGGTCAGCTTGCCGCGATACAACGGCGTCAGGTAGTTTTCCCATGCGTGCACGGCGCCGACGTCGTTCGAGGTGATGCCGAGCACGTGCACGTGGCTGACGAACGGCAGTGCGGCGACGCGCCGTACCCACGAACCGCAGTGGATGCCGAACGGGAAGCGCATGTTGTCCGGATGGTTGTCCAACACGACGACTTGGAATGGTCCCTTGCCGCGCAAGCGGCGGATCAACGGCAAACTCAGATGGTGGAAATCGCCGCTGCCCATGAACACGGTGCCGTAGTCGGTCGGCAGCTCGGCGTCGAGCTTGCGCGCGAGCGCGTCCATGCGGCGGTTCGAGCAGCCGAAGCGGATTGCTTCCTGCCAGTCGGTGAAATCGATCGTCAGCGCGTCGGGCAGGTCGCCGACTGAGTGGTCGAAGTCGAGGATGACAGGCTGCAGGCTCATGCCGATTTGGTTTCCAGCGCGGCGCGGTCGCTTTCGAACGCGCTCGAGAAGCGGCGCAGAATCGCGCGCAACAATGAATTACGCACGTAGACCGCGTGGCGCGTGAAAGTGAATTTCGCGCCGAGATAGCGCTTGATTTCGGGATCGGTCCAGCCGGCGATGTAGTGTCTGAGGCCGTGCCGCAACGCGTAGTCGAGGTTGCGAATCCAGCTGACGAAGTACAGATTCAGCTCGCGCGCTTGCGGATAGGCGAAACCGACATACTTGTCGACCAGGTTGCCGTTGCAGACGTAGCACAGGTTGAAGCCGATCATGCGGCCCTCGTGGCGGTAGACGAAGATGACGCCGCCGCTCGCCGCATCCTGCAGGATCGCGTCGAAATACTCCGCGGTGAGCAGGTCGAAATGGATTTCGCTCTGGTTGTATACATTGAGAAAAAGCGAATAGTACTCCGCGCGTACGGCCGGGTCGGCAAAGCGCGCATCGCCGGTCGGCACGGTTTCGAACTCGAGTTCGCCCGTGCTGCGCAGCTTGCGTCGAATGTCCTTGCGCCGACCCGAGGAAAGCCGGCCGAGATACTCTTCGGTCGAAGCAAAATCGATGGTCACGTAGGCGAGCGCTTGCCCTTCGAGCAGGACGAAACAATTGTCGCTACAGGCGGCTACGAGGGCTTTCGATGCGGCATTGCTTTCCGCGGACAGCAGGGGGGAGTCCTGCGGAATGTCCTTGACGATAAGAAAGGCATAGTCGCGCGCATGCTGCGCCTTGATCCCCGCGATCAGGATCGGCGCATCGAACCGCGCGGGTAGCGGCGCGTACTCGGTTACCGTGGTGCCGACGAAGCAGGTCAGCGGCTTCAGCCATCCGCCCCACCAGCGATACAGCGGCAGCGCGGTGATGCGCCGCTTCGCTGCGGGTTCCATCGTCGTCAGCAGGTCGAACTTGGCGACGAACCAGGGCATGCCGTCGCGCGCCGCGCCCGCGGAAAAATCCTGCGGCGGATGGGTGAGGAACTGCGCCACGAGACCGGCAGGTTCGAGCAGATTCAAGTAGGGCGGGGCCGGGCGGTCGGTGGAGTCCATCGGGGAGTGCGGTGTGCCGGAAGCGCCCGCTGGATGCGCGGCGTGAATTGGAGATTTTCGCATAAAGCAGCGGTGGCGCTTTCGTCTGAAGTATTCGGGCCTTTGCCGCTTGCGCGGCTTCGAGCCTCCGGCGGACTCAATGCCTTATCGGGTCGATTGGCGTGATGTTCCCGATACCATGCATTTTTTTGAATTGCTGTCGGCTTGCGCTCGCTTTTTGTAAATTTTGAGTTATGCTCAAAGCACTGTGTCTGCACGGCTGTTGTGAGTTGTGACCGGCGAATCCTGAGTCCGCGTACGCTGGTCCTTCGATCGCTACATCGTCAACTTAAGCTTCCTGCATTCCAGTAAGTCGTCCGCTCGTGTTGCGCTTGCGGATTTGTCTTTCTGTTTTTGTGGAGTTTTTATGTCGGATCGTGAGGTAGGTACCGTCAAGTGGTTCAACGACAGCAAGGGTTTCGGTTTCATCAGCCGTGAAAACGGCCCGGACGTGTTCGTGCATTTCCGCGCGATCACGGGGACCGGTTTCCGTACCCTGCAGGAAGGCCAGAAGGTCAGCTTCAAAGTCGTTCAGGGCCAAAAGGGCCTGCAGGCGGACGAAGTCGCTCCCGCCTGATTTTCTCCAGAGCCAACTAACTTCCGCGCCCCGGCGAACGAGCTTTCGCCGGGGCGTTTTTATTTGTCGATGAAAACGATTACATCTTCTCGCTGACCGGGATTTTACCGTCGTGAAAAACCGGGTGCGCGACCGGCGCCCTTGCCGGCTTGAAGCGATTTTCCCGGCCCGGTGCTTCAGAAACGGCCGGCGCGGAAGTCCTCGACGGCCTGGATGATCTGCTGCTGTGTATTCATGACGAACGGGCCGTACTTCGCGACCGGCTCGTTGAGGGGCCGGCCGGCGACGAAGATCGCGCGTGCGGCGACGGGGGCTTCGATACGCAGCTTCTCGCCATCGCGGCTCAACACGCCGAGATCGCCGCGCAGCAACGCACTCGAAACGCTATCGCCAACTTTGACCTGGCCTTCGTAGACGTAGACAAAGCCGTTGTGCCCGGCCGGGATGTCGACCTCGGCGGCGGCACCGGCATCCAGGTGCAGATCCAGGTACAGCGGGTCGGTCGCGACGTTGTCGACCGGGCCACGCACGCCGGCCTGCTCGCCGACGATCACGCGTGCCTTCACCCCGGGCGCGAGCTGCGCTTCGGGGATGCGCTCGGGCGCGACGTCCTGGTAGCGCGGTGCGGTCATCTTATCCTTCGCCGGCAGGTTGACCCAGAGCTGGAAGCCCTGCATGAGACCATCCTCCTGCTCAGGCATTTCCGAGTGGACAATGCCGCGGCCGGCGGTCATCCACTGCACGCTACCCGGCGTGAGCAGGCCGGAATTGCCCTGGTTGTCGCCATGGCGCATGCGCCCGGCCAGCATGTAGGTCACGGTCTCGAAGCCGCGGTGCGGGTGCTCGGGAAAGCCGGCGATGTAATCCGCACCCGAGTCCGAACGGAATTCGTCGAGCATGAGGAACGGATCGAGCATGTCCAGCGCCGGCTGACCGATGACGCGCGTGAGCTTGACGCCGGCGCCGTCGCTGGTCGGCAAGCCGCG
>Ga0207712_10001263_pt1 | contig 17420 bp, 14 predicted proteins | sample KBSS44metaG_FD_184402 | JGI IMG/M metagenome (GOLD analysis project Ga0207712, IMG submission 184402) | Switchgrass rhizosphere microbial communities from Kellogg Biological Station, Michigan, USA - KBS S4-4 metaG (SPAdes) (version 2) | ecosystem: Host-associated > Plants > Roots > Rhizosphere... | reverse complement strand
TGTGTGAGCATCAATGCCGGCGACAAACACGTTGGCCTCCTTGTTGGGAAGCGCCCTTGAGGGATCTTGGTAAATCCACTCTAGCGCCCACCGGCTTGCGAGGCCAACGCTTTATAAGATCAAACTGATCTGAACTGACACTAACGGAGAAAACTTCAATCGAAGTTTCCGTTAGTGTCCGTTTTTTATCCGTTTGCGTCCGTATCAAAATCGTTGATGCGTGTGTTGCGCGGGCCCTACGCGCTAATCGCCGCGCGATGCTCGGAAGGCAACGAGACCAACTTCGGCGCACGCACCACCGAGCCCGTCACCGGCGTGAGCCCGACATCCGCGGCGCGCACGGTGCGCTCGAGCTCCGCGGGGAATCGCCGGAACCACGACGAGAGGAGCAGCAGCTCGTCGATTTCGTGCGTCGGGATCTGCGCGGTGTCGCGCTCCGTCGTGCCGTACACCGCCTCCGTGAGATGCGCGAGGCGCCGGTGGTCGCGCTCCGCCTTGGGCGGAATGTCCTCCGCGCGCACGCGCCCGCGGCGGATGAGGTAGACGCGATCCTCGCCGCCGTAGCCCGGCACCGTGTAGATGAACGAGAGCGTCTCCACCGCGAAGCGAAAGCGGAAGAACTGCTCCTTGAGCGCTTCGAGCCGCTGCAGCTTGTCGCGCATCGACGCAGCGCGCTCGAACTCCATCTTCTCGCTCGCGACTTCCATCTCATTGCGCAGCGTGGCGATCGGCCCGTCGTCGCGCCCGTCGAGAAAGGCGCGCGCGAGAGCGACACGCTGCAGATACTCGCTCTCCGTGCATCCGCCCACGCACGGTCCGAGACACTTCTTCACCTCGTAGCGAATGCACCCCGGCGTGCGCGTCATCATCTGGAAGAGCTCGCGCTGATCCGCGAAGTGCATGCGCGTGTCGAGCGAGCAGTCGCGCATCGAGAGCACGTCGTGCAGCTCGCGCACGGCCTCGTTCACTGCCTGCGCGCCCTGAAATGGACCGTAGTGCGGCGCGCTGTCGTCGCTCGCACCGCGCACCACCATCAGCTTGGGCGCGGGGCTCTTCACTACCTTGATGAACACGAAGTTCCGGTCGTCGCGCTTCATCGCGACGTTGAAGCGCGGGCGCAGCCGCTTGATCTGCTGCAACTCCAGCAAGAGCGCCGCGAACTCGCTCGGCACATACTCCCAGTCGATGCGCACCGCGTCGCGCAGAATCCGCGCGCCCTTGTCCTCGGGGAAGGAGCAGCGGAAATAGCTGAGCAGCCGCGTGCGGATTTTCTTCGACTTGCCCACGTACACGACTTCGCCGTCGGCCGAGTGCATGCGGTAGATGCCGGGGCGGTCCTTGCAGTCGGCCTTCACGCTCGCGCGCATGATCGCGAGCTGGTCGTCAGACGTCGTCGGGCGGCGCAGCGATTTGCGCTTCACCGCTGGCACCGCGCGCAGAAGACGGTAGTGCGGCCGTCGATGGCGTTCGTGTCGACGAGCGTGGCGCCGCAGCGGGGACAGGGGAGCCCGCCGCGCCCGTAGACCGCGAGCAGCTCCGAGAACCCGCCGCGCGCGCCCGACGCATCGCGATAGTCGCGGAAGCTCGTCCCGCGCGCGTCGATCGCCTCACGCAGCACCATCGTGAGCCCGGTGTGCAGCGCCTCCGCTTCGTCTGCCTTCACCGAGCGCGCGGCGCGCGAAGGATCGATCCCCGCCCGCCACAGTGCCTCGTTTGCGTAGATGTTGCCCACGCCCGCCACCCGCCGCTGGTCCATCAACAACTTCTTCACCGCCTGTCTGGAATCCCGAAGAATTCCCGATAGATGACGCGAAGTGAAGGCCGGGTCAAGCGGTTCGGGGCCAAGTGCGCCCTCGAATTTCGCAAAACGCGCGGGAGTCATGAGCGCGAGGGTGCCGAGCCGCCGGATGTCGCGGTAGGCGAGCGTGCGCCCATCCTCGAGTGCGAACGACAGGGCGATGTGGGTGAGCGCCACAGCCGGCAGGGTGCCGTCGTCGACCAAGAGCGCGCCCGTGAAGCGGGGCTGCACGACGATCCGATCCCCGGTATCGAGCAGGATCACGATGGCCTTGGCGCGCCGGAAGCTGCGCTCGATGGTCGCTCCTGTGACGCGTCGCGACAGTGACGCGGCAGTCGCTTCACGAAGCACGTCAGCCTTGTGCACCTTCAGGCCGACGATCCTGGCCCCCGACACCGCGCGATCGAGATCGCGCGCGATCGTCTCAGTCTCCGGTAACTCCGGCACCGCGCTCCCGCTCCCGCCAGCCGATGTCCCGGCGGAGCTGCTTCCCCTCGAACTCGATGGCTTGAGCGACCCGGGCGCTCGCTTGGCTCGCCTCCGCCATGGTCTGAGCAACCGCCGTCACCGCGAACACCCGACCGCCCGAAGTAACCAGCTCTCCGCGCTCATCGATAGCCGTTCCCGCATGGAAAATGTGAACTCCACGTTCCCTTGGCGGCAATTTGACGACGGAACCCCTGCGCGGCGCCTCAGGGTAACCGGCGGCAGCGATTACGGTGGTTACTGAATGCTTGTTCGACCACTCGAGGGCCTGCCCGGCCAATCCGCCGCCCATCGCAACCGCCAGCATTGGCTCGAGCAGGCTGCTTTGGAGGAGCGGCAGAATCGCCTCGGTCTCCGGGTCCCCGAAACGGGCGTTGAATTCGACCACCTTCGGCCCCTGAGCAGTCAGCATCAGCCCAGCATACAAGAGTCCGCTGAATGGGGCCCCCGCGGCCCTCAGAGCGCCCAGCGTCGGCACGAACACGCGATCCACGGCATCCTGCACCAGCGCCGCGCTCCCGAGCGAAACGGGCGCGTAGGCGCCCATGCCGCCGGTGTTCGGGCCGCGGTCACCCTCGAGGAGCCGCTTGTGGTCCTGCGCCGGCAGCATGGGCAGCACGGTGGTGCCGTCGGTGATGGCAAAGAGCGACAGCTCCTCGCCCTCCATGAACTCCTCGACGAGCACTTCGCGCCCCGCTGCTCCGAAACTGTCGTCTTTGAGCATCGAGTCGATGGTGGCGTCGGCGTCGGCGATCGTCTCGCACACGATCACTCCCTTTCCCGCCGCGAGCCCCGACGCCTTGATCACCACCGGCGCGCCGAAGTCCCGCGCGGCTTTCTTCGCCGTAGCGGCATCGATCGAGCGCACGGCACGCGCCGTGGGCACCCCCGCCTCGTGCATGAGCGACTTCGCGAAGGCCTTCGACGACTCGATTTGCGTGGCGGCCCGTGAGGGTCCGAACACCGGGATCCCGGCAGCGCGCAGCGCATCCGCCAGCCCCGCCGCGAGCGGCGCCTCGGGGCCGATCACCACCAGCTGTGACTTCTCCTGATTCGCCAGCGCGACGATCCCGGGAATGTCGTCGGCGCTCACCGCCACGCAGCGGCCGAGCGTCGCCAGCCCGGGGTTGCCGGGGGCGGAGACGATTTTTATCGATGGCAGATCCTGACTGAGCTTCCAGGCGATCGCATGCTCGCGTCCGCCGCTTCCGACGATCAGTACCCTCATGCGGGCGGGGGCCCTCCGCTCGAGCCACCGTCGCCGGCCGGGCCGCGGAACGCGGAATTGAATGCGTCGCGCGCGCGCGTGAGCACCTCGCCGACGCTCGCGGCCGCGCGCCGCGACTGCTCGGCGTAGTAGTCGGATGCATCGGCGACATCGTCGGCCAGCGGGCGATCGTCGTCGCCGCGTCGCGGATAGTCGCCCGAGAGAATCCGCTCGTACGCGCCGCTCTTCTGCCACCGCTGCAGCTCGGCCGCGCGCGCCGTGTTGAACGGGTGCGAGCGGAAGAGCAGGTTGAGCACCTTGAGCACGCCGTCGATCGCGTGCCCGCCAATCTCGTACTCCTCGGCCTGCACGAGAAACTCGTCGAGGCTCGATGGGTCGTCGCCGTCCGTGCCGCCAGCGAACTTGAGGTACATCCCCATCGTGACCGTCGGATCCTGCGACGCGAGCAGCCCCGCGCGATCCGCGCTCAGCTCCGCCTTGCGCGACCACTCGAGCAGCGCGAGCTGCACCGGCAGCGCAATGAGCCCGAGTCCGGGGATCGCGGTGAATCCGGCGCGCAGCAGAATCAGCGCGATCGTCGTGTAGGTCGCGTGCCCGCTCATGATGTGACCGAGCTCGTGGCCGATGAGCACGCGCCGCTCCTCGCGATCGAGCAGCCCGACCGCGCCGCTGTTCAGCACGATGAACGGACGCTCGAAGCCGACGGCCATCGCGTTCACGAACGGCGTCTGCGATACGAAAAGCTCGGGGCGCTCGCCCTTGTAGTCGAGCGTCTCGAGCACTTCGCTGTAGAGCGCGTCGAGCTTCGGGCGCTGGCGCGGGCCCACGCGAATCGCATCGGCGGTGAAGAACAGCCGTACGCCTCGCTCTCCGATGAGCCCCATCACCTTGCGGACGATCTCATCGAAGCCGGGGATGGCGCGCAGCGTCTGCAGCGCGGCCCTGTCGGCCGGGTGCTCCCACGCGGTCGAGGAGATGTCGGTGAGTACGATACGAGCGTCCGGCATGTGCAGCTCCCGTTAGAGTCCGGCGAACGCCTGCTCCACGTCCTCGAGCAGATCGTTCGTGTCTTCCACTCCGCACGAGAGCCGTACCATCCCCTCGGTGAGACCCAGCTCGGCGCGCCGCTCCGGCGGCACCGACGCGTGCGTCATGCTCGCGGGGTGGCTGATGAGGCTCTCGACTCCTCCTAACGACTCCGCGAGCGAAAAGATTCGGACTTTCTTGAGCACCTGATTTGCGAGCTCCCTGGAGCCCACATCTACAGTGACCATCCCGCCCATCCCTCGCATTTGCATGCACGCCAGCGAGTGCTGCGGATGGCTCTTGAGCCCCGGATAGCGCACGCGCTCGTGGCCGAGTCGATCGGCGAGCTGCGCGGCGACCGCGCGGCCGTTCCGGTCGTGCTGCGGCATCCGCAGATGCAGCGTCTTCATGCCCCGCAGCACCAGCCACGAATCGAACGGCCCGGCGACGGCGCCCGCCGCGTTATGAATGAACTGCATTTTCGCGGCGATGTCGTCGTCGATCACGGCCGCAACGCCGCAGATCACATCGCTGTGCCCATTCAGAAATTTTGTCGCCGAGTGAAAGACGATGTCGGCGCCGTGCGAAAAGGGCTGCTGGAAGAACGGTGTCGCGAACGTATTGTCGACGATGAGCAGCGCCTGATGCGCGTGCGCAACTTCCGCCGCGGCGGTGAGGTCGGTGATCTGCATCAGGGGATTCGTCGGTGTTTCGACGAGTATTGCCTTCGTACGCGGCGTGCACGCGTCTTCGATGCGCTGAACATCGGTCGTGTCGACGTACGAGAACGAAAGGCCCAGATGCTGCAGCAGCTTGTCGAACAGGCGGAACGTTCCGCCGTATACGTTTGCGCCGCAGACGATATGATCGCCGGATTGGAAAAGTTTCATGATGGAGTCGAGGCACCCCATCCCGCTTGCGAACGCGAATCCGTGCTGCGCTCCTTCGAGCGCCGCGATCGTACGCTCGAGCGCCTCGCGGGTGGGGTTCTTCCCCCGCGCATACTCGTAGCCCTTATTCTCGCCGAGCCCCTGCTGCACATACGTCGAAGTCAGGTACACCGGCGGCATGATCGCACCGGCGAGCGGGTCCTCACGCTCGCCCGCGTGGATGGCGCGTGTGCCGAAGCCAGTGCCGCGATCGTCTTGGAAGATGCGTGTCATGCGCGCTCGCAATTCAGGTGGCAGCGGCGCGCGAAAAGAGCATGAGCCGCCGCGTCTCATTAGCTACGCCCAACCAAGATAGCGTGACCGCCTCTCCTCTGCAGGCAGCGACCGGTACGCGGTTTACCGACGCTCACTCGCCCGACAGCACGCTCTCGCGCCGATGCCTCGTCGTGGACGATGAGCCGCGTCTGCGCCAGGCATTGGTGCGCCTGATGCGCGGCGATGGCTTCACCTGCCTGGAGGCCGGCTCAGGCGTCGAGGCGCTCGAAGTCCTGCAGACGGAGTCCGTGGGGCTCGTGCTCTCCGACATGCGCATGCCGAAGATGGACGGGCAGGAGCTCCTCCGCAATTTGCGCATCAGCTACCCCGATGTGGCGGTCGTGATGATCACCGCCGTCGCCGAGGTGGAGGTCGCCGTTGCCTGTCTGTCGCTCGGCGCGATGGACTACATCACGAAGCCGTTCGTGTTCGAAGAGGTGCGCGCCCGCGTCGTGCAGGCGCTCGAGAAGCGGCGGCTCCTCGCGGACAATCGCGATTACCAGGAGCGGCTCGAAGTGCGCGTGAAGGCGCAGGCCGAGCGGCTCGAGACGCTCTTTCTGGCGAGCATCCAGTCGCTGGCCGATGCGCTGGAGCTCAAGGACCCGTACACGCGCGGACATTCCGTGCGCGTGAGCCAGTATGGCGTCGCGATCGCACGCGCGATGAATCTGAGCCCGACGCTCACTACGCAGATCGAGCTGGGTGGGCATCTCCACGACGTCGGGAAGATCGGCGTGCGCGAAGAAGTGCTGCGAAAGGCGGGGCCGCTCACGAACGAGGAGTACGAGCACATCATGACCCACCCCGTGCTCGGCTGGCAGATCCTTCAGCCGCTGCTCGGCGACAATCCGGTCGCGTTGAACATCGTGCGGTCGCACCATGAGCGCATGGATGGCCGAGGTGTGCCGGACAAGTTCGCGGGCGACGCGATTCCGCTCGAGGCGCGCATCATCGCCGTCGCCGATGCGTTCGACGCGATGATGAGCAAGCGCCCCTACCGCAACGGGCTCACCTTCACCGAAGCGATGGCCGAGCTGCGCCGCGTCGCGGGAACGCAGTTCGACACGCAGGTGGTCGATGCGTTCTTCGAGGTGGCGCGCAATGAGGAGTTCATCCCGGTGAAGGGCGGCGAGACCGAGGCGATCAAGATCCGGCCGCCGAAGCGGTAGGGGGTAGTCGCGAGTCGTTCGCGACTGCGGCGCGGGCGAGACGGACAAGAACGGAGACGAACGGACGGTGACGGAGGACTGCGAACTGCTCACTGCGGACACGAATCAGACCAATTGGAAACCAATCGAATCATGTAAGGCTGGCTGCATCTCGCCGGGCCGACCTCGCCTCGCGCGGGCCTCGCACCGAGCCAGGTTCGATAGATATTTAATTCGTGTTCGCAGTGAGCAGTATCCGTTAGTGTCCGCTGTTTTTTTTTCGTTATTGTCCGTATCCAATCGTTAGTGCATGTGTTCCGCAGCGCGTGTGTTCCGCGCGCCCTAATCCCTACAGCTCGAACCTCAACATCACGCTCTTGAGCCGCGCCGCGATGTCCGCGAGATGCTGGCTCGACTCGGTGACGTGCATCATCGACGCGGTCTGCTCCTGCACGACCGCGCTCACCTGCTCGCTCGTCGACGCGTTCTGCTCGGCCACCACCGCCACGGCCTCGATTTCGCGCGCGAGTGCTTCGGCCTCCTGATGCTGCGAGGCCGCGCTTTCGACGATGCGCGTCACGGCGGCGCGGCTCCCCTCGATCTCCTTCACGATCTGGATCAGCGCGCCGCTCGATGAGCGGATGACGGCCTCGCCCGCGACGACGCTCGTGCTCACGTCGTCGATGCGCGCGGACATCGCCGTGCTCGCGTGCTGGATCTCCGTTGCGAGCTGACGGATCGTCTCGAGCGCGCGCCCGCTTTCCTTCGCGAGCTTGCGCACCTCGTCGGCGACGACGGCGAAGCCGCGCCCATGCTCACCGGCGCGCGCGGCCTCGATGGCGGCGTTGAGCGCCAACAGGTTCGTCTGGCGCGCGATGGCGCCGATCGTGTCCGTGATCTGCCCGATCCGCTGCGATTTTTCTCCGAGCTCGGCGACCGCGGGGAGCGTCTCGCTGGTGACCGATGAGATGCGCGCCATGCTCTTGAGCCCCTGCTCGGCGGCATCGCCGGCCCGGCGCGCGGAGTCGGTGACGGCAGCGGCGGCGGTCTGCGCGCGCTGCGCGTGTCCGGAGACTTCCTGGGCGGCCGAGGCCACGCGTCCGGAGATCGCGACGACGATGTGAATGCCCTTCGTCTGCTGCGCGGCCGACGTCGCGATCGACTGTGCCGCGGCGGCGACTTCCTCGGTGGACGCGCTCATCTCCTGGGCGCCCGCGGCCAGTTCATCGGCGGTGGCGGCGACTTCGGCGGCGCCGGTCTCGACGTCGCGCAGGAGCGTGCGCAGCCCACCGCTCATGGTGCGGAAGGAGGTGGCGAGCGCGCCGATTTCGTCGCCCGATTCGAAAGTGAGCTCCTGGCGCATGTTGCCGCGCGCGACGAGCTGCGCGTGCGCGGCGACTTCCTCGATGCCCAGCGTCATCTGCCGAGCGGCGATGAGCGATGCGGCGAGCGCGCCGACCATCACGAGCACCGGGATCCACGCGATGCGCATGAGATCCCTGGAGAGATCGTCGAGGAATGGATCCGCGTCGAGCGTGACGACGGTGAAGGCGGCGGCGGTGCCGTCGGGGCGCAGAATCGGATATTCGGCGGTGAGCTCGTGCCCCACCGGGCCGTAGTAGAGCTGCGTCTCTCCGCTCACGTTGCGCGAAAGACTGTCGCGCAGCTCGGCTGGCGCCAACCATACGCGGCTGTATTGCGGCTGCCCGGCATTCCACGACGAGTGCGCGAGGTAGCGGTAATCGCTGCCGTCGCGTCGCACGATTGCAATGCCGTTGGTGAACTCGCGTGTGTCACCGCCGTTCGCGGTCCACGTGCGCTTGAGCATTTCGCGCACGTAAACGAAGGCACCGGAATTCTGTCCACGCGTCGCGATGACGTCGAGCGATTCGGGCGGGATGGCGACACTCGCGCTGGCGGCGATCGCGGAGAGGCGGTGCGCGTTGAGCTGCGTGAGCTTGTGCCGGCCCGCGACGTACACGGGGGTGAGGACGAGGGCGAGCGTCAGGAGCACCGCAACGGCGCTGATCGTCGCCATTTTCCAGCGGAACGGAAGAGTCGAAAAACGGGAGCGAAGACTCACGTGAGATGGGCTGAGGCCGGGCGTGCGGAAAGACGAGGAGGGCGAGGGCCGCTCTCCTCCCGCTAATCACGCGTGAGAGCGCGCAGTGTAACGCGTTTCGTCGTTTGCTCGCGGGAGGGCCCGCGCTAGCTTTTTGCAGCAACGAACAGGGAGGAAGTCGCGTGTACGAGAAACTGATGGTCAGCGTGTCGGGCGTGCGCGGGCGGGTGGGGGATGGCCTCACCCCGGCGGTGATCTCGAAGTTCGCCGCGGGGTTCGGCGCGTGGGCGCTCGCGCGCGGCGGGTCTCGCACCATCGTGGTCGGCCGCGACTCACGTGTGTCGGGTCCGATGTTTCATCGCGCGACGATCGCGGCGCTGCAGAGCGTGGGGTGCGACGTGCTCGACGTCGGGCTCGCGCCCACGCCGACCATCCAGATGGCCGTGGAGGACGCGCATGCGGCGGGCGGGCTGGCGATCACGGCGAGCCACAATCCGATCGAGTGGAACGCGCTCAAGTTCATAGGACCGAGCGGTCTCTTTCTGGATGCGGAAGAAGGTGCCGCAATGCGCGCGGTGGTCGAGAGCGAGATCACATACGCCACCTGGGACAGGCTCGGAAATGTGACCCAGGACACGAAGGCGATCGACCGGCACATCGAGCGGGTGTTGCAGCTTCGCTTCATACAGGTCGATCGGATTCGCGCGCGAAAGTTCAGGGTGGCGCTGGACTGCGCGAACGGGGCGGGGGGAGCGATCATTCCTGCGCTGCTGGAGCGGCTCGGATGCGAGGTGAAGGGCGTCAATCTCGACACGAATGGGCGTTTCCCGCGTCCCCCGGAACCAATCGCGGTTAACCTGGGTGAACTGGAACGACTCGTGCTCCTTACGGGTGCCGATGTGGGGCTGGCGACCGATCCCGACGTCGACAGGTTGGCGCTGGTGTCGGATGCGGGAAAGGCGATCGGAGAGGATTGGACGCTGGCGCTCGCTGCCCGATTGGCGCTGCGCTACCGCAAGGGACCGGTCGTGGCGAACCTGTCAACGAGCAGAATCGTCGATGATGTGGCCAAAGAGGCTGGGGCGTCGGTCATTCGTGCGCCGGTTGGCGAGGTGAATGTGGCATTGCGGATGCGCAGCGAAGGCGCCGCGATTGGCGGCGAGGGGAATGGAGGCGTAATTCTCTCGGAACTGCACCTCGGGCGCGACGCGCCGGTGGGCGTGGCGATGCTGCTGCAGATGCTCGTGGAAGACGGAGAGCCGCTGTCGAAGGTGATTGCGCGCTATCCGCAGTATCGGATCGTGAAGGACAAGCTGGACCGGCCGAACGCGCCGCTGGACACGGTGTACAGCTCACTGCGCGCAGGCTTTCCGGATGCAGTCGTAGACACGCAGGATGGTTTGCGGTTGGCGTGGGAGGATCGATGGGTGCACGTGCGGCCCTCGGGAACCGAGCCGATCGTGCGCGTGATCGCTGAAGCACCAACTGATGACGAAGCGCATGACCTGGTCGCGCGATCTCGCGTGCCGCTCGATGCGCTGCGCTGACACTAATCGGGAACGCGGTATATGTGCGGAATTGTAGGATACGTAGGGCCACGGCAGGCGACGCCGATGCTGCTCGAGGGGCTCAAGCGCCTCGAGTACCGCGGCTACGACTCGGCGGGAATCGCCGTCATGAACGGCAAGGGACTCGAGACTCGCAAGGCTGCGGGGAAGATCTCGGAGCTCGAGAGCCTCGTAGTCTCCACGCCCATCGACGGCACGCTCGGCATCGCGCACACGCGCTGGGCCACCCACGGCGCGCCGAACTTCATCAATTCGCACCCGCAGATGAGCTGCGATGAGCACATCGGCGTCGTGCACAACGGGATCATCGAGAACGGCTCGGCGCTCAGGCAGGCGCTGGAAGATCTCGGACACACCTTCCGCTCGGACACCGACACTGAAGTCCTCGCGCATTTGATCGAGGAGACGTACGACGGGAATCTCGAGCAGGCCGTGATCGATGCGCTGTCGAAGGTGGAAGGGACGTACGGCATCGCGGTGGTGTCGAGCGAGGATCCGAACAAGATCGTCGCGGCGCGAAAGGGGAGTCCGCTGCTGGTCGGACTCGGCGAGGGCGAGTACTTCATTGCGAGCGACGTGTCCGCGATCCTCGCGCAAACGCGCCAGGTGATCTACCTCGATGACGGCGACCTCGCGGTGCTGAATCGCGACGGCTATCAGATCATCGACATGGATGCGGAGCCGCTGGAGCGCGCGGTCGCGAGCATCGATTGGGATCTCGACATGATCGAGCGCGGCGGATTCGCGCACTTCATGCTCAAGGAGATCTTCGAGCAGCCGGACACGGTGAAGAACACAATGCGCGGCCGCCTGCTCAACGAGACGGGAACGGCGAAGCTCGGCGGGCTGAATCTGAAGGCCGAGGAGCTGCTCAAATTCGACAACATTCTCATTACGGCGTGCGGCACCAGCTGGCATTCGGCGCTCATCGGCGAGTTCCTGATCGAGGAGCTCGCGCGCGTGCCGGTGGAAGTGGAGTACGCGTCGGAGTTGCGCTACCGGAATCCGATCATCAGCGACAAGACGCTATGCATTGTGATTTCGCAGTCTGGGGAGACGGCGGACACGCTGGCGGCGATGCGCGAAGCGCAGCGGCGCGGCGCGCGCGCGCTGGGCATCGTGAACGTGGTGGGCTCGACGATCGCGCGCGAGTCGGACGGCGGTATTTACATCCACGCGGGGCCGGAGATCGGCGTCGCGTCGACGAAGGCGTTCAGCAGCCAGGTGACGGCGCTGGCGCTCTTCGCGCTCAAGCTCGCGCGGCTGCGCGGGCTCACGGAGCTCGAAGGCAAGCGCATCGTGGACGCGATGCAGAAGCTCCCCGATCAGATCGCGGAGATTCTGGAGACGGCGCCCGCGATCGAGGAGATCGCGGAGCAGTTCAAGCACGTCTCCAATTTTCTGTATCTCGGCCGCGGCTACAACTTCCCCGCCGCCCTCGAGGGCGCGCTCAAGCTCAAGGAGATCAGCTACATCCACGCGGAGGGCTATCCGGCCGCGGAGATGAAGCACGGTCCGATCGCGCTGATCGACGAGAACATGCCGGTGGTGTTCATCGCGCCGCACGATTCAGTGTTCGACAAGATCGTGTCGAACATCCACGAGGTGAAGGCGCGTGGCGGGTGCGTGATCGCGCTCACGAGCCGGAGCGAGCCGGCGCTGGCCGGGAAGCTCGACTACGAGATCCGGATTCCGGAGACGATCGACATGTTCACGCCGATCCTCGCGTCGGTGCCGCTGCAGCTGCTGGCGTACTACATCGCGGTGAAGCGTGGCGCGAATGTGGACCAGCCGAGGAATCTCGCGAAGTCGGTGACGGTGGAGTGAGGAAGTAGTGAAGGGTTGTCGAGGGCGCCGCCGGTTGAGAACTGGCGGCGCCTTTTGCATCTTGGCAACATGACTTCGCTCCGTCGGCAGTTGCTTGTCTGGCAGACCGTCTCTGGAGTGGGCATCGTGGGCCTCGGACTGTGGGCGGTCTTGCTGCCCCGGACGATGGAGGACCATGCGGCGGTGACGCAGCTCGTTCGAGCAGTCCCGATTTCGTTCGCCGTGATGATGGTCGGACTGATTCCGACCGTCGTGCTACTAGTGCGTCATCGGGAGCTGCGAAATTGGACCTCGGTGGTGTTCGCGCTTGGCATGGCGATGATGGCGAGCGTTCTCGGGCTCATGATTCGGATTTTCATACTGCCAGGCAAGCTGCGTTGAACGCTCACGTTTGTCATCCGGCGGGCGGGGCGAGTCGCATCTCGTTGGTCGGCGCGAAGCCCAGCGACGCGTAGAGGGGCCGCCCCTCGTCCGAGGCGTGCAGCGACACCCGGCGCAGGTGATTCGCGCGTGTGAAGTCGAGCAGGTGCTGCATCACGAGCGCGGCGAGCCCTCGCCTGCGCCACTCGGGCTCGGTGTACACGTTCACGACCTGCGCCTCGCGCACTTCGACGCCGCCCGCAACTCCCGGTCGAGGGATCATCGGACGGACGATAAGCCCCGCGCCGGCGACGACCTGCTCCGGTGCCCCCGAGGTGACCGCGAGCCAGGCGAGGTACTCGCCGGAGTCGAGGGCGGAGCGAAAATAGTCCGTGGTCGCGTCGGAGAGTCGCGCCTCGTCGGACGGCGAGATGTCGCCCATGTCGCGATACATGCTCACGCGATGATGCACGAGGGCGGGGATGTCGGCGACGGTGGCGCGGCGAACGTGAACGTCTGAGCGCGTGGGGGGCATGGGGGTGACGTGTCCAGAGCGGGCGCTGAATCTCGAGAATGTGCGGCGTCGCCAGAACGATTAATTGCGCGGCGATGCGGCGGCCAGAGACTCCCGCACGACCTCCTTGACACGATCGGTCACTCGGCTTACCATAGGGCACCTACCCATAGGTTGCCTATGTATGCCGATTGATCGCAAAAACGAGATCCTCCCCGGCACCCTCGAGATGCTGGTGCTCAAGACGCTCTCCCTCGGGGCCCTGCACGGCTACGGGATCGCCCAGCACATTCGGCAGCTTTCGAAGGAGGTGCTGCAGGTCGAGGAAGGCTCACTCTACCCCGCACTGCAGCGCATGGAGCTCAAGGGGCTGGTGAGCGCCGAGTGGAAGCTCACGCCTACGAAGCGGCGGGCGCGCTACTACAAGCTCACCGCCGCGGGGCGCAAGCAACTCGGCATCGAGCAGAGCTCGTTCGCGCGGCTCGTCGAGGCGATCTCGAGCGTGATGCAGCCGGAGAATCAGGAATGACGTCGCCGGCGCAGCTCTTCGCATCGCTGATGCGTCGTGCCTCCGCGCAGGCGAACCGCCAACGTCGCGCGGCCGACCTCGATGATGAGCTCGCGTTTCACGCCGAACAGCTCGAGCGCGAGCTCATCGCGCGCGGCATGTCGCGCATCGATGCGCGCGATGGGGCGAAGCGACGAATCGGGAATCGCACGCGCATCCAGGAAGAGTCGTGGGATGCATGGAGCCTCGGCCCGCTCGACAACGCCCTGCGCCAGCTTCGCATGGCGATTCGAGCGGCGCGAAAGAGCGTGGGCTATTCGATCACAGTGATTGCCACGCTGGCGCTGGGGATCGGCGCGACAGTGACGATCTTCAGCGTGCTGGATCACGTGCTCATGCGGCCGCTCGCGTACACTCATGCCGACAGACTCGTCGCGCTCTTTCAGCACGGTACCGAGGGGAATCAGCGGCTCGTCTCGTATCCGACAATGCTCGACTGGTCGCATGCCGATGCGGGCTTCAGCGCGATGTCCTGGATACGCGGCGACCTTGAGACGCTCACGACGCCGAACGGGCCCGAGGCGGTGGGCACCGGCTTCGTGTCTCGCGGATTCTTCAACTTGATGGACACGCGCCCCGCGCTCGGTCGCACCTTCGTGCCCGAAGAGGAGGTGCAGGCGGGCGCCGACGCAGTCGTGCTCTCGCACGATCTGTGGGTGAAATCCTTTGGAGCGGACCCTCACATTATCGGCCGCGTAGTGTCACTCGACAGCGCGACTCCGACGGTGGTGGGAGTGATGCCACCCGGCTTTGCGTATCCCGACTGGGCGCAAATGTGGCGGCCGCTCGGGCAGATCCTCGGCCGCGACAGCGCGCTGCAGCACCGCGATTTTCACGCGGACAGTCGCGCGGTCGCTCGCCTCTCGCCCAGCGTCGACGTCGCGCGCGCCTCGCTGCTGCTCTCCTCCGTGCAAGGGCGAATCGCGCTGACCTACCCGGAAATGGAAGGGAAGTGGCCGAAGGTTGACGTAGTTCCGCTGAAAACGGAGGTCGTCGGCAACATCGGCTCGGCGATCTGGGCGCTCGTAGGCGCGGTGGCGCTCATCCTGCTCATCGCGTGCGTGAATCTCGCGAATCTATCCGCCGTGCGCGGGACGTCGCGCGGTCGCGAGATGGCGGTGCGACTCGCGCTCGGCGCGAGCGGCGCTCAGGTGTCGCTGCAGCTGATGGTCGAGACGCTCCTGCTCGCGATCGCGGGCGCGGCGCTCGGCGTGCTCGGGGCGCGCGACGTCATCGCTTGGCTTCGTGCGAACGCACCGTTCAACTTGCCCCGCGCCTCGGAGATCTCGCTCGACTCGCGCGCACTGCTCGTAGCGATTGTCGTCACCGTCACGACCGCACTCGTGTTCGGCGTCGTCCCCGCGCTGCGCGCTGCGGCTCCCGGCGGTGCGATCGGCGCACTACTCGGACGGCGCTCGTCGGCCGGTGGCTCGCGCGCGCAGACGAGACTGCGCGGACTTCTCACGAGTGCGCAATTCTCCCTCGCTCTCGTATTGCTCGTTGGAGCAGGGCTGCTCCTCCAGAGCTATCGACGTCTGCAGGCAACCGATTTGGGCTTCGATCCGCGAGATGTCTTCACTCTCACGATCCATCCGTCAAAACAGGAACGGTACAATGACGCACGAGCCGCACTCGAACTTTATAGTCGACTCGTCGAGCGCCTGCGCGCCGTTCCGGGCGTGGAGGATGCCGCGTTCGTGAACTTTATGCCGCCCGGTCAGGCTGGCGTGCCCACACGGTTGGAAGTTCCCGGGCGCACCGTGAACAGTGACGACATCGCACTCTATGTGACCGCGAGCGAGGGCTATCTGCGTGCGCTTCGGATGCGCCTCGTGCGCGGCCGGTGGTTCAATGCAACCGAGATGCGCTCGCCCGGCAACGGCGTCGTGATCAGTGAGAGCGTCGCGCAACGCTACTGGCCGCACGCGAATGCGCTGGGGCAGTCACTCACGATCTTTCGCTCCTCGCAGGCGCGGCCAAACTTCGGCGAGGCGGTACCGTCGACCGTCATCGGCATCGTCGCTGATCTCCGACAGAGTGGCCCCGCCAGTGATCCAGTGTCGTCCGTGTACGTGCCCATGTCGGCCGAGCCGTGGGCCTGGGGCACGCTGGTCGTGCGGGAACGTCCCTCAGCTCCTGCTTCGAGGCTGGCGCTCTCCGCGGCTGTGCGAGAGGTTGACCCGACGCTTTTAACCGGCCAAAACTCAAAGGTCGATTTCGATTCGGTCACCGCAGGACTCTCCACCGTCCTCGCACCGCGTCGCTACATCCTCTCGCTCCTCGGTGCCTTCAGTCTCTGCGCCCTCGCCCTCGCCGCCGTCGGCATCTACGGCGTCACGAGCTACGCCGTGGCGCAGCGCACGCAGGAGCTCGGAATTCGGCGCGCCCTCGGCGCCGCCGAGCGCGAGATCGTGCGCACGGTGCTGGTACGAGGGATGGTGCCGGCGCTCGCGGGCTGCGCAATCGGCGTGGGGCTCACCTTTCTCATCGTTCGATACGTAAAGCACGTCCTCTCCGACATCTCGGCCCTCGATCCCACGGTGCTGCTAGTGATCTCGGCGCTGTTGATCGCGGTGGGACTCGTCGCCGCCTATCTGCCCGCGCGACGCGCGACGCGCATCGATCCCCTCGTGGCCCTTCGCGCGGAGTAAGCATGGTGCCTTAGGCCGACTCCGCACTCGGCTTTCGCGACTCCCCGCGATCGTCGTAGACTTCCTCTCCGTGCGAGTCCTCCTCCAGCGCGTCTCCCGCGCAGAAGTCCGCGTCGACAAGCGCGTCGTCGGAAAGATCGGTGTCGGCTACTGTTTGCTCGTCGGCTTCACGCAATCCGACACCGAGCCGCAGCTCGTCTGGATGGCCGACAAGATCGCGGGGCTTCGCATTCTCGCCGATGACGCTGGCAAGATGAATCTCGCGCTCTCCGACGTCGGCGGCGCGGTGCTCGTCATCTCGCAATTCACACTCTACGGCGACGCGAGCGCCGGGCGACGCCCGAGCTTCCTCGCCGCTGCGCCCGGCCCGATCGCCGAGCCGCTCTACGACTCGTTCGTCACCATGCTGCGCGAGCGCGGCTGCACCGTCGAGACGGGAGTGTTCGGCGCGATGAGCGAGGTCGAGCTCGTGAACGACGGTCCCACCACCATTTGGCTCGAGCGATGATCAGTCCCCGTGTCATTCTCGCTTCGGCGTCGCCCAGGCGCCGCGAGCTTCTCGATCTCGTCGGAATCGCGCACGAAGTGCACCCCGCGGACATCGACGAGACCTATCGCGATGGCGAGGAGGCCGCCGCGCATGCGGAGCGCCTGGCGCGCGAAAAGGGCGAGACGATTGCCGCGCAACATCCCGAGGCGATCGTCATCTCTGCCGACACCATCGTTCTCGTCGACGGACTCGTGCTCGGGAAGCCTCGCGATGAAGCAGAGGCCGCGCGCATGCTCTCGATGCTCAGCGGACAGACGCACGTGGTGCTCACTGCCGTTGCCGTGACCTATCGCGGCCGCATGCGCTCCGGCGTGGAGTCGGTGCGCGTCACCTTTCGCGCGCTCGATCGCGAGCGCATCGGCGCATACATCGCGACGTCGGAGCCGATGGACAAGGCCGGCGCCTATGGCATTCAGGGCTTCGGTGCCA
>Ga0207712_10001260_pt1 | contig 17456 bp, 6 predicted proteins | sample KBSS44metaG_FD_184402 | JGI IMG/M metagenome (GOLD analysis project Ga0207712, IMG submission 184402) | Switchgrass rhizosphere microbial communities from Kellogg Biological Station, Michigan, USA - KBS S4-4 metaG (SPAdes) (version 2) | ecosystem: Host-associated > Plants > Roots > Rhizosphere >... | reverse complement strand
CAGAGTTGCCTCTTTTGGACCACGGAAGAGCAGTGAAAACCCTTCTTTACCTGCGGCAGTTTGTTTCCGTGAAGCAAAACTGGTTACGTCAACCAACTTGAAATTCACTTTTGACGCCTGGTGATTAATGTGAAAACTCGTACCGAGCTGCGATTTGAATGCCGCCATATTCAAACCAGCCGCGGTTGATTTTGTGGTGCCGAAGGCTTTCTCGGTGAGGGACAGCGGAACTCCCGCTGCAAGTGCCATAAGCGTACCTCTCTTCAAGAATTCTCGGCGCGAACTACTCATTTGTTTCCTCCTAGAAAGTTTGCTTGATCTGGGCTTGCGGTAGAAATGGTGGTGCAGTCTATTGCTTCTTTAAAAAACTTGCAATACAAAAAACACATCAAAAAAGTTTTAGAGAATCTTTGAATACACTCTTGTAATATCTCGGCTTTCGATCTATAGTGCGCCCTCAGTCGCTCGACCCTAAGACTAGCGGAGCCTTTTCCGCAGCAGTAATTAGCAATTAGACCATGACAGGTTTTGCATCGGTTTGCGAAGAACCGTGCAAAGTCAAACCACTGTTTGGGCCAATGTCCAGGGACCCACACAGTCGGCCGGATAAATCATAAAGATTCCATTGCGGCTTCCCTAAAGGAATAAGGAGACGATTCGATGGCCCAACCATATGTAGGCGAAATAAGAATGTTCGCCGGTAACTTTCCGCCAGTCGGCTGGATGTTTTGTGACGGACAGTTGTTACCTATTTCGGAAAACGAGACTTTGTTCCAGTTGATCGGGACCACGTACGGCGGTGATGGTGAGAGTACTTTTGCACTGCCTCAGCTTCAAGGCAGGATACCGCTGCACTTCGGTACTGGCCCGGATGGCATTACCTATCAGCTGGCGGAACAGGGTGGAGTTGAAGAGGTAACGCTCACTACGCAGCAGATTCCGATTCACACTCATCCCATGTTCTGTTTTTCGGACGCTTCTGGTGCTGTTACATCCAATCCACAAAGTGCTTTAGCAGGCCCGTCAGACATAAACCAGTACAGCAATAACACCGCACCTAACGCCCAACTGGGAACGCCCCCTTTTTCAAGCGCTATTGCGGGAGGTTCCCAACCGCATACCAACTTTCAGCCTTACCTTTGTATCAACTACATTATCTCGCTCTTCGGGATATTCCCGTCTCCAACATAAAAAGCGGTTCTTCCTTCTGAAGAATCAACTACGGTTGGTGTACCGAGGCTGAACGTTCAACAATTTGAAGGAGTCATAATCATGGCTGAACCGTTTTTGTCAGAAATCAGAATCTTTTCGTTCAACTTTGCGCCGAAGGGCTGGGCGACGTGTGACGGTCAATTTCTGCCCATTAATCAGAACCAGGCTTTGTTCTCTTTATTAGGCACGACCTATGGCGGCAATGGGCAAACCAATTTCGCGCTGCCCAACTTGCGAGGCAGGTCGCAGATCCATGAAGGCGCCGGCCACACTTTAGGCGAGGCCGCCGGCGCCTCGGCCGTTACCATTACGCAGCAGACGATGCCCACGCATACGCATCCTCTCACCGCCAACATGGCAGTGGTCGGCGCCAACCTGAACGCAACTTTGGGCACTCCTGCTGGTAACAACTGGGCCAATACCGGAAAGACGAATTGGAATACAGCGTTTCCGGGAAACTCGGCAATGAGCCCGCAGGCTGTTGGTAACGTCGGTGGTAGCCAGCCGCATACGAACATGATGCCGTACCTCGTGCTCAATTTCTGTATCGCACTCCAGGGAATTTTCCCATCGCAAAATTAGAAGAGGGAGAGAAACATGGATCCATTTGTTGCTGAAATCAGAATTTTTCCATTCAACTTCGCGCCCAAAGGTTGGGCATTCTGCGATGGGCAGCTCCTGCCGCTAAGCCAGAATACGGCACTCTTCTCCCTGTTGGGAACAACCTACGGCGGTGATGGCAAATCAACCTTTGCGCTTCCGGATCTGCAGGGCTCATCTGCAATGCATCCAGGGCAAGGACCTGGATTGTCGCTGCATGACCTGGGCGAGCAGAGTGGTTCTGAATCGGTCACTCTGCTGGTATCCGAAATACCGGCACATGCACATGCTGTTGGCCTGGCGCTTGGTGCTGACGGCAATTCAATTTCGCCGGCGGGCTCTGTTTGGGCCCAGTCAGCGGCAGGTCGAGGATCGGCTGCTCTTTATCAAAACGGGGCGCCGACGGGACCAGTGCAACTCCAGTCACTGAATGTCACCGGTGGAGGGCTGCCGCACAATAATATGCAGCCTTACTTGACGCTCAATTTCTGCATTGCACTGCAGGGAGTCTTTCCGGCGCGTCCATAACAAGTCGGGCACATTCTGAACAAAGCGTCTCGGCACACGAGACTGCGTAAACCTTTTTCCAACGCTCCGGAGGGGCTCGTTACAACTCTGGATCAAGGAGTCGCAAAATGTTTCACGCCCAGAATAAGAAATACAAACGCAAGGTTACTAGAATTCCGGCTATCGCCTCCCTGATAGCCGCAAGCGTTCTGGTGTTCGCGATAGCGCCTGGTTCGGCTTCTGCCGGTGCGAACCGCGCTGAGCGACGCAATCATCGCATCCGTGTGCCGGCCGCAGCGGCTGCTTCCAACACAGCAACGGCAAACTTCCCACTGCCGTTTGCCGTCATCGATGTCGATCGCACTGACGATGCTGCCGCCGCTTCGGCCTGTACCGCTGCGGTGAATGACTGTAGCTTGCGCGGCGCGGTCGCGTTCGCCAACCTGAACCCGGGCACCACGATCAACGTGCCGGCCGGAACCTACCAACTCAATATCGCCGGAGGCGTCGTGGAGGGGTTTTCCGGCAATAACGCGATCGGCGATATCGACATCAGGGGTAACAATACGGTCATCGCGGGCGCGGGCGCGGCTACCACGATCATTCAACAGACTCAGCCGAATGATCGCGTTATTGAAGTGAACCCGGACCTGCTTGCGAACTTCAATTTCTCGATTTCCGGTGTAACCATCACCGGCGGAAAAGAGACTACTGCGGTTGGCGGCGGCGGTATCATTTCCGGCTCAATCGGCAACACGATGTCGGTGACGAACTGCGTGATTTCAGGTAACTCTGCAACCGGCCTCGGCACGTTTGGTGGCGGTGGCATCTCGCACGCAGGCGGCAGTCTTACGATAACGGGTACAACTTTTTCGAACAATTCAACCAGCGGTAGCGGCGGGGGTTTGGGATACACAGCGGGCGATCCGCTGATTAGAACGCCGTCTACCGGAACGCTTACGATTAGCGGTTCGACGTTCTCAGGTAATACTGCCAATTCAGCAGCCTCAGGTGGCGGTGGAGCGGATCTTTTCAACTTCAACGCCGGCACAGGAACTTACAACGTCGACAGCACGAGCTTCTCGAATAACACGGCCCCCAACGCTCGCGGTGGCGCGATCATCGTGGAGAGCGGCCCGCTCACCATGACCACCAGTTCTCTTTCAGCCAACTCGGCAGGTGTCAGTGGTGGTGCAGTTTATTCCAGCGGCAGCGCCTCGATAACCTTTTCAAGGCTGGTCGGTAACAGCGTTCCGAATCCTTTGAATGGGCTGACTCTGTTTGCCGGGTCAGGTCCTTTTACGGCGGATGATAACTGGTGGGGAATCAACACTGGTCCAGGAGCGAATGATTTTCGTAACAGTGCCGGCAGTGTGTTCCCGATGACTTACCTTCAGCTCCGAGTTAGCGCCAGTCCGAATCAGCTCTGCACTGGCGGCACTTCTACGTTGACGGCCGACATCAAGCAAAGAAATCTCGGCTCGCCTTTGACTACCGAGTTAAACGGCCTGCCGACATTCACGGCGGTCTTCAACAATGTGGTAGGTGGAAGCGTTTCAGGCGCCACGAATTTTGTTAGTGGCGTGGCTACGGCAACATTCACGGCAGGCGCGTCACCTGGCGGCGCCAGTGTCGATGTCACTGGTGACAACCAGACTGTTACAGCTAACCTGACCGTCGACACAAATCAAACAACCGATCCGGGAGACCAGACGGTTTGCGAAGGCGCTACGGCAACCTTCACCACGACAGCCAGTGGTCCAGGCACGATCACCTTTGTTTGGAAGAAGGGTGCAACCGTTCTCAACAACGGCGATCTCGGCGGACGGGTCACCATCACCAGCGGCAGCAACACCAGTACGCTGAGCATCAGCGGTACACTGGCGAGCGATTCTGCCACCTACACGGTCGAAGCAACCGGTGAGTGCAATATCGCCACGCAAAGTGCGACGCTGACCGTTAATCCGACCACCATAGCGACTGATCCGGCTGACCAGACAGTTTGCCAGGGTGCGACGGCCGGCTTCTCGACCACCGCAACCGGAGCAGACTTGCATTACGCATGGACCTTGGACGGTTCACCATTCAACGGCGACAGTCCAAGCATCAACGTGCCAACCGGAGCTCTCAGCGTTGGTAATCACACAATCGGTCTTACGGTGACGGGCACGTGTGGCACTGTTACTCAGAGTGCGACTCTGACTGTTCAGGCAAACACGACGGCAACCGATCCAGCGGACCAGACAGTTTGCCAGGGCGACACGGCCACGTTCTCCACGACGGCTACAGGTGACAACATTCACTACGCGTGGACCCTGGACGGCTCGCCATTCAACGGTGATAGCCCAAGCATCAATGTCCCGACCGGCTCGCTCAGCGCTGGTACACACACGGTTGGTCTGACAGTGACGGGTTCTTGCGGCACTGTTAACCAATCCGCGACGCTGACGGTTAATGCCGCAACGGCAACCACTGACCCAGCCGACCAAACGGTATGTCAGGGAACTGATGCGCACTTCTCCACGACTGCATCGGGCACTGGTCCATTTAGTTATGCATGGACTCTTGACGGTTCACCGTTCAACGGAAACAGTCCGAGCATCACGGTTCCGACTGGCTCCCTGAGTGTTGGCAACCACACAGTCACAGTAACAACCACGGGCTCCTGCGGCACTGCTACTCAGACCGCAATCCTGACTGTGTCTGGCGGAACTCCGACCATTAACCTGATCACGAATTCCGTGACCATGTGGCCGCCCAATCACCAGTACCAGACGTTCAACGTGAGTGACTTCGTCTCGAGCGCTACCGCAGGATGTAGCGGAGCCGACATCACCAACAGCGTAGTTATCCAGAAGGTGACGAGTGATGAGCCTGAAGATAATGCGAGTGGTGGTGATGGCACCACGCTGAACGATATCGTGATTGCTGCGAACTGTAAGTCGGTGCAACTGCGACGTGAGCGTGACGGCGGTCTTAATGGACGCGTCTACACCATCACATTCAAGGTCACCGATTCATTCGGCAACACTGCGACGGCGACAGTTAAGGTCAATGTGCCCATCACCAATGGTGGCTCAGCGGTCGATAACGGCGCCGCCGCAGGTTACACGGTAAATAGTCTCTGCCCATAGGCGAGGGATGGCCCAGAACTTGTTTTGATGAAAGGTAACTGACATGAGAAATACGTTGCGCAAATCGAGACCTGTTTTCACGTCTCTCGTACTCCTGGGTGTTTTTGCCGGCGTCATGGTCTACGGCCCATTCCAGTCCAGGGCATATGCTCCAACGAACGCCATCACGATTACGAACAATTCGAATCGTGAGATTCGACATGTGTTTCTTTCAGCTCCGGACCAGAACAACTGGGGTTCGGACCAACTCGGAAATTCGGTCATCGCCGCGAATGGCGGATCGTTTACAGTCGGCAATGTGAGCTGTAATGGTCCAAGCATCAAGGTGATCGCCGAAGATCACGATGGCTGTTTCTTCTATCAGGTCGTTTCGTGCTCGGAGAATGCCACTTGGACCATCTCCGCTAGTGACAGTCCCGATTGCGGGAACTAACCTGATCTGTAGTTAACAATTTGTATGTGCGGGGCGCGGGTAAATAACTCGCGCCCCATTCTTTTGAGGATTTGGACCATTGAAATCAACGCTTGCAGTCAATGTTTCCACGTTATCGGGAGGGTGTTTAACTCCTTTGTTCATGGCGGTTTCCTGCCATTGACAGGAACAGGGTTCTGCCCTTGACGCTGGCACAAGACGCAAGTAAAGTAACGACGCCAAGAACTCGGTTCCATCGGATTTTCCTACTTCTCGATCCTTGTGTGCAGTCGCCTCCGAAGGTTAACCGTTCTTTAAGTTCCTAACCATCTCAGTTCACGCGCTTACTCCCAGGAGGGTTTATCTATGCGTCCCCCAATGAATCAGACTCACCAGTCCCAGACTCTGTCTTCTCGAATCACAATTAGAAACGCTGCGAAGCTGCTGGCTATTTTATTAGTAGCCGTCGCAGTGCCACTTGCTCTCTATGTGCGAGTCAAATCCGAAGACTCAGCCAGGTTTAGTAAGGCGGAAGGTCCCGTCGAAGTTACTAAGCGAGCCAAAGAGCAGGTTACGGTGCACGCCGCAAATCGCGGCAGGTCCTTCTTTAATTTCCAGGACGGACACGAGATGACCGTCACGTATCGAGGAGATCAAGCGGCGGTCGCTGCTCTGCAGAGTGGCGCCGCGCAGGCGCGGGCCCTGGCGTCGGCGGATTTAGATCTTAATGGGACGCCGGATGTGATGGCGGCTTTTGCTTTCAATGGCGCGGGAATAATCACCGTGCAACGCGGAAACCCCGATGCGTTCGCTCCCAAGGACGACTCGGTTTTTGCGCGCATTCAGCAGGGATACAACCCCGAATCGTTGTTGAAGGAAGCGGATGTTTATTCCATCCCTGCTTCGCCCGATTTTCTCGTCACGGGAAATTTCACGAGCGACTCTGAAAAGGATGTCATGTTTGCCGCAAAGGGCGGCGGCCTTTATCTAATGCAAGGCAATGGCTCCGGCCGTCTTGGTGAGCCACGGCAGATCGATTTGCCGGGACCAGTAACGGCATTGGCTGCGGGGGAATTTCGTGCGGCGGACGGATTTACCGATCTGGCGGTAGGCGTGAGCGGCCCTGAGGGGAACTCCGTAATGATTTTTGATGACGGCGTGGACGGGTTCAAAAACGCGCTGGCGCAGTACCGGTTATCCGAGCCGGCGAGTGCGATTGAGTTTGGCGGGTTAGACGACGATTCGTATCTGGACGTCGCCGTTGCTGCCGGTAGTGAAGTAGTCGTTGTTCACGGCTGGGGTCGCAAAGAACAGGTGTCGCCAGAGTCGCGCCTGGAGCGCTTTAACGTTGGGCCCGGTGTGCGCGGATTAGCCCTGGGAGAGTTTACGTGGGATCGTCAGGGTCGCAGCGAAATCGCCGCCCTCACATCTGACGGTACCGTGCATATAGCTGAGAACGGGAAACTAGACACTCGCCCGTTTGATGGCGCTGAAGCAGCCCAGCGAACGAGAGGAAATCTTAAGGCCCAGAAAAATACAAAGTTCGACACAGAGTCCGCTCCGAGTTGGAGAGCCGGACAATCCGGCGGTTGGAAGGACTCCCGGCAGATCCTTGGTAGCAATCTGAGTGCTGACTTGCCGAAGCCGTTGATGCGGGCAAATCTCGCCGGTAAAGAGCTGGATGAAATGATGCTCGTGGGGCAAGCGCAGTCGAAGCTCGAGCTCCTGCGTCCCATTGGGAAGAATGATCCGGCCCCAAGCGCTGAGCAGTCAATGACAGTTTCCGGCGACACTGCCAAAGTAACCATGGACGTGGAGAGCACTCCGGTTGCGGTATTGACGCTTCCAAAGAAGCTCAATGGTACAACCGACGTCGTTATGCTCGACTCCATGGACCCGCAGTTGAATATCGTTCCTAACGCACCGAATACCACGATCACGGTTGATAGAACCGACGATCCTGCCGGCGCCGGGCTGGCGGCAGTTTCCGCGTGTACAGCCGCTGGCAGTGACTGTAGTTTGCGCGGCGCCCTCCAGTTCGCCAATCTTCCTTCAAACAACAACACCACGATCAGTCTTCCGGCGAACACTTACATCCTGTCCGCTAACGGTACCGGCGCCGGCGGTTGTGACGGCAACGCCGTGGGCGACCTCGGAGCCAATCAGACCATGTCGATCGTCGGCGCGGGCTCCGCGACCACGATCATTCGACAGACGGGAACCGGTCCAGCCCTCGACGGCGATCGCGTGATGTGCATGAACGAGCCATTCACGCTAAACCTGATCTACAACTTCTCGGGCTTTACGATGGTGGGCGGTCGCGACGGTACGGCAGCCGGAACCGGCACGGCCTTAGGCGGCGGCGGCATCATCGGCGGCGAGAAGGGCAACGTGCTGACGATGACCAATGTGGTCCTCGCCAACAACCAGGTAACAGTACTCGGCAGTGCGAACATCGGCGGCGGCGGCATTCAGTGGACCGGCGGCGACATGAATGTAACGAACTGCACGATCGGTGGTAGCGCCGCACCCGGCGCCTATACAGACCGGACCAGCACCAACACGGCCAACCTTCAGGGCGGCAGCGGCGGCGGCATAATGTTTACGCCGTCAGCGCCGCAGCATACGGCGGCGACGGGTATTTTGACGGTCAGCGGCACGACTATCAGCCGGAATACGGCGGGCTCGATCGGCTCGGGCGGCGGTGGGGCGGATCTCCTGGTCTTTGGTTTCGCGGCCCCGGGTGGCGGCGGCACCGGCTCGGCGACGATCGGCACTTCCACCTTCTCCAATAACTCGGCCAACCCTGGGAATGGCGGCGGGATCCTGGTTGAGTCACTGGCGACGACAGTGGCCACCACCAGTTTAACTAACAACTCGGCCGGCAACCGCGGTGGCGGCATTTTTGTGGGCGGCGCGAGCTTGCTGTTGAATGGAACGACTCCCAGCATCACGTTTACGGGCAACACGGCGACCAACGGCGGGAGTAGTGTGTCTACTTCCTCGGCGGTTAACGTCGATGGCACTAACACCACCATCGGCGGGGACATCGAGATCAACACGCTCGGCTCCTGGACCAACAACGCCGGCAGTACGCTGGCTCCCACCAACGTGGTGGTCACGGGCGGCACCTTCACCATGAATAACAGCACGATGAACGTGAGCGGCAACCTGACGATTGGTCCCGGACCCGTGGTGGGCAGCACGTTCAACGGCAATACGGGTACGGTTAATATTCAGGGGAATTTTGTTTTGAATGCTGGTGGCGCGCCGGCTACTACTTTGAACGCCGGTACAGGTACGTTCAACTTCAACGGCACTGGCGCACAGAGCATCACTAACGGCACCAACATCACCTTCTTCAATCTAACGGATTCAAACATCACTCAACCGCTGACGCTGAACAACAGTCTTGCGGTTAACGGTACTCTGAACGTCAACGGTGCGAACGCGATTCTTTCACCAGTGGCGGCGGCGGTCATCAGCGGCACCGGAACCCTTACCGGTACCGGCACGGCACGGGCTTCTCGCATTGCAGCGACCCCGGACTTCCTGTCGCAATACACAATCACGAACAAGACGCTGACGAATTTGCAGATTGACTACAACGGCGCCGGCACCCAGACAGTCAACAACACTCCGGCTTACAGCCGCCTCAGGATCTCGGGAACCGGAACTAAGACGTTGCAGGGCAACACCGTCATTACCAGCAATCTCGACATCATTGCGGGCGCAACCTTTGCCAGTGGCAATTTTAATTTTGCCCTCGGCGGCAATTGGACCAACGGCGGTACGTTCACCCCCGGCACCGGGACAGTCACTTTCCAGGGCACTACCGGAACTCAATTGCTGACCGGCAATACGACCTTCTTCAACCTCACGCTGAACAACAGCGGCGCGACGACGAGTTTCGGCAACACAACCACGACGGTGGGCAACGACCTGGTTGCGACTGCCGGAACAATGGATGGCAGCACGTCCACCATCATATTCACCGGCGTAACCGATAACTTAGGCTCGATCAGCGGCGCGGCTGCGAAGAACTTCTTCAACCTGCAAGTCAACAGCCCGGCCACCATCACTAACACTGCCGGCGCGAACATCACGATCGAGAACAACTACATCAACGGCGGAACGTTCAGCCAGGGCGCGGGTCTGACGACGATCTTCGACGTCGACAACACTGCCGATGGGGCGCACACGCTCTCGGGCGCCGGCACTACGACATTTGGCAATTTCACGATCAATGCCTCGAATGCGGTTGACGCGACTTCGCACAACTTCAATTTAATCGGTGCGGCATTCACGTCCACAGGTTCATTCACCGGCAACACCGGCACAGTCACTTTCAACGGTGGCGTAGCCCAGTCGATTACGGGCGACGGTGTGAAGAATTTTGGCGGCCTGCTGGTTAACAACGCCAACGGAGTCTCGGTGCTTAACGGCGCTCAGTCAGTTGATGCGGCCGTCCTCGGAATCCTGACGCTCAATACTGATTTGACGGTTGTTCCTGGAGCGATTCTCCAACAAAGCGGCACGTCAGCGGGCGCAGCCGATGTGCTCGGAACAGTCAGGCGCACCGACCTTGGCGGAGTCACAAGATCTTTCGGCAATCTCAACAACCAGATTACGATCAACTCCGGAACGGCGCCGACGCAATTGGATTTCAATCTCGTCAAAGCCACACCGACGGGATTTCCTGTTGGCGTAAGGGTAGTTCCGCGAACTTATACGTTGACGCCCACCGGCGGCGCGGGAATCTCAGCGACGCTCAGACTGCGATACATCGATCCGACTGAGCTCGTTGGTCCGGGAATTACTGAATCAAGATTGGTCCTATGGAAAGACACGACAGGCAGTGATAACTGGGTAGCGCAGGGCGGCACTGTCGATACGGCAGGCAATCACGTTACCCATACCGGTATCAGCTCGTTCTCCGAATGGGCCATAGCCGAAGCTGCGGACCTGACACTCAGCAAGGCGAACAACGTTAGCGGCTCGGCTGTTGTGGGCCAGTCGTGGAACTGGACGCTCACCGCGGCTAACACCGGATCGCCTGCGACGTTCACAGCCGGTCAGACGATCATTAGCGACAATCTGCCGAACAGCAACATCACTTACGGCACGCCTACGGTACAGAACGTTTCGAACATCACGGGGAGCGCAAACATTAGCTGCTCGATCGTGAGTAACGATTTGACCTGCGTCGCTAATGGCGGAAGTGTGACCTTCGCTTCAGACATCGGAGCGAGCAACTTCGACGTTGTATTCAGTGCGACAGCGCAGGCTGTCGGAACGTACCAGAATCCGCGTACCGGCGGCGGTATCGCGCAAATCGATCCGAATAGTCTCATCGCTGAAAGCAACGAGAGCAATAACTCGCCGGCTGCTAACACAGTGACGGTTGGTAAAGCCAACACGACTACGACGATCAACTCCGACAACCCGGATCCTTCCGTAGTGGGCCAACCGGTGACAGTGACTTGGAGCGTCACTGTAAACGCTCCTGGCGCACTGGGTGCACCGCTCACGGGCAATGTCACGGTCAGCGACGGAACAAACAATTGCACTGCAGCAGTTTCTGCCGGTCAATGCGACGTTACATTCACGTCTGCCGGCGCTAAGAGTTTGACAGCCACGTATGCGGGCGACACCAATTACAACGGCAGCGCTTCGACGCCGGCCACCCCGCATACCGTCAATAAGGCCGACACCACGACGACGATTACATCGGACAATCCCGATCCTTCGACGCCAGGACAGTCGGTAACTGTTCAATGGACTACGACGGTGACTTCACCCGGAGCTGGCACGCCGACAGGCAATGTCAACGTAACGGTAAGTGGCGGCGCAGAAACTTGCAGTGCGCCGGTAGCAACTCAGCAGTGTTCCCTCGTTCTGAACACCACCGGGCTTCGCACCATCACGGCCACCTATGCAGGTGACACTAACTTCAACACGAGTAGCGACACCGAAGATCACACGGTGTGTGGCTCGAGCCTCGTTACCACAACCGCCGACAGCGGCGCAGGCAGTCTGCGTCAGACAATCGCCAACGCCTGCGATGGCGCGACTATCACTTTCGACTCGGCAGGTGTGTTCGCCACGCCGCAGACAATCACGTTGACCAGTGGCGAGATCCTCGTCGACAAGAACCTAACAATCAACGGCGGCATCAGTCAGGTGACCGTCAGCGGTGGTACCAGCCGTGCATTCCACATCGGCTCCGGCAAGACGGTGGGCATTGTTCGCCTGACCATCAGCGGCAGCCACCCCGTGTCAGTCGATGGCGGCGCGATCCTCAACGATGGCGCACTGACCATAGTTAGCTCGACACTGTCCGGAAACATTTCCGACATTGACGGCGGCGCGATCAGCACCACGGCGAGCTCCACGAGTTTGACGCTCATCAACACCACGATCAGCGGCAATTCGGCGGCTGGCAGTGGCGGTGGCGTCATAGTTCTTGGCGGAACGATGACGAGCATCAACAGCACCATCACCAATAATGTCGCTGACTCTGACAGTAACAATGCCGGCGACGGTGGTGGTATTCGCGCACACGCGGGCGCCACTGTGCTCAAGAACACCATCGTTTCGGGTAACCTGAACGAGAATAATCCGTCGGCGGACACTCCCGACGACACAACCGGCACAATCGATCCATCGAGCTCATTCAACCTGATTGGCGGCAACGCGCTGTTAGGACCGCTCGCTAATAACGGCGGCGTCACCCAAACGCATGCATTGTTGGCGGCGAGTCCGGCCATTGAGGCGGGCAGCAATGCAAACCTCCCGGCGGACACATTCGATCTCGACGGTGACTTAAACACGGCTGAAACTCTACCGGTCGATCAGCGTGGTACGAACTTCCCGCGCGTGGCTGACTCAGCAGACGCCGACGCGATCCAGACAGTGGACATCGGCGCGTTCGAGTTGCATCCGTCGGTCGAGAACATCACCGATAAGACAACGGCCGAAGACACAGCCGTGCCGCAGATCACCTTCAACATCGGTGACGGCACGGGCGCGCTGATCACTTCGGTGACCGCGACCTCGAGCAACACCACGCTAATCCCGAACGCCAATGTGGTTGTAAACGGATCGGGAACAACGCGAACCCTCGATATCACACCGGCGCCAGACGCCAACAGCCCATCCGACGGAACGTCGACAATCACGGTGACCGTAACGGCGACCAACGGCCAAACGGCAACCGACACGTTCGTCGTGACGGTGACTGAGGTGAATGACGCTCCAGTGCCGACAAACGACGTGATCGGAGACATCGCGGAAGATTCGGGAGTCTATACGATTCCGTTCGCCACGTTGCTCGCCAACGACACCAACAAGGGCGCCGCTAACGAGAGTGGGCAAACTCTCACGATCACGGGCGTCAGCAGTCCGATTGGCGGCACCGTGATAATTAACGGCACGAACGTCGAGTTCACGCCGACGCCGAACTTCTTTGGCCCGGCAGGCTTTACCTACACGGTGACTGACAATGGCACGACCAACGGCGGTTCGGATCCGAAGACGGGTAACGCAACCGTTAGCTTCAACATAACGGCCGTCAACGATCCGCCGTCGTTCGTCATTGCTGCTGACCCGCCGGCTATTGCTCAAGACGCGGGACCGCAGACCGTTCTTAACTTCGCGACCAGCATTTCGCCTGGGCCAAATGAGACGGGTCAGACATTGACCTTCAACATTACCCCTGGGCCAACAACCGGCACGCTGACGTTCTCGGCCCAACCGGCAATCGACGCGACCACGGGCACGCTGACTTACACGGCTAACAACGGGACCAGCGGTACCGCCCAGTTCAGCGTGACGTTGAGTGACAACGGCGGCGGCACGAACACGTCAGCTCCGCAGTCGTTCACAATTACCGTAGTTCCACCCAACGCAACACCAGTGGTTACGACCACAGCAGGCAATCTCTCTTACACGGAGAATGCGGGCGCGGTGGTGATCGATTCTGGCGTGACTGTCACGGATAGCGACAGCACGGATCTCACTGGAGCCACAGTCGCGATCACTGCCGGTTTCGTGAGTGCTCAGGACACCCTCGCATTTACGAACCAACTGGGTATCACCGGGAACTACAACAGTGGCGCCGGTGTACTGACACTAAGCGGAACGACAACGGTCGCTAACTACCAGACGGCGCTGCGTTCGGTGACTTATGCGAATAGCAGCGACAATCCGACAACGTCGCGGACGATTACCTTCAGTGCGACCGACGGCTTCACCATTGGCTCAGCGACTCGCGGCATCACTATCACTGCCGTGAACGATGCGCCGGTGAACACGGTGCCTGGTCCACAGTCCACGAACGAAGACACGGCGAAGGTATTCTCGGCTGGCAACGCCAATCAGATATCCGTCGCTGATGTAGACCTCAATGCAAACCCGATCAAGATTACCTTGTCGGCAACAAACGGTACGTTAACCCTTAGTACGATCGCCGGGCTGACAATCACGACTGGCGACGGCACTGACGATCCAACGATCGTCTTTACTGGCACGCTGGCAGCCGTGAATACCGCGCTGAACGGTTTGTCCTTCAACCCGACGGCAGACTTCAACGGTGCGGCGTCGCTCCAAATCATCTCCGACGATCAGGGCAATACGGGAACCGGTGGCGCCTTGACTGATACCGATAGCGTCAACATCACGGTCAATGCGGCCAACGATGCTCCGGTGGTGACTGCCACAGCCGGCAATCTCTCTTACACGGAGAATGATGCGGCAACCGCAATCGATCCGGGCCTGACGATCACAGATATCGACAGCACAAACCTGACAGGCGCGACAGTGGCGATTACCGGAAACTTCGCGAGTGGTCAGGACGTGCTGGCGTTCACCGACCAGTTGGGCATCACTGGTAATTACAACAGCGGCACCGGTGTACTAACACTGACCGGCGCGACTACAGTTGCTAACTACCAGACGGCGCTGCGTTCAGTAACTTATGCGAACAGCAGCGATAACCCATCAACGGCCACACGCACGGTGACCTTTACCGCCAACGATGGCGCGAATACTGGTTCGGCGACGCGCGGTATTGCTATCACCGCCGTCAACGATGCGCCAGTGAACACGGTTCCTGGTTCGCTGGGCACACCGCAGGACACACCGCTTGTTTTCTCGGGCGGCAACACCATCTCGATTGCGGATGTTGATGCGGGTGGAAACACTGTTCAGGTAACGCTTACGGCCAGCAACGGCACGCTGACACTCAGCGGCACGAGCGGCTTGAGCTTTAGCTTCACTGATGCAAATGGTACCGGCGCCGGTGACGGCACGGCGGACGCGAATATGACTTTCCGCGGCACGCTCGTAAACGTTAATGCGGCCCTCAACGGCATGACCTTTACGCCGGCGGTGGGCTTCACCGGCTTGGGCGGATTGACCATGACCTCCAACGACCTGGGCAATACGGGCACGGGAGGACCGCTCACCGATACCGATTCTGTGAACATTCAGATCGGCGTTGTTAACGTGAGCATAGCGAATTCGCAGCTCGTTGAACCGTCGTCGGGCTCGGCCAACATGGTGTTCACTGTTACGCTGAGCGTGCCGGCGCCTGCCGGCGGCGTATCGGTGGACTTCACCACTGTGGAAGGACCACCGGCGCTCAACATGGCAACGGCAGGTGAGGATTACACCACCACGGCGGGAACTCTTACCTTCGCACAGGGCGAACAGTTCAAGACGATCGGGGTGCCCGTCCTGTCAGACAACAAGATCAATGAAGGCAACGAACAGTTCCAGGTTCTGCTGTCGAGTCCAGTCAACGCCACTATCGTTAATGGGACGGCCACTGGCACGATCCTGATCGTTGCTCAACCAGGAGCAATCCTGATCAGCGAGCTCAGAACGAGTGGGCCAGCCGGTGCAGGAGATGACTTCGTCGAGATTTATAACAACTCTGACCAGCCGCATATCGTTAATGATGGCTCTGGAATCAACGACTCTGCGCACGGTTATGGCTTGTTCAAGATGGGCGCGGACTGCAACTCGAGTCCGGTTCTCATCGGAGTAATTCCGAACGGTACGACTATCCCGGCGCGCGGACATTACCTGTTTGTCGGGTCGACGTACAGTCTTGCTAACTACGGAGGAAGTGGGGCGGCGGCCGGCGATCAGGTGATGACTCAGGATATCGAGAATGACCGAAACGTCGCGATATTCAAGACAGCATCGCTGATCGAGCTCTCGGCTCTGACACGTTGGGATGCGGCCGGATTTGGCTCCAATACCGGTGGAACGTGTGACCTGTTACGCGAAGGCACGACGCTACCAGCGATGGCCGGCAGTACGCTGGAATACAGCTTCTTCCGTGATGAGTGCGGCAAGAAGGGTAATCCGGCAACGTTCGGTCTATGTCCAACCGGCGGCTTCCACGCGGATACTGACGTCAACGGCAACGACTTCGTCTTTGCCGACACGTCGGGCACGGTGACACCAGCGGGTCAGCGTCTGGGAGCTCCGGGTCCTCAGAATTTGGGCAGTCCACGATTGAATGTAACGATTCCGTCGTTGCCGCTCGATGCGACCAAGGGCTTACCGTCAGATCCAAACCGCGTCCGCGACACGACGCCAGGGTTGCCGAACAAGATGTTCGGAACGCTGTCGGTTAGAAGGCGCTTTGTAAACACCACAGGCGCGCCGATCACGCGGTTGCGCTTCCGTCTCGTCGATTTCAGTAGTTTCGCGGGGCCGGGAGCAATCGCCGACTTGAGGGCGTTGAGCTCGCTGCAGATCACGGTCAACGGCATTAATGATCCAGCGACTTGTGCGGCAACAGGTACGCCAACTACGGCGCCATGTTCGGTGACCGTGTTTGGCACAACGGTGGAGGAACCGCCCACTCAATCTCTGGGCGGCGCGCTCAACAGCACTATGAGTGCGGGAACGATAACGATACCGACGCCGTTGGCTCCGGGACAAAGCATTAACCTGCAGTTCCTGCTCGGAGTTCAGCAGACCGGCGCGTTTAAGTTCTTCTTCAATATCGAAGCCCTGCCGTAAGGAGAAGAGAGTTAGCCACAAAAAGGCACAAAAACACAAAAATGGTTGAATGAGTTAAGGCGTCTGATTCTCCTGCGGGAGAATTTGGCGCCTTTACTTCTCAAAATGTTTTTTGTGTTTTTGTGCCTTTTTGTGGCTAACCTTTTACCGTGAGCGGCTCGGGTTCGGGTTGGCGTCCGCGGCCTGCGTCGAGCACGGAAGGCGATGGCGGCGGTGGGTTCGCGACGAGCACTTCAAGGGCGGCGTCGAGTACTTCCGCGATTCCCGACACGAAGATTATTTGCAACTCGTTTTTCACGTCCTCGGGAATGTCGTCGACGTCGGCTTCGTTGCGGCTTGGCAGAATGATTCTCCGGATGCCGGCACGATGCGCGGCGAGCACCTTCTCTTTCACGCCGCCGATCGGAAAGACCAAACCTGATAATGTGATCTCGCCCGTCATCGCCGTGTCAGGCCGAACGCGCCTGCCCGTGTAGAGCGATGCGAGCGCTGACGTGATCGTCACACCTGCGCTTGGCCCATCCTTCGGAATCGCCCCGGCCGGAACGTGC
>Ga0207712_10001256_pt1 | contig 17524 bp, 27 predicted proteins | sample KBSS44metaG_FD_184402 | JGI IMG/M metagenome (GOLD analysis project Ga0207712, IMG submission 184402) | Switchgrass rhizosphere microbial communities from Kellogg Biological Station, Michigan, USA - KBS S4-4 metaG (SPAdes) (version 2) | ecosystem: Host-associated > Plants > Roots > Rhizosphere... | reverse complement strand
ACGAGCAACGCCTGCACGTAGCGATGCAGATCGAATGACGCCTCAGGCTCAGGCACGTCTTTTCCCTCTGGGCTTCGCTGGCACAGGGGGCAGCGCGGTTGGAAGGAGCAGGTGATCCCGGCAGACCGGCGCCAGCGGTATATGCACCTGCCCCGACTCCGCCAGGGTGAACATCCCAGGCGCCATCCTGTGCGCCGCAAACGACAGCAGCATCGTCCAGTGATACTTCGAGCGCTTGCCACACTCGGCACAGGGCACCGCCTGCGAGTAGCGCAAGAACACCACCGCCCGCGTCACCTCCGCGCTGAACATCTGGTTGGGTTTGGCAGGAAGGAGCTGCACCCAGACGGGCTGCGGCCCGGTGTCTGGCTCTGGCTCTGGCACGGGTTCTGGCTCAGCCACGCCGACGCTCCTTCCCCTGATAGGCCCGGCGCTGCTCTAAGCGCTCGCCACGCCCCTTGTAGATATACTGCGAGTTCAGCCGGTACGTCGGCGGATAGCGATGCGTCTCCACCCGGGCGACAATCCCAAACACCGCCAGATCCTGGAGCCGCCTGGTGACATCAGCCGCATCCATCGTCAACGCCTCGGCAATCTCCCGGTGCCTGAGCCGGATATCCTGCGCATACGTCGCACAACTCAGGACATACGCCAGTATGCGCCAGTGTGCCCCCTTGAGCCGACGATCACAGGCGAGCACCCGTAAGCGCTGCTGAAACACCCAGACCCATTCCTCTGCCCCCTTGCGCCGTGACAGCCGCGTACCGCGTGCCTGTGGCGCCTTGCCCTGTTCCAGGACTCTCTCCCTCTCACACTTCTAGGGCTCTAGACCAACTATAGTTGGTCTATATACCAAAAACTCACGCGGCATGCCAGCAGAAAACCTCGCGCAAAACACTGTCCCTTCTCTCTCTATCTTCTCAGTGTCCCCAGATGGACGCTCTCCTCCGCCCGCGTATCCCCATATTCCTACGGAGGAGACCCGACCACCGACCACCAGGCGCCTGGAGCCCCCACCCCCCGCGCGTCACCCCATGCCCCCACCAGGAGGGAACCCCGCACCCCCGCGTACCCCCTCACGCCATAGGCGATGGAGCACCCTCACACCATAGGGGACCCTCACGCTATATGTACACGCAGGGGGCGCGCTCAGACGGGGCTGAGGCGTTTGCCTTAGAACCTCCCAGCCGTGGAGCCCCTATGGGTGTCAAATTCCTGGCGTCTGTTCCTGCGCAAACGTGCAGCATGGCCAGCGAAGCGAAGCTAGGCCGGCATCGAGAGAGGGAGGGATATCCCTCCCTCTCTCGAATCTTGAAGTATCGCGCGTACGTTTGGTAGACAACTTCTGATAACATTAATTATGTAAACTTCGTGAGAGTATAACGAAGTCCAATAAGATAGGATGATAGAGCGGTAACTCTATATATAACAGCGTATACCAAAGAGTGTAGACTCATGAGTATGTAACCTTTCTAAGCCAGTCCGACTAAGTTTGGCACAAGGGTAACATAACAATGGAACTGTTATCAAAGTGATAACATAGGGGTAACATACTGTAAGTGCTTGAAAACACGTTCCTACGCGCTTTTATACTGCACAAGTGGGCATGAGACTAAAAGAAAACTCTCTTACCAGGGCAGAGTACAGCGGGCGCATGCTATGAGATGATAACCCATTATCAATAAGGAACCGTCGAAAGCGCCGCTTGCTTTTTTTTGAACCCTCCTGTCGCCTTGTATGTTCTTTTTGACCTAAGCGCCTGCTTTATCTCTGGCCTACGGTATTGCTCCGAGCACTTGAGAGTCTGCTGTCCGTCTCACGTATACGCGCGACATAAAAATCATCTTATGGCCATATTGCTTGTAAAAAAATGTTGGCATGGTCTTGTCTGGCATGTAATAATAATACATGTAGTGTAGTGTAATGTGAAATGTAGAACGTTTTAGCCTATAGGATAGCGTAATATGCACAGCAATAATGGGGAAACACGCAAAATGAATAGCTTGAAAGTACATTGGAATGTCTACCCTGGGACACTCGACACACATTGGAGCGATCGCTCCAATGACGCGCTTTTTTCAAATTTCCCACTATGCCATCAAAGACGGTATAGCAGTAACGACGCAGTATTTATGCCCGTACGTGCAACAGAAACGGTATCAGAATTAACCTGCGAAAAATGTATTGCGGAGGTAGTTGGCCATCAATTTTGGATAGTGTGGACACTCGACAGACGAGCCGAGCAAGAGCGTAGTGCAGGAAAAAAAGATCGTACCACGCGCGTAGCACTCTGGAATGCTCGTATGTATAGCCTGCCCTACGGCGCGCTTGCGGTGTTTAGTTTCCTCCCCGTGAGTCACCCCGCACGTACAAGCGAGCAACAGCCTGCAGGGTATGCCAATGGCTGGAAATATCTCACAACCCAAAAACAACCGGCCTAACACCGTACCAGGCGCCTAGTGGACAGACTAAGCGCCTGGTCTCTTTTAACACTGCCTAACACGTGAGGATACGAGGCAATGCAATCAGATCGTAGCACAATAACCCAGGCCACACTGAAAACGTCGAAAGCATGGGCCCAAGCTTTCCGCGACTATGCATCGATTATGGGCAATATGGGCAATGTGGATCTCATTATCTCTGGAGAAAAAGACATAATGAGACTCCCTATACTCTGGAAAAATTTTATGGCCAGCGCGCCGGCACAAGCGCTATTAGCCAATCCACCAGCGCAGGATAACCCATGGTACGACGAGAACCCTATAATCGATATCAAGCCAGAGCCAGAGCCAGAGCCAGAGCCAGAGCCAGAGCCTATCATCCCAAGCAAGCCAGAGCCTAAGCCAGAGCCGGCACAGAACAGTAAAAACGCGCTTATTGAGATGATCGCACAAGGTCTGCAGGAAATAGCCTATAAGCCAGAGCAGGCGCTGTCAGCAGAGTATGTCGAATCTATTGCGCAATCGACAGCAGATAGGCTCATAACGCAAACAATAGAACGTCTGGAAAGCGAGGGACGCTTAACCGGCACGTCTGGTCATGTAGTACGCGTCCAGATAAATGATAAGCCCATAAAAGAGGTATCAGGCAGACTACCTAAGTTTTTTCCTGAATTGCTGAAATTGGCACAATGCAATGTGCCGGCATTCCTGGTAGGGCCGGCCGGTTGCGGTAAGACTACGGCCGCAGAAAAGTTAGCAGAGATCCTTGACGTACCTTTTACGAGAGTCTCGCTTAGTGCTGGCGTCGACGAGGGAATTTTGCAAGGTTGGCTATTGCCCGTCGGCGATAGCGGCCGCTTTTCATATGTGCCGGCACCTATGGTGACAGCCTACGAGCAAGGCGGAGTAGTGCTATTGGATGAGCTAGACAGTGCAGACGCAAACATGCTCATTATTCTGTCGGCCGTGCTCGATAACAGTAGCTGGCATATACCACTACGCTACGAGCAACCGGCCGTTGTGAAACACCCACGCGCCTATTTTATGGCAGCTGCTAATACGTTCGGACATGGCGCAGATATGCAATTTGTTGGCGCAAATCAATTAGATGAGAGAACGTTATCGCGCTTACGTCAAGGTCAGATTTCTTGTGACTATGATACAGATCTGGAAGTGGAACAATTCGACGCCGGCATTGTGCAGTATGGCCATATGTTACGAGAACGTTGTCGCGCTATTCCCCAATTCAAGCGCGATATTTCAACGCGTGACATTGCTCTGAATAGTGAAAAAGCGACAACGTGCGATCATAACGGCCGGCCGCTTTATACGACAGAGCAGGCCTGGTACCACCATTTTGCTGATTGGAAAGCAGAAGAACTGCGCAAAGTGCATGTAGTGCGGGATCTTGATATGCACACCGCGGTTATGGAATAAGGAGCACATGCCATGCAGCAAGATCCGTGTGTCTTCTATTCTAGCCTGGAGCATGCACTTGATACAATCGACGCGTCGCATAGCCGGCAAGATCCGCAACAATGGGTTGACTATAGCACGCGCAATCCGTCTTTTAGAAATCAGGCCATAAGCATACCGGCTAGTAAAAAATGGGCAGAGTCTTTATCAGACTTTGTAGGCTACTGTCGGCATTTTGACGCGCCATATTTACCCGAACGTGTAGAACGTATTGCGCGCTTGTCTGAAGACTTAGACGCATGCGGCTTAGAAGCGTCTAGCGTCAAACGTCAACAGATCTGGACGCGGCAAGGTTCAAGAGTCAATCCCCATAGGGTACTACGAGGGCAACTCTCTACTGCATGGCGACGTACGGTACGCGTCGCACGCAGTAGCGTACAAGGCCGTATTATTGTGGTCTTACCACTTGCCTATTCCCACTATATCACGCCAGAGCATATAGCCTGGAATACGGCCGCAACGTTAACGCTCGTCTCTCTGGCCAAACAGGCCGGCCGGAACGTAACGCTCTATGGTGTCGACCATAGCTTGTCTGCCTATGAAAATTCCCCTACTGGCACCTTGTGCATACCGCTTCTTACGTCTGATAGCGTCTGGTCTATTCATAATACGGCGCTGACTACGTCTGCCGCGTTTTGTCGGCGTATATGTTTCCGCTTGTTCGAGATAGGACAGCCAGAGCATGGGCCCATAAGCGCGTGTTACGGTTTTCCAGCAGACAAAAATACACTCAAAACATGGGTAGAGAGTACCCTTGCAAGCCATGTAGGCATACCGGCTACTGCCTGCTACATCGGACCCGTACAAGAAGACAAAATCGACTCCCTTGAACATGCCAGAGTATGGCTTGAGTCCCAATTAACCCGGCTAAACAGTTAACACAGTATAGGGCAGATCTCGCGAGATCTGCCCTACAAGGATATATCCCTATGCACTTGCTCAAGATATCAATAACCAAAGAAAGCTATGCGATGCGCGATACCGTCTCAGAAGACTTGCCGGTATTGGAGCTATGCCAACAAGACAAGATCGCAGAAATTGTACCAGCTATACGCTCAAAAACAGACGCATGTAGGGCAGCTGCAGCGTATACCCTGCTACGCTATCAGCGCTTTTATGATCAGGCCGGCCGCTTGTGCAAGGCGATAGCAAAATCGCCAAAAAACGCCAAAAAGAAAGGTATGGACGTACAAATCCACGTGCAGGCTTGCGGAGATGATACTGTAGAGTATTCCCAGCTTATAGCGCGCTTGTACGCACCACACGCAAGCGCGCTACCCGAGTTAATCAGAGAGTCTGGAGCAAGCGAGTATGCCCAGCTGTGCGATGATCTTGACATTTCTATGTTAGTCGACCATGGCCAAGCGCGCCTATACGATAATGATTTGCGCAAGATCTGCGATCGCTTACTAGAACCTTATACCGTAGGACTCTGGACAGGCCTGAGTCTTATCCTGGATGATACGGGCCTAGAGTATGTCAAGCGCTTGCAACGGTGTCTCAATAGAGTGCTCTGCGCCGGCACGGTGACCTTGTCGACGCTTGCGCTTGATATGTCACACGCTAACCGGCAAGCGCTAGCGCAGGAACTAGCACAAGAGTTTTCTGGCCAGCTCGTAAAGATTGTAGAACGATGCGCCTATACGGCGCCTAACGTCGACGCCATTATGAAAAGCTATGAAGTGGTAGCCGGCAAGATCGCGCAAGCTGAGACGCTGCTAGGTATTGCCATACCCTGTCAAGATTCTCAGCTTGAGGTAGAAACGGCTCTCATGTCCCTAGCCTAGCATGTCTGCCAGGGTAGGCTACACCCTACCCTGGGAACCCCGTCCTACGCCCTACCCTGGGAACCCCGTCCTACGCCCTACCCTGGGAACCCCGTCCTACGCCCTACCCTGGGAACCCCGTCCTACGCCTATGCTGGCGCGCGATTTTGCGCACGTTTCCCCACGCCGCGGCGCGCGTCCCACGTCCGGCCTGTCCTCCCCCCTCCCCGGCTCGGGCCAAAGGGCGCCAGCGCCTACGCGTCACGACGTCCCCCCGCGTGTATATCAAGGACGAAGCGAAGGACGAAGCGAAGGACGAAGCGAAGGACGAAGCAGAAAGAAGGGCGAAGCGTCTCATAGCGTCACACATAGGAAGGGCGAAGCAGCCGGATCCCTTGATATACCAAGGCCTGCACTGGACGTGATCCAGTGGCGAAGCACAAAAGAAGGGCGAAGCGCAAAATAAAGTAGCGCGGGGTTTTTGTGGTGTAGTACAATATATTAGATGTAGTAAACAGTCACCCGAACAAAGCGACAACCATGAGCAAGCTAGAAGTGTTCAACGCCTTAGCAGACTGTGTCAGCGAGCTTGAGCGGCATGTCTGGGCCCTGCCCCATAGCGCAACCAGGTTAGCCCTGGAGACGCTTGTACAGCGCTTTGATGGTTTGGTAGATAGGGTATTAACGATGGATGAGGCACCACAGGAGGACAGCGTATGACGTCCCACGATAGCGCCAGCACGGCCGGCCTGTCTGTCACGCAAGGCGACGCGGCGACGATTGCCAGAGTCATGCGGCAGACGGATAGCATGCCACTCAAGAAGCTATGCGCGCAAATCCGGCAAGAGAATTATAGGGACTGGGCCCGCTGGGAAAAGAGCCTGGACTTTACCCAGACCATGGCCGGCCGCTACGGGCTGGACTGCCCTGATCAAGCCAGCTTTACCTTTACCCAGGACGGCGCCCAGGCGCCAGAGCACGCCCCCGTAGCGTCATACTGGCGCCTACGTCTGGCACGTCGTGCCGAGGCGCCGCACGTGCCACTGTCCCCGGTGGAAGATCTGCCGCTGTGGACTGCCAGCATCCAGGATGCGCAGGTACGGGATCTGGTGCAAGATATCCGGGCGCAACTGTCGGCTATGCTGGTGCAGTGCCAGAGGCCAGACGTCTGCGCTGACGCCGTAGCCGAGCGCTACCTAGACCTGGCCGAAGAGATTACCCGGAGAGAGTCTCAGCTTGGCGCGTCTCTTCAGTGCGAAGCGCTGCAGCTCGTCGTGGAACAACATTTAATGGCGTTAGCGTAGAATAAGGGGAAACCACTGCGCCAGAACGGGCGCCTACGAAGCGAGCACTCCGTAGGCGCCCTGCACAGCATGGCCGAGACTTACAGCATAGGGAGATTATAACATGAGTATGTCGTGTTCGTACGCACCAGATGAAAACAAGCTCCGGCTGTACAGCACTGAGCGCTTAGACGAAGACACGTATGCACGGGCGAAGGCGCTCGGGTTCCGCTGGGCGCCGAAGCAAGCGTGCTTTTTTGCGCCGGCCTGGAGTCCGGCCCGCGAAGACTTCTTACTGGAACTCTGCGGCGAGATAGGCGACGAAGACACAACGCTGGTCGACCGCGCCGAGGTACGCGCCGAGCGCTTCGAGGACTACAGCGACAAGCGCGAAGCCGAAGCCGAGCAGGCACATGCCGCCATCCAGCATATTATGGACGGGATCCCTACGGGCCAGCCGATTTTAGTGGGCCATAGCTCAGAGCGACGTGCACGCAAAGATGCGCAGCGCATTCAAGACGGCATGCGCAAAGCCGTGAACCTGTGGGATACCGCGCAGTATTGGGAACGAAGGGCGAAGGCAGCGCTGCAGCATGCGAAGTACAAAGAGCGGCCGGACGTCCGCGCCAGACGTATCAAGACCCTGGAAGCCGAACAGCGCAAAGTGCAGCGCACCCAAGACGAAAGCCGCGCACAGCTTGCCTTGTGGACCAAAGACGGCCTGACCCATGAGCGCGCTGTCTTTATTACGAATTACAGCACGGGCTACATGAGCTTTTGCTTCCCCCTGGCTGACTACCCCCGCGAGCCGCCCGCCTCACAGTACGAGGGCAGCATGAGCCTGTACTCTGCCCTGACAGGTGGCGTGATCACCTGTGCGCAGGCACGGGATCTTGCGGTGCCGATGTATGAGCATTCCCTAGAGATGTGCCGGCGCTGGTTGGATCACCTGAGCAATCGCCTCGCTTACGAGCGCGCTATGCTTGACGACGCCGGCGGCACCGAAGCCGATCGCACAAAGCCCGAAGCGGGCGGGGCGTGCCGGTGCTGGGCCTCGCACCGGGGCGGCTGGTCGACCATTCAGAAGGTCAACAAGGTGACGGTGTCTGTCCTGGATAATTGGGGCAACGGCGGCAAGAACTTCACGCGCACGATTCCTTTTGACAAGCTCTCCGACCTCATGAGTAAGGCCGACGTGGAGCGCTGGAGATCTGAAGGACGGATTATTGATCACCCGGACGGCACCGGATTTTACCGTCAAGATGCGCCCATGCCGACGCCCAGAGAGCCGGAAACGCCGAAGCCCGAAGCCTACGAAGCCATGAAGGAGCAGCTCAAGGCCGGCGTGCAGGTGGTGACGGTCGACGAGTTATTTCCCACGCCAGCCGTCCTCGCAGATCGTATGGTACGCCTGGCCGACGTGCAGCCTGGCGAGCGTGTGTTAGAGCCGAGCGCCGGCACTGGTGCGCTCCTGGATGCCATAGGGCGCGTCCCTTGCTTCTATACGGACGAAGCCAGCCACGTCTGGGCCATTGAAGAGCATTACGCGCTGAGCCTGGCCCTGGCCAAGCGCCGCGACCCTCGCACAAATTATACCTGCGGCGACTTTCTGCGTATTGATCCGGCACATGGAGAACCCTTTGACGTGGTGTTGACCAATCCGCCTTTCAGTGATCAGTATCGACACTGCACCCACGCGCTCTCCTTCCTGCGCCCTGGTGGCCGTTTGGTGGCTGTCATGTCCTCCGGCGCGCTGTTTCATACCACCAAAGAGGCAACCGCCTTCCGTGTCCTGCTGACGCAGTACAACGCCCAATGGGACGACCTCCCCCCCGACACCTTCAAGGAATCCGGGACCAGTGTCCGCACGGTCCTGGTGTCCGTCACCCTCCCCCCTGCCCCAGCGCAGGCCTGCCCTGGGACACCATCCAGGGAACCCGTACCAGCGCCAGAGCCCGTCGCACTCCAGACAGCGCAGGAACCCGTACCAGAGCCGGGACCACTGGCCATGCAACTCCTGGCGCGAGAGATTGAAGTCCAGGCGCAGGTGACGCAGGCGAAACTGGAGAAAGAGCGGCTGCTTCTCGACTGGCAGAGTAAGAAGCGTCCCACGAAACCGCAGGCGGCACCGTGCGGCCTGTTTGCCCAGACACAAGGCGCACTCTTGTAGCAACCCATGGGGACAGTTACGGCTGTCCCCTGCACCAACGAAGGACGAAGCCATGACGACCACACCCCCCCCCATGACACGCGCGAAGTTTCTGGCAGATCTGGAGCAGGCCATTGCCACCGATAGCGCGTGTCAGCTCCACTTCATTACTGACGACGCCATCCGTCTCAGCTCCTACGTCTCGCACCGGCGTATGTGCGTCGTGACGTATGTGGCCTGGCGGCACGGCCTGGGCCGGTACGATATCGCGGACTACCAGGCGGCTGGACGGGCACTAGGCCTGCCTGAGCCCCTGAGCCGCCAGCTGGCGCGCGCGGCGGACAACAAAGGCGCGCCGGTGTTGCGTCAGCAGATCCTCACCATCTGCGAACGCGCCAGGAGCACCACATAACCCTGTCACCACGAGGGAGCCCGCTGCTCCCTCGCTACGGACGACGCAGAGAGGAAGGACGAAGCCTATGGCGACAGACCTGACCCCTGATGATGCGGTACGTGCCATCCAGGCACTGACCCATGTACTCGAAACGCATCGAGAGAAGTTGACCGCGCTCGATACCCGTAGTGAGGGCTGGGCCATCCGCAGTGAGCGCTGGATGCGCTGGCACTTCTGGCTGCTCGTTGTTGTGCTGCTGGCGACAGGCGGCGCCTTTGCCGTGGGCGTCCGCACCCATGCCGTCCAGACCGATGCCCTGCGCCAGGTGATGCAGGAAAATAAGGCGATATTTGAGCGGCTCAGCCGCTAGGAAAGGGTGAAGCGTATGGAAACCGTAGACCACGACCCGATAGGCGCCTACGTGATCGCCGTTGACGGCACCGCCACACCGCTGGCACGGGTTTCTGGGGACGGCGCCTGGCTCAAGGCGCTCCAGACGGCGGTCGGCGGGTATGTCGAGTTGGTGGCGATTCCCGGCCTGCCGCAGCTCTGCCTGCTGGCAGACGAAGACGGACTGAGCAAGAACCTGGCGGAGAATCGCTCCGCCTCGCTCCTGGCAGGGCAGCGTATCGTGGGGCCCGCGGTGGTGCTCCCGCGTGCACTGCTCGATTAACTGAGAAGGACGAAGCCCATGGCCGACACGTTTGCAGACCGACTGGCACAGGCCTGTACAAAATACCAGATACCCAACCCCCTGACCGCTGAGGAGACCGCCGTCTTCTATTACCCGGAAGACGCAGTCGTGCACCTCGAGGGCGAATTTACGGTGCGGCAGTTGCAAGCCTTGTGTGAGGCGATGCAACACGCAACCCGTTAAGAGCGAAGCCGGGGAGCCCACGCTCCCCCAGGGAGACCTGGCGATGCAGATTAAAGACTGGACGAAGGGCAAGAGCCGCAACACGGTGAAGAAGCTCCGCACCCTGGAGGGGCCTGGCACCGCGTATATCATCCACGACCTGGGCCCATCTAAGAACAACTTTCCGGGCAACCGTCACGACTGGACAGAAGTCCGGCCGCAGTATCACATGGGGCAGACGCTCGAAGACGTGCTCACGCACCACGCCAGCGCCGGCGATGACCTGCTCTACCGGACGGCGTCGAAGTCGAACGTCATGCGCCTGTGGGTCCGCGCCGGCCACGTCTGGCGACACCGCACCACGAAACCAGCCGCCTGGTACATGACACCAGAGGCTTGACATCCTCACCGGCGTGAACGCCGATGATTCCAGACTCTCGTGGAGGTGTATCACGCATGACCACCTGCTTCACGGCTGGGGTTCCTATTCGGTCTGGGCACACTGCGTGCTCCATGCATGCACGGGACTGTCCAGGGGCTTGCGACCTGCAAGGCTCTTTAGAGTACGGAGTCGCCCCCCCGCACCTGGAGACGGCCAACATGACAACGCATGTTCGCAGATTGAGTCTCAAGACAAGTGTAGCTGGTATTTTGTGACCTATGCAACAGTTTATGCCCCGTTGGGGCACAGGGAATTGGCCCTCGTTGGGGCTAACCTCCTTATATCCCAGCCCTGAACGGCGGGGCTTTACGGAGGCTGCGGTAACGCAAGGAGACACCGATGATGCGCACACGCAAGGGCAGGACGACCCTGCCCAAGAAAACCATCTACTGTCCGGCCGCACCGGATCTCTATGCCACGCTCGACCGGCTCAGGCGGGCCAAAATGCGCCAGACCGGCCAGCGTGTCACGCTCAATGCCGTGGTGCTGGAGCTGGTGCTGACGCACCCGACCATCCTCGCCATGCTGCCCCCGCCCCTCCCCGCCGACTGACTACGGCTCCGCGCTCGGCTCCCGTGCCACCGGCTGATGGTGCGGGAGCCCCATCACATCGACATAGGCATACGTCTGCCTGCCGTCGTGAGGGGTCCCGGCGATACGAATCGGGTTCGTCGTGGCGCGGGCCACAAGCTCATACATCTGGCGCTGATCCAGAAAGGCGTTCCAGGCACTCGCCACATGCCGGGCATAGGCCGGTGGGGGCAAGCTCCGGGCCGGCGTCGCGAGCAGAAAATGCACCAGCGCGCGCTCCGGTTGCCCCTCGGTGAGCCCACTATCGCGGCACACCGCGGGCCAGAACAGATGCGCCGGCTCGGGTTGGAAGCGGTATGTCACCAGCAGCACGCCCATGCACGCACTGCGGTAGAGCGCGCCCCGCACTTTACTTGGCACCATCCCGTTAAACGCGTTGGCCGCTTCAGGACTCCAGTCCTGCAAGAGCGCCGAGCGCACAAACGGGTCCCTGAGCATTAACGACACGTCGCTTCGCCCCTGGTCCGCCGTAAAGCCGGGACCGAGCTGCGTCACAGCGCCGCTGACGACCCGCAACTGGGCCCGGCTCCATGCGAGCGCCCGGATGTTGGGATCGGCCTGGTAGATATCCTCGAGGGAGCGGGTCAGGTTGCGGTCAAAGGCCTCATAGAGGTGGGTCACCTCGTCCAGCGTGTGCACTTCAATCTCCACAATCTGGAGCCAGACGGGGGTGTGTTCGTACATGATCGCCGTGAGGGTGTGCTGGCCATTGATCAAAAAGCGCTCGTCCCCGATGCGCGCCAGGTGAATTTCTGAGCCCTGGCGCCAGTGGCCCGCGCGAATCAGATGGCGCAGAAAGAGCACATGATGTGGCCGGACGGCGCGCTGCCCCGGGTAGCGGTGCGCGAGGAAGTCCAGCGCTTTGCGGTTACTGACCAGCGTGAGCGTCGTATGCAGCCGTGGCCGGCCAGGAGGACGCCGTGGCGCCGCGGCACGGGAAGCAACCATGCTGAGACCTCCTTGTTAACACGGCGCACTCGGGGGCGTCTCGCGATGCGCACAGGGCGGCGCGGTCTCCGCCGTAGGCGCGCGATGTTTCGTCACTGTTTCGACGATATCGCGAATCTCCCGCCCTTCCAGCCCGCCAAACATCACAAAGCCGTTTTGCATGGACACCGTCCCGGCGTGGTGATGCGTCACCGTCCCCGGAAGCCGGTAACCGCACATTTCATTCACCGTCGTCTCAAAGAACTGCGCAATTTCCACCGCCTGCAGAAAGGACGGCGCGCGCAGCCCCTTTTCAATCATACAGACCATGGCCTGATCTTCGTAGTGCAACAGAATAGCCACCTGCTCCTGAGTCCACCCGCGCTGTTCTCGCAGTCGTTTGAGCGATAGCCCGAACATCATCAGTCGTGGATCGTGCATGGCCCCCTCTCTGCGTTTATCCCCCGCTCGCCCCATGTCCAGCACCTCCCACCGCAAGGGCGTCCCACCGCAAGGGCGTCCACACTGGTCAACATCCCGCCCCGTCACAAAAATCTGTTAAGTACACTTTCTCTATCTCTTGTTGTTACCTATGCTTGTGGCAAACAATGTTAACTAACTGTTAACAAACTGTCAAGAAAACAGAAAAATGTGCTTGTGCACCAAAAACAGGGCGTGTAACGTTACAAATACTTCACAAGCAGTTAAATCGAGTGCGGAGACGAGCGGAGGGGAGGAGACCATGCTCCACCGCGTCTTATATGGGGCACGTGCACGTGCGAAGCTCACTTTACAGGCCGTTTCTGAGCGCACGGGGTTAACAGTTGCGTACCTGAGTATGCTCGAAAATGGCCTACGCCGACCGTCAGCAGCGACCCTGCCGATTTTAGGTGCCGCCCTCGACGTGTCCAACGATGAACTGATGGACGCGCTCGCGGCAGACAATCTCATGCGCGCGAAGCGCCACAAAGACCACCCCCCCCGACCTACGCCCCCCAGGCACTGCGGTTCGCAGTGTGAGGAGGCCCCCCAGGCCGTCTAAGCCGGGAGGCCATGGGTGCGCCTGCGGCTTACGCCATGCGGGCCAGGTGTTGACGCATCGATGGGCGCACCGCGGCTTGCGCTTCTTTGGTGCTCACGCTGAGGAGCGCCACGACCAGTTTTTGCAGGCTGGTGTCTTCGTCGCGGGCCAGTTGCTTGAGGGTCCGGCGCAGGTGGTCTGGCACATAAATCTGAATCTTGTAGGGCAAGGTGACGGCGTCACCCGTCTCCACCGCTTCAACGGTTTTCACGTGTTTCGCTGGCATAGAACGTCCTTTCATAGAGAGGTTCTCTCTAACTATATCCAAAGAGGTGTAATGCGTCAAATGTATTAGATGTAGTAAACAGGCATCACAGGCCATGGTCCGAGCACACGGCACCCACCAACCCATAGAGGAGAAGCCCATGCCAAAGCTCAAGGCGACCGCAGGCATTGATATTGACGACGGCGTGTACCCGGCGACCCTGGTTGAGGTCCGCGTCGAAGATCCCACCGTGAACAGTCCCAATCAATCGCAATGGCTCAAGTGGATATTCATCGTGCAGGACGGCTCCGGCGATCCGCCTGAGATGTCCGTCCCGTCGAGTTACAACTTCACCCCGAAAAGTAAGGCGCGTGGCTGGGTCGAATCCTTGCTGGGCCGCAAGATGGACCTTGATGAGGAGATCGACACGGATACCCTGTGTCCGCGCGACTGCCAGGTGACCATCAAGAACGACGCGACGAGTGGCTTTGCGCGTATCGTGGACGTGATGGGCCAGCGCCGGCAACGCAGCCAGGGCCAGCAGGCCCGCCCGCAAGGGCAGGGCGCGCGTCCGGCGCCCGCACGGCAGCAGGCGCCGGGACGCGCGCCACAGCAGCCACAACTCGATGGGGTGGAAGTGGGGGACGACGACGACATTCCCTTTTAGCGCGTAGCACCGCGCCGGCGCCCTCCTGGCTGGGGCGCCGGCGCAGGAGGGAGTTGGTAGCATGGCGGAGGCACACACGCATGAAGGCGAGACAGACGAACCAACTCCCCCCTGGTCCGTCGATAAGCTGAGTCGGCAGTATCTCCTGGAGGTCGACGATGACAAGGACTTCGTGGACCTGCTCTTTGCGATGGCCCTCAATCCCCAGCATAGCCTGGCCATTATTGCTGAGGAATGGGTCAGGCCGCGCCTGGCCCAGATTGCCGAGCGCAATCTGCCAGTGTTTAACAACGAGTTTCTGCGCATTGTCGAACTGTACTTCCGGGGCCAGTCCCGCGCCAACCTCCTCAAGGTTATTGAAGAGGCGAAGCAGCACCAGAACGGGCACCAGGTCTTACAGGGTCAGACGCTGGAAAACCTCCTGGGGACCTACTATCCCGAGCCGCAGTGGGCCGTCCACGGGCTCCTCCCTGAGGGGTGTCTGCTGCTGGCTGGGAAACCCAAGCAAGGCAAGAGTTATCTGGCGCTGCATCTGGCGCTGGCCGTGGCCAAAAAACACCTGGCACTCGGAGAGTTCGTGACGACGCCCGGCGATGTGCTGTACTTCAGCCTGGAAGACTACGCCAAACGCGTGCAGCGGCGTGTGCAACAGCTCTATACCGCCAGCGCTGCAGACCATACCATCGAGTTTTTCTACCACGCCCCCAAGATGCACGACGGCTTTGCGCAGGCACTGATTCACACGCTGGAATCCCGTCCGAGCGTGCGCCTGGTGGTGATCGACACGCTCCGGTGCATCCGGGATAGCTCGAAAGAGCAATACAACCTGTATCAGGAAGACAGCGACTTTATGGGCGCCCTGAACCAGTGCGCACAGGATGCCGGGACGACGATCCTGGTCGTGCACCACACCCGCAAGGCCAAAGGGGAAGATGTCTTTGACGAGATATCCGGGACCGGAGGCTTACGCGGCGGAACGTCGGGGAACCTGATCCTGGAACCGACCCAGGACGATGCGGACGCGCTCCTGCATGTCGAGGGGAAAGACTTTGACAAGCGCCTGGTGATTGCCATGAAGCGCCTGAGCGATGGCAGCTGGGCGTACACCGGCGAGGGCGATGTCTTTCGCTTGCGTTCCAGCAAGCGTGCTGTGGTGCAAGCCATTCAAGCACTCGGAGATGACGCGACGGCGAAAGAAGTGTGGCAAAGCAGCGGACTGAAAGAATACGGCGCCGTGAAAACCATGCTTTCCCGCATGGTATCTCTGGGAGAAATCGGGCGCTCACAACGCGGAGTGTATTTCTTGATCGATGATGGCGGAGTAGAAGTGTGAAACCTTTTTGTTTCACGGTCAATGCGTCGATGTAACTCGTGTAACTGCGGTAACTCGCTGACTCGTGTAACTAATGCAACTGACAGTTACATAAGTAGCCATGTAACCGCCCATGTAACCGATATTAACTTTTGATAAATCAATGTCTTATGAATGAATTTAGGGGCAGTTACATTCGGAGATAGCTACATGAGTTACCACAGTTACATCGGGCGATGCCTCAACGCGCAAGCCCTTTAGAAATGGACATCTTTACAAAAAGTAGCTATTAACCTGTTTTCGGAGCGCCCGTATGCCGACCACACGCCGCACAACCCCACCTGCCCTGCGCGTGCTTAATTGGGGGCTGGGCCAGGACAGCACGACCATTGCGCTGCTGGCGGAACATGGCGAGATTGCGCCTTTTGACGCCATTATCTGGGCCGATACGCAGCAAGAACCTGCAGAGGTGTATGCCACGATGGAGTGGGCCATGCCGCTGCTGACGCCGCCCGTGTACCGCGTGACGGCAGGAGACATTGGGGCATCGGTCCTTGAGGCGAGTCGGCGCACTGGCACGCGCTGGGCCGAAGGACAGCCGCCTTTCTGGGTGCGCAATAGCCCTAACGACGCCTATGCGACCATGGACCGTGGCGCGCCCTTATCGCGGAACTGTACGCGAGGCTTTAAGACCATCCCCATACGCCGCAAGCTGCGTGAACTCCTCGGGTATCCCTTGCCTGCTCGTCTGCCCAAAGGCGTCTGGGTCGAGCAAGCCATCGGGTTCCCCCTCGACGAACTTGGCCGTACCTTCTGTTCGCCGGTCAAATGGCTCGTCAACACGTTTCCGCTCATCGAGAAGCGCATGCGCAAGTACGACTGTGCCCGCTGGCTCACGGCACACGGCTACCCCATTCCGCCGAAATCGTCGTGCCGCTTCTGCCCCTACCACAGTAACGCCTACTGGCGGCGCATGCGCGATACGCAGCCCGAGGAATGGCAACAAACGGTCAATTTTGAGGCGCAGCTGCACCAGGGCAAGCTGCCGGGGGTGCGCGGTATTCCCTACGTCCACAAGAGCATGGTACCGCTGGCTATGGCGCCGATTGATGAGCCGGAGACCGGACAAGAGGAGTTATTTTGCTTTGCGTGTAACACCTAAGAGAAGGCATCCCCCCATGCCCATTGTGAAAAAGTAGATGTGAAAGTAGATGTGAACCTGTTACAGAAGGCATCCCCCCATGCCCACGACAAAGCACCCGTATTCCCGGTCCTGGCGCTATAGCTGTGTGGTGTGTTGCCGGACACGTTGGAGCCTGATCTATGCCCAGAGGCTGCGCCTGTGGTGTGCGAAGTGCCAGTGCGCGCGGCTCTTTCATCGCGTGGAACGCATGGCGGCGCCGTCCTGGCCCCCCCCGCCGCGCCAGACGCAGGAGGAACCCGCTTGACGATCGGAGGCTTACGCTTGTGGCGCCTGTCGCTGGAAGTGGTGCCAGGCGATATGTGGGTGGGCTGTTACTGGACCTGGAAAACCGGCATCTACGGCCATCCCGAGCCACGCATGACCCGCGAACTGCACATGTATCTGTGCATTGTGCCCTGTGTGCCTCTCCATGTGGTGCTGGGCCGGTTGGCCCGCAAGGAGGACGTGACGTGATAACCCCGGCATTCCGTATCCTGCGCTACCGGGACTTCCCCTGCATCCTGTGCCTGGTGTGTAACCGGATTTCCCATCTCCCCAACGATGTGACATACCGCTACTGCAACCACTGCCATCTGTTCCTGGCCGACGTCCCGATGGACATGGAACAGCCGAACACCGAGGGCGTGCGGACCGGCTTACTGCTCGCAGGCGCCGACCAGGAGGAGCGCGCGTGAGTCGCGAACGCCCGCGAGGCCCATTTGTGGTTGAGTTTTTATGAGCCAGGTCCTGC
>Ga0207712_10001254_pt1 | contig 17532 bp, 13 predicted proteins | sample KBSS44metaG_FD_184402 | JGI IMG/M metagenome (GOLD analysis project Ga0207712, IMG submission 184402) | Switchgrass rhizosphere microbial communities from Kellogg Biological Station, Michigan, USA - KBS S4-4 metaG (SPAdes) (version 2) | ecosystem: Host-associated > Plants > Roots > Rhizosphere... | reverse complement strand
GGATCGAGTAGCTCTCCCCGATGAGCGCCGTTTTCAATTCGCAGATTCAGTGACGTACACGACCGGTAACCACACGTTCAAGTTTGGCACCGACATCAACCGCGTCAGGGACATCGACGACAACCTGTTCACCGGAGCTGGTTCTTACACTTACAGCAACATCAACGACTTCATCGTTGACTACACAAACTGGGTTACTAACGACTCCCTCCGGAACCAGGCGATTGCGAATTTCAATGCCAATAACGCGACCACGAATCTTACCGGCAGGTGCGCCACCGCAGTTGCGGCGCCCAATGCCGCTCAAACTCGGTTTGCCGGAAGGTGCTACACCAGCAACTACGCGCAGGGTTTCGGCCAACCGCGTTTTGAAGAGAGAACTACTGACTGGGCTTTCTTTGCTCAGGATGACTGGCGCGTTTCGCCGCGGCTGACACTGAACCTCGGTTTGCGTTGGGACTACGAAGCGTTTCCTGAACCGTTCCTCGTGAATCCGGCGTTGCCGCAGACGGGGAACCGGCCTGCAGACAAGAACAACTTCGGTCCGCGCATTGGTTTCGCGACGGATCTCAGTGGCAATGGTAAGACCAGCCTGCGCGGCGGCTACGGAATCTACTACGGCCGCATCAATGGCACGATCATCATCAACTCGCTCATCAACACTGGAACGTCGGCTGGTCAGGCCGTCAGTTCGGTTCCGGCCAATTGCAGTGCGGCGCTCTGCGGCGGTGCTGCTAATGCCACCAACCCCGCCGGCAACCCGGCGGCTCCGGTGTTCCCGAATATTTTGGCCACGGCGCCTGCGGGCACCGCTGCAGTCAATTACTTCCGTGACGGATTCCAGAATCCCCTGATTCATCAGGGCGACCTGATCATCGAACGCGAGATCGCGCGTAACACGGTTATCTCCGCGAGCTATCTCTTTAGCTACGGAAATCATCTGACCACGTTCGTCGACACGAACCTGAGTCCTGCAACTGCGCAGGGACGAGTAAGCATCGTCGATGGACCATTCGCCGGACAAACGTGGGCGTTCCCGTACTACCGCGGCACGCGACCCAACACTAACTTTGGCAACATTCTCGAGATTCGCGACAGCATCGCGACGAAGTATCATGCTCTCGTGTTGCAGGCGAATCGACGTTTGACACACGGCCTGCAATTCCAGAGCAGCTACACGTTGTCACGAGCACAGGACAACGGCGGATCGCAGAGTTCTGCCACGTTCACTCCTGGGTTCTCGGCGCTGTTTGATCCTTTTGATGCGCCGGCTGACAGTGGCCTGTCTCCATTTGACCGCCGTCACAAATTCGTGGCTAGCGTTGTTTACAACACTAACTTCACCGGTTTTGGTGACACCGCCAAGGCAATCCTGAATGGCTGGACGATTGCACCAATCGTCAATATGTATTCAGGCTTCCGCTACACTGCGGTGACCAATGGCTTCACTCCTCCGGCCGCGGTCGCAACCGGTAGCACATTTGGAACCAGCCAGGCAGGCGGCATCAACGGTTCGAATGGTTCGCTGCGATTTGGTTTGACGCCAAACAATACGTTCCATACGCCATCGATCAAGTACGTCGACTTGCGCATCTCGCGTCGCTTCAAGGTGACTGAAGGATCCAAGATCGAATTCCTGGCTGAAGGCTTCAACATTTTCAACCGTACGCAGGTGACGGGTGTGAATAACCGAATGTATGTTCTATCAGCATCCGGCACGAACGTGATTGGTACTTTCGATCCGACGTTCGGCACACCGAGTGATTTGTCCAACGGCTTTTTCTTCCGTGAACGTCAGATTCAGTTAGCAGTTCGCTTCGAGTTCTAGACGATCACGAACACGAACCCAGTTGACGCGGATGATAGGGATTCAATCCATATCATCCGCGTTTTTCTTTACACACATTTAATGCGACGCAGTTAATCTAAGTCTTGCTAAAGCAGGCGCGAGCGTGGTAGAAGTCAGATTCTTACGTTGCAATCCAATCGCAATTATTCCTGACTTGAATTTAGGCGCTGTAACAACTAACTAACACCGGCGCAGCCCACCGGGCTGAGGCGCATTCAACAGTTAACTCATAGCCTAAGGAGTTCCCCGTATGTCGAAAATAGTTAAGCTCTTTTTCGCAAGCCTTATGGTGTTCGCTCTCACCGCAGTAGGACTCGCGCAATCGACCACCACCGGCTCCATCGGCGGCGTCGTTACCAATCCCAATAAAGAAGTCGTGCCGGGCGCGACAGTAATCGCGAAGAACGCCGGCACTAATAAAGAAGACACGGCCACGACTGACGATACCGGACGCTTCAAGGTCGCAAACCTCCAACCGGGAATTTATTCCGTCAGCGTGAACGCAGCGGGCTTCAGTCAGATCACGCAGGAAAACGTCGTGGTCGAAGTCGGACGCGAAACAGGCCTCGAGGTCTCGCTCTCGGTTGGTCCGGTAACGGGTACGGTAGACGTCAGTGCTGAAGCGCCGGTCATCAACACGACGCAGCAGGACTTCTCGACCAACATCAACCAGACTTCAATCAACGAGCTTCCAATCAACGGTCGTCGTTGGTCAAACTTTGCTTTGTTAACTCCAGGCGCAGTGCCCGATGGCACTTTCGGTTTGATCAGTTTCCGCGGCATCTCGGGCTTGCTGAATAACAACACGATCGATGGTGGCGACAACAACCAGGCGTTCTTCGCTGAAGAGCGCGGCCGCACGCGTATCAGCTATTCGGTCAGCCAGGCTGCGATTCGTGAGTTTCAGGTCAACACTTCGAGTTACTCGGCAGAGTATGGTCGTTCAGCCGGCGGCGTGGTCAACGCGATCACGAAGAGCGGCACGAACGACTTTCACGGCGGCGCTTTTTACTACCAGCGCAACAACAAGTGGGGCGCTCGAAATCCGCTCGCCGTTCGTCAGGCGCTGGTTAACGGTGTCTTCACACCGGTTGGTTACAAGCCGGAAGACGTGCGCCACCAGTTTGGCGGCACGATCGGCGGCCCAATCGTAAGAGACAGAGCGTTCTTCTTCTTCAGCTACGATCAGCAGAACCGAGACTTTCCCGGCCTCGCCGTTTTTGGTCAGAACGGGTTTCTGAATCTGACTCAGGCTAATCGCGACGCACTGATCGCCCGCGGTCTGACAAACACCCAAATCAACAGCACGCTCGGCTTCCTGGCTACCCTGTCAGGCCCGGTTCCGAGGACCGGCGATCAAAAGCTTTTGCTGCCGAAGGTCGACTGGGTCATCAACGACAAGAACACGCTGACAGTGAGTTACAACCGTTTGCGTTGGGATTCGCCCGCGGGAATTCAGACGCAGGCTACCAACACACGCGCCGTAGACAATTTCGGCGACGACTTCGTACAGATCGATTCGTTGAACGCGAAGCTCGCATCTACGTTCAGCTCAACGCTGCTGAACGAGTTTCGCTTTCAGTGGGGCCGCGACAACGAGTTTCAGTTTAGTCAGCCTCCCATCGCGGGAGAGCCGACGAATGCTATTGGTGGCAGGTCACCACAGACGATCCTCGTCGGCGCCACGACCTTTTCGTTTGGAATGCCCGAGTTTCTCGAGCGCGCTTCATTTCCGGATGAGAGACGTTGGCAGTTTGCCGACACCGTCACGCTTACGGCCGGCAATCACACCTTCAAATGGGGCGGCGACATCAATTTCGTCAAGGACATCATCAACAACCTGCGATTCTCAGGTGGTGAGTTCAACTACACCGGCGCTACCACCGGACTCCCGGATTTCATCGTCGACTACGTCAACTTCCAAACCAACGGCTCGATTCGCAACCTGGCAACTAACAGCGGATTGCTTGGCCGTTGTGTCGGTCCGCAAACACCTGGAGTCTTTCGTTTTGCGGGTAAGTGCTATGCGGGTAACTTTAACCAGGGATTTGGCGTGCTTGGTCTGACCATGAAGACCACAGACCTTAACTACTTCCTTCAGGACGACTGGCGCGTTACGCCGCGATTCACTTTGAATCTCGGTCTCCGTTACGAGTACCAACTCAATCCGGATCCGGTTAACGTGAATCCGGCGCTGCCGCAAACGAACAACAAAGTCGATGACCGCAACAACTTTGGACCACGCATCGGTTTTGCATACGACGTTAGTGGTGACGGCAAGACCAGCGTTCGCGGTGGCTGGGGACTCTACTACGGCCGCGTGATCAACTCGACCGTTTACAACACGCTCGTAAACACAGGTGTTGGCACCGATCGAGGTCAGCGGCAGTTCACGGCCAGTGCGACAAATCTTCCGGCCGCATGCGCAGGCCAAACGGCGGATAATTGCGCGCTGCTTCCGATCTATCCGAACCTTTTGCCTGCTTCAAATCCTCCGGTAGGCGCGGTGCAGTACTTTGACGACGATTTCCAATTGCCTCAGATTCATCAGTGGGACTTCATTGTCGAGCGCGAGATCTCGAGAAACACAGTGGTCTCGGCTTCGTATCTCGGCAGTTTCGGTAATTCGTTGCCGAACTTCGTCGACACCAACCTGCCGCAGGCGGCGCGTACGGTAGCGCTGAACATCGTCGGTGGACCATTTGCCGGTCAAACCTACTTGACGCCGATCTTTGTAGGACCACGACCCAACACGGGTTTCGCGCAGATCACGGAAATTCGCAGTGATGTGGTTTCCAAGTATCACGCCCTGGTCTTCCAGGCTAACCGCCGCCTGACACGCGGACTACAGTTCCAGGCGAACTACACCTTGTCGCGTTCTTCTGACACTGGCCAGACCTCGACCACGTTCACTACAAACAACCTGCCTTTCAATGCTTTTGACCAGCAAGGCGAGGATGCGCTCTCGGCCTTCGACCGCAGACAAAAGTTTGTCGTGAGCGCGGTCTACAATCCGAATCCATTCAATGATGGAGCAGCCAAGGCCATCTTCAATGGTTGGACGATCGCGCCAATTCTCAATGCGTTCTCGGGACAGCGTGTTACCGGAAACATCAGCGGCAACATCACTCCGACCTCGTTCGGCTTCGCTTCGAATACGACGCCTGGCGGCGGCATAAATGGTTCGGGTGGCTCGTCGCGCTTTTCGTTGGTGCCACGCAACTTCTTCAAGCAACCGAACATTTGGTACCTCGACGGACGGATTTCGCGACGATTCAGCCTGACGGAGAGTGTCAAGCTCGAGGTGCTGGCTGAAGGCTTCAACGTGTTCAATCGCACGCAGGTCACGAACGTCAACCCGACCATCTATAACCAGGCGGGCACGACCTTGACCTTCAACGGCGTGGGCACCAACCCGTTCTTCAACGTCACCGGCGCTGACAGCACGCTGTTCCGCGAGCGCCAGGTACAGTTCGCTGCTCGTTTCGAGTTCTAAACACGCGAAGCGGCTTTCTCAGCATCCACAGATTACGCAGATTCTGTGTAATCTGTGGATGCTTTTTGTTAGGCGGTCCCAAACGTTTATAATGCCCGGTCCTATCTTTTATGACCGCACTTGACGAGGGGAAACCTACAAAATTGGCGAACGAACAGTTTGACGTAACGATTATCGGCAGCGGGCCTGGTGGTTATGTGGCGGCGATACGCGCAGGTCAGTTGGGTTTGAAGGTTGCGATAGTAGAGAAAGATAACCGGCTTGGCGGCACTTGCACGCTGCGCGGCTGCATCCCGACGAAGCAGATGTTGATGTCGGCCCATATTTACGAACAGATGCAGCACGCGGCTGACTTCGGCGTGCAGGCTTCGGGCATTCAGCTCGCTTTTGCAGATGTGCAGAAGAGAAAAGACAAGGTGGTGCTAAAAAACTCGAAGGGCATCGAGTATTTGATGAAGAAAAACAAGGTGACTGTGTTCAAAGGTACCGGCAAGCTCGCGCTGCCGGGCAAAGTTGAAGTCACCGATGCTGAAGGCAAAAAGCAGACGCTCGAGACGAAAAATATCATCATCGCGACCGGTTCAGTCGTGCGGCCGATTCCGGGATTCGAGACTGACGGGCAGCACGTCGTCAACAGCGATCACATTCTCGAGTTGCAACAGGTGCCGAAGTCGCTGATCGTGATGGGCGCGGGCGCTGTGGGTATAGAGTTTGCGTCGGTGTATTCGCGTTTTGGCGCGGAGACGACGATCGTCGAGCTGTTGCCGCGACTCGTGCCGCTTGAGGACGAGGAGGTTTCGAAAGAGCTCGAACGCAGTTTTCGTAAACGCGGGATCAAGTCGCAGGTCGATACTAAGCTCGAAAAGCTCGAGAAGACTGATACGGGCGTGCGCGTGACTGGTAAGACGTCGAAAGGCGAGCCGGTGAGTCTCGAAGCCGAGATGTTGCTCGTGGCTGTCGGGCGAATGCCTTACACGCAAGGACTCGGTCTTGAAGGCACGAAGGTCAAAGTCGATAGAGGATTCGTCCAGGTTGATGAGTATCAGCAGACGGCGGAAAAGGGTGTATATGCGATCGGCGATGTCGTGCCGACGCCTTTGCTGGCCCACCTTGCGTCGAAAGAAGGTATCGTCGCGGTCGAGCACATGGCCGGTAAGAAGGATGTACGGCCGATCAACCTGCGATTAGTCCCGAATTGTACTTACTGCGATCCGGAAGTCGCATCAGTTGGGCTCACCGAGGCGAAAGCGAAGGAGCAGGGTTACGACGTGAAAGTCGGAAGGTTTCCGTTCTCGGCGTCGGGCAAAGCGCGCATACTCGGTGAGGAAGAGGGTTTCGTCAAGATTGTCAGCGAGAAGAAGTACGACGAGATTCTCGGAGTACACATCATCGGACCACACGCGACTGAGCTGATTGCTGAGGCGTGTGTGGCCATGCAACTTGAATCGACGGCGGATGAGTTAGGGCGCACGATGCACGCGCATCCGACGGTCTCCGAGGCTGTGATGGAAGCTGCCGAAGGCGTTCACGATCTCGCTATTCACATATAAGAATTAACCACGGATTACACGGAAAAATCGGATTTTATATCCGTGTTATCCGTGGCTAAATTAAGATTGAATTTCATGGACCAACCGGATAAATCAACACGCCGCCGTCGTCGCCCAGCGCGCTCACGTTTTCAAATGCGCGTGAGCACAAAATACGCGCCGCGCAAGGCTGTCGACGGCCAACCACTGAGCTGCTCCACCGAAACGACGCTCAACGCCGAGCAGCATCTCGATCTCTATCGTTACCTGAAGCTCACACGGCTCGTTGAAGAGCGTCTCGTGAATCTTTACCGGCAGACGAAAGTCGTCGGTGGCGTGTTTCGCTCGCTGGGCCAGGAAGCGACGGCAGTTGGGACCGCTTACGCACTTCAGCCGCAGGACTTCATCACTCCCCTGATCAGAGATCTCGGCGCCGTGCTCGTGAAAGGCATTCGCCCGCGTGAGATCTTCGCGCAGTACATGGCGAAGGCGTGGGGTCCGTCCGGCGGCAAAGATCTCAACATCCACTTCGGCGACATGCAGAAGGGCTTCATTGGCCCGATCTCCCATCTGGGCGACATGATTCCAGTCATGACCGGCATCCTGCTCGGCGCGCGCATGCAGAAAAAGAAGTTTGTGGCCGTGGCCTATATCGGCGACGGTGGCATGAGCACTGGCGCCTTTCATGAAGGACTCAATTTCGCCGCCGTGCAGCGACTGCCGCTGATCGTCGTCGCCGAACACAACCACTACGCCTACTCGACGCCGACAAGTCTGCAAACAGCAGTGCGCGATCTCGCGGAGAAGGCGGCTGGTTACGGTATTCCTTCGCACATCGTCGACGGCAATGACGTGGTTGCGTGTTATGAAGTGACAAAGCAGGCGGCTGACTATGCGCGACGTGGCGGCGGCGCTGTTTTGATCGAAGCGAAGACGTATCGTCGTAAGGGACACGCCGAGCACGACGACCAGCGTTACGTTGGCGAAGGCGAAATTGAGTGGTGGGAGAAGAACAACGATCCGCTCGATCGTTACGAACGGTATTTGTTGGAATGCAATCACGCGACGAAGGAGAAGCTCGAAGAGATCGATGCGACTGTTCTCCGCGAGATTGACGAGGATTGCGCCTGGGCTGAATCTTCACCGATGCCCGAAGGCGAGCAGGCGGCGTACGGAGTTTTCGAAAACACCATCGTCCCGCCGGCGTTCAGACCGAAAGTACTGGAGAATTGAGTATCTAACGATGTCGACTGCCGTCAAAAAAGAACACAAATCTGCGCGCCCGGAGCGTGGTGGACAGGCCACGCTCGTCGAGGCTATTCGCCAGGGTATTTGGGAGGAGATGGAACGCGATCCAACCGTGTTTGTGATCGGTGAAGACGTCGGCGCGTATGGCGGCGCGTTCAAAGTCACAGATGGATTGATCGATCAGTTTGGCAAGGAACGCGTGGTAGATACGCCGATCTCGGAAGGCGCGATCGTCGGCGCAGCGTGTGGCGCAGCGTTGATGGGTATGCGACCGGTCGCTGAGTTTCAGTTTATCGATTTCATTTCCGCCGGCTTCGATCTGCTGACGAACTACGCCGCGAAGTGTCGATATCGCTGGGGCGCCGGCATTCCGGCGGTGTTTCGTGGTCCATGCGGATCGGGAGTACGTTCGGGGCCGTTTCATTCGCTCAACGCAGAGTCGTTTTTCCTGAACACCGCGGGACTGAAGATTGTCGAGCCGTCGACGGCTTACGATGCGAAAGGCCTGATCAAAGCGGCGATCCGCGATCCCGATCCGGTGCTCTTCTTCGAGCATAAGAAACTGTATCGCCTGCCGCGACTGCGCGAAGAGCTGCCGTCAGACGATTACATCGTCGAGATCGGAAAGGCGCGTGTTGCGCGTGCAGGTCGAGACTTGTCGATCATCACGTTTGGAGCCCCCGTCCTGACGGCGCTCGATGCTGCTGAAGAGCTCGAGAAGGAAGGCCTGGACGTTGAAGTTATCGACTTGAGAACGCTGGCGCCGCTCGACAAAGCCGCGATACTCGCGAGTGTGAAGAAGACAAGCAGAGCAATCCTGCTGCATGAATCCTCGCGCACCGGAGGTATTGGTGGTGAGATCGCGGCGCTGATTGCTGAAGAAGCATTTGAATGGCTTGATGCGCCGGTAATTCGCGTCGCATCGATCGACACGCCGGTGCCGTATTCGCCGCCGTTGGAAGATTATTACTTGCCGCAAACAAAAGACGTCGTGGACGCAGCACGCAAGCTGGCGGCTTATTAAACAAAACTGGAGTAGAGATGAGCACTGAAGTGGTAATGCCGCAGATGGGTGAGTCCATCGCGGAGGGAACGATTACGAAGTGGTTGAAGAAGCTTGGAGAACGCGTCGAGCGCGACGAGCCGTTGTTTGAGATCTCGACGGATAAAGTCGACGCAGAGATTCCATCGCCCGCAGCGGGAACGTTAACCGAAGTCAGATTCAAAGAGGGCGAGACGGTTGAAGTGAACACAGTCGTGGCTGTGCTTGACGGCGATCAGGCGTCTGCAACCGCAGAAGCGCCGGCGAAAGCAGAGGCGCCTGCGCCTCCTCCGCCAGCCACTGCTCCACCACCACCTCCACCACAACAAGCCGCACCGCCGCCTCCGCCACCACCACCAGCACCACCGGTCGCAGAGAAAAAAGACGGCACTGCTGCAACTGCGGAGGAGCTGCGCCGGACCAAGTCGAGCCCACTCGTTCGCAAGATCGCGCAGGAGCACAACGTCGATATTTCACAACTCGAAGGCACTGGTCTGAGTGGTCGCGTAACCAAGAACGACATTCTCAGCTACATCGAATCGGGAAGCACCGCAGCGCCGGCGCAACGTCCGGCCGAGCGCGTTGCTACACCCGCGCCTGCCCCCCCACAAGAGATCGTCGCGCCACCGCCACCGAAACCACAGCTTGGCGATCGCGTCGAACAGATGAGCGTCATGCGCAAGAAGATCGCGGAGCACATGGTCCTGTCGCGACGTACTTCAGCGCACGTCACCACCGTCTACGAGATCGACATGACTCGCATCGCGCGACTACGCGACCAGCATCGCGATGCGTTCTACGAACGGACTGGGACCAAGCTCACGTTCATGCCCTTCATCTTTGAGGCCGTGAACAAAGGTTTGCGAGAGTTTCCCATCTTCAACGCTCAGGTAAACGGCGAGCAAATCATTTACAAGCAGGACATCAACCTCGGTATGGCTGTCGCACTTGATTGGGGTTTGATTGTGCCGGTAATCAAACGCGCCGACGACTTGAGCATTTCCGGGCTTGCTCGCGCTGCAAACGATCTTGCAGACCGCGCCCGGACCAAGCAGTTAAAGCCCGATGAAGTCACTGGCGGCACCTTCACGATCACGAATCCAGGCGTGTTTGGCGGCCTCTTCGGTACTCCGATTATCAACCAGCCACAACTCGCGATTCTGGGCGTCGGAAAGATAGAAAAGCGCGCAAAAGTGATGACTACGCCTGACGGCGACGACTTCATCGGCATTCGTTGGATGGCCTATTTTGCCCTCAGCTTCGACCATCGTGTGATCGATGGATCGGATGCAGAACGCTTCCTCGCTTTCATCAAAGAGCAGCTCGAAGCAGGCGACTTTTCGGTTTAACTTTTCCTGAACTCTCTACGAAGTGGATAGGTCCTATACGTTCTATAGGACCTATTTCTTTGCGGTAACGTTACAAAAACAACACGCAAATTTCCATTTCCACGCACACCTTATTGCGATAAAGTGGTGATTCGATGAAGAAAGGCCAAGGCTATTGACTTAAGTTCGGTGACGATCTAAATGATGTCATCCGCAAAATTTAACGAGCGGGAGGCGAGGAGGAAACTCGCCGTTGTTAGCTTGAAGAAGACGCGCGCGAAGAAGCGCGTTAACTAGTCACCAGTTTGAAGGAGATAAATCGATGGTATTCACTAAACATAAAATGTTTGCCCCGGCAGTGCTTGCCACTTGCCTGTTAGTCTTCTCAGCCTCCCCCTTATTGGCCCAAGACAAGACCAACCCGGCCGGCTCGCGCACTGTCACGAGTGGTCAGAAAATGAAGCTCAAAGGCGTTGTCACCCGGCGTGATGCTGATACATTCACCGTCCGTGACATGAATGGCGTGGACACGGTTGTTCGTCTGAATGACAGGACCAGTGTGAAGACAAAAGGTGGGTTCCTGCGCGGCGGCTCAAACTTCGCACAGACCAGTATCCTCCGCGGCCTCAACCTTGAAATTGAAGGTCGTGGCAATGCACAGGGTGAGTTAGACGCAGAAAAGATCCGGTTCAATGAATCAGATATGCGCGTTGCCCGCGCGGTCGAGTCGCGCGCTGCGCCACTCGAAGAGAGAGCGTCTGACACGGAAAACAAACTCAGCCAGGTTGAAGCGAATGCGCAACGGCTGTCGGGCCAGTTGGAAGAGCTCGCGGCTGTTTCGAACGCGGCGCGAGGCGGCGCGAAGGCTGCACAGGCAACTGCTGACGCGGCTGTCGCCGGTGTGAACGCCACCAACGAGCGCATTTCAGCTCTCGACGACTACGCACCACAGCAAACTGCTGCCGTGAATTTCAAGACAGGCAGCGCAGTGCTTTCACCAGAATCGAAGACAACGTTGGACGACATCGCCAGCAAGGCTTTGAACGCCAAGGGCTACGTGCTCGAGGTTTCCGGTTTTGCCGACTCGCGCGGCAGCGTAAACCTTAATCGCCAGTTGAGCCAGCGTCGTGCTGATGCAGTGATTCGTTACCTCGTTGAGAGCCACAACATTCCGCTGCGCAGAATCGTGACGCCGTATGGCTACGGTGAAATGAATCCGGTTGCAGAGAATGAAACCCGCGAAGGTCGCGCACAGAATCGACGCGTTGAGATCAAGTTGCTTGTCAACAAGGGACTCACGTCGCCGGCGCCGACCATGAATCCGGGTACTTCGGGTTCAGGCAACTAAATGTTGTGCAGCGCGGGGTTCACTTTGACAGTGCAACTCCGCGCATTGTAAGCGGCACCAAAAGAGTCATGGATCATGCCGTCAAAAAAGCGGTAGGATAGGGAGCCAGCAGCCAGCAAACTTGGCGGCATGAGACAGGGCTCGAAGGGTGTCGAAAAATGATTCTGGGGGTTCAGAAAAAACTTTTGTGGCCGGCGTTCCTGATTGGAGTGCTGGCCCTTTTTCTATCTACACCAACCGCGCACGCGCAAAAGACAGTCAAAGACTTACCGCCGCCGCCGCCGCTTTGGAAACCGAAGCCAACACCCACTCCAAAGCCGGTCGAGCCTGAAGTAATTTCAGACGTCATTCGCACGAATTCAAACCTCGTGATGGTGCCGGTGTCTGTTACCGATCAAACCGGTAACGCGGTGCAGGGACTTCAGGTTGCTGACTTTCGTTTGGAAGAAGAAGGAAAGCAGCAGGAGATTTCGAGCCTCGGCAATCCAGAGCAGCTACCGCTGGCGATCGCGTTGTTATTTGATATTTCGAGCAGCGTTAGCACCAAGGGGTTCTTCTCCTCGCAACAGAATGCTGCGGCTGCGTTTCTTAAGCTGGTGATGAAGCCATCTGACAAGGCTGCGATATTTACCATCACTGGCCAGGCGAACCTCGTTCAACCGCTTGCTTCCGCGGATGCGTCAGCCGCAAAGATGTTGAGCATTCCGCCCGCAACAGCCAGTGTTCCAACCGCGTTCTACGATACTGTTGACGCAGCGGCAAAGTATCTTACGGCTAACGCGCCGAGTAATTATCGCCGCGTGATCGTGGTGCTCTCGGATGGTGATGACAACTTCAGTACCCTAACGCGAGGCCAGTCGATTGCAGATTACAACGACACGACGGCTGGAAAACAGTCCGCGCTGGGAACCAGAACTGGTCTACTACAGGCGCACCAGCGAGCAGTTGGGGCAGTACAAAAAGCTGTACAGCAGGCTGACGCGATCTTTTATTCAGTGAATCCGGGTGGTCCTTCAATAAAGCTGAATATGATTGCCACGCGAGCGGAGAAAGGCATGGAGGCGATCGCGGAGACGACCGGCGGTACGGCCTTCGTTCCCGATTCGGATGCTGATCTCGAAAGAGTTTTTCGACAAGTTGCCGCGGAGTTAAGAGGACAGTATCTGCTGCAATACTACGCCGATTCCGAGAAGGTTCCCGCCGGGCAATTCCGGAAAATTCAGGTCGCAGTTCCCGCACGCAATGATGTGCGCGTCCGCGCCCGCCAGGGCTACTACGCCAAGAAACAAGACTAGCCATCCGTGGCCAGGTTTTCGTTTATTGCCTCATGATCACGAGCACGTCGGCCAGGCGATTGATCACGTTGAGCAGCGTGCGGCCGCCGGCATCGAATTGGTTCGCATTGGCCTGCTCTTCGGCAGTCGCCGCACCCGCCGCAACTCCTGCCAGCTTGATGTAAAAGGGCTGAAGCTCAGGCGTGTTGCGGAAATCGATCTCCAACTTATCAAGGCCGTCCTTGAAGTCCCTGAAACTCGATTTAACCGTCGCTTTTCTCTGCTGGTTCTGTTGCAGTCCTGCCGGTGACACCTGGTTCTGCTTCGCTGCATCGTCAACTGCGTTGATAGTGCTGGTGATACCACCGAGCAGGTAGGTAAACCGCGCTATATTCTTGACCTGTTCGGCCACGCGCGTCGCGCCCTGCGTACGGACTTGCGCAACTCGCTGTGCCTGCTGCGCCTGTGTCGGTGGCTTTGGCTTAGACGAGCGGCCGCGTGTTTGGCTAAAGGCGGAAGAGGGAATTAGAAAGAATGCGGCCAGTAAAGTGAATGCGATGCGTTTCAAAGTGTTTGTCTCCTCTTCTGCAGTTAGTTTGTTCGCGCTTTTGGTGGGGATTGTACCAAAGACCAGGGCCGCTGTTAGAATGACGCGGAAAGACCACGATCTGGTTGTATGACTAAGGAAAGAAAGCTTCTGGTCCAACGGCTCGGCCTCGTCGACTACGAATCCGCCCTCGCAATCCAGAAACAGACGGAACTTGCGGTCAAAACCGGCATCCAGCCGGATACCCTGCTCCTGCTCGAACACCCACACACGCTCACGATCGGGCGACGCGGCGACAACTCGTCAGTCCTGCTCAACGAAGCGCAACTACGAGCGCGCAACGTGACGGTGTTTGAGACCAATCGCGGTGGCAAAGTGACTTATCACGGCCTGGGCCAGATCGTCGGTTACCCGATCATTGATCTCAGTCCCGATCGCGAAGACGTTCATCGTTACGTTCGCGATCTTGAAGAAGTGCTGATCCGGACCATGTCAGACTTCGGTATCGACGCATTTCGTATCGAGGGACTGACGGGCGTTCACACGCCGCGCGGGAAGATCGCGGCCATCGGCGTACACATCTCGCGCTGGGTGACGACGCATGGCTTCGCGCTAAACGTAAACACCGATCTCAGTTTCTTTGATCTGATAATCGCCTGCGAAGGCGAACCCGTAACGTCGATGGAAGTCTTACTCGGCGACGAAATCGAGCTAAGCGCCGTCGAAGATCGCATCACCGAAAACTTCGCAAACGTTTTTTCATATCCGTCTTTTCCGTGTTTATCCGTGGCCTAAATATGCTGACTCTCGACCTGATCAACGAAGCACGACACCGAATCGCCTCTCGCATTCATCGCACACCCGTACTGACCTCGCGGCAGTTCAACGAAGCCGCAGGCAAGGAAGTCTTTTTCAAGTGTGAAAACTTTCAGCGTGCGGGCGCATTCAAGATCCGGGGCGCGACGAACAAGATCCAGTCGCTCACGCCCGACGAGAAACAGCAGGGCATCGTCGCGTTTTCATCCGGCAATCACGCGCAGGCCGTCGCGTTGGCTGGTCGTGAAGCCGGCGTTCGCGTGCTTGTCGCGATGCCTGAAGACGCACCCTCGGCGAAAGTCGCAGCGACGCGCGGTTACGGTGCGGAAGTCGTCTTCTACGATCGTCACAAACAGGACCGCGAAGCCTTCGCCCTCGATCTCGCCGAACGCGAACGGCTAATCATGGTCCCACCGTACGATGACTATTTGATACTTGCAGGCCAGGCGACGTGTGGTCTCGAGCTATTGGAAGAAGTTCCCGATCTCGATTGCGTGCTCGCGCCATGCAGCGGAGGTGGTTTATTCGCGGGCGTGGCGAGCGCAGCTAAATCACTGAATCCAAAAATCCGATGCTTCCCGGTCGAGCCTGACACCGCTGACGACACGCGTCAATCATTTCGAAAAGGCGAACGAGTCACGATTCCACCACCACCGACGATTGCCGACGGCCTGCGTGTTCAAATCCCCGGCAAGCTAACATTTCCGATCGTGCAGAAACTCGCTGAAGACGTGTTGACAGTGACGGATGAAGAAATACTCTCGACGCTTCGATTCATGCTCTTCCGCATGAAGATCCTCGTCGAAACCTCAGGCGCAACCGCCGCCGCCGCTATATTATTTAAGAAATTGCCGCCCGACGTGCGTCGCATCGGCGTCATCCTATCCGGCGGCAACATCGATCCCGATCTTCTTCAATCCGTAATCAATCCGTGAAATCCGCGGTTAAAAAACAACCTCACCTATAAGAAACGATGCGACGTTCGCGACCACGATCACCGTGAAGTCCCGCCACCGCGCCTCTTTCCCGAATGCCAGCCAAAACAACAAACACTCAGCCACCGGCGCGAACACTTCGGCGATCAAAAGATAGAACGCGCGCGAGTGGTCCACCAGCAGCAACGGCAACACGAGCGTGACGATCGGATAAGTACACGCCGTCAGCCACAAGCCCGCGAGTATGCGTCGCCGTTTTGAATGATGTGACGAGAGTCCAAAGAAGAGTATCGGTGTTTCGATCGCGATCGTGAGCAGGTAACCAACCGGCAGGAACTGCCAGAGATCGAACGGAGACACTAGAGCATCCTCAGCAGAAAGGGCGCTTCTGCGAGCACGTGCGCGATTGCCACGGTGAAATAGATATCTCGCGTCGTCGAGTAATCAACTGAAAACCCAAACCAAAGCCCAACGACGGCCACCACTGCAAAAACCAGCGCGCAAGCGACAATCCGCGGAAATCCCTTTGGATGTCGCGCGATCGGCACGGTACGCACCTCCCAAAATCGCGCGCTCCCGATCCGTCCGATCAGCGGCAAAGCCACAATCCAAACACCGTAGTGCAGCATCTCGAGAAACAGGTGCACTGAAACCAGCATGTGACTCGAAACTTGCGGCAGCACCTCCGCGCCCGAATGTTGCGTGATACGCCAGAAGAGACCGTTGTTGTCTGCAAGCGGTGTGGCGAGGGATAACTGCCAGATCATCGCCGCCAGCACGACCGGCACGAGCCAGAGACAACGCCGGTAAGCGCGCGACCAAGCAGGCCGTGTGCGACGAAGGTGTCGATCTAGAAACCAGAGCGCGATCAACGGATGAACGTAAACGATTGCGAGGCTGAATAGGTCAGGACCAAGCCAGTTCAACGAACACAGCGCGAGCGCGACCGGAATCGTCCACTTCCAATTCGCGCCCCGCTTTTGTCTGCTCCGCAGCCACACCAGCAACGCCAGCCAAAACAGCAGCGCCGTGTTCCACGAAGCCACGACGAAGTACCACGCTTCCTCACTCCACAGCGCCGCGTTGTAGAGAAACGGAAGCGCGACGTAAGTGAGTGTAAGCACACCCAAACCGGCAAACGCGGTCAAAAAGAAGTTGCGCGATCTGCCGAAACGTACAGGCAGCCGCATGAGGAAGTAGCGCAGCTCAAACCAGTTGTGTGGTCCGGCGAAGAGGAACAGCGTCACGATTGACACTTGCAGCGGCAACCAGCTCGCAAACGCAGCCGCCGCAAGTAGGCACAGTAGAGTGATCCCGATAAATACCCTTGTGCTCGCGGGATTCTTTGTAGGGGTGGCCCTCTGTGGCCACCCGTTGATGATTTCGGAAGACGGGTGGCCACGGAGGGCCACCCCTACAGTTGCGTTTTGCAATTATTCCTCGCCGGGGCTGTTCTGTTTTTTCAGTGGAATCAGGAGGCGCATTGTCCGGCCATCCAGCTGGTCGTCGGGAACGATCTCGATGTCGACACCGCCCACGGTTGGTTTTCCTTCCGCGAGTGCCTGCGGCAGGTTTCGCCAGCGCCACGATCCCGGCGGTCCGGCATTGCCACGCGTGATGATCGCCGCTGCGCCGAGCAGAACGGCAACGAGCAGCGCCGCTCCAATCGTTTTCTGAGCGCGGCCGAAGCTCGACGAGCGCGCAATCAGCACGCCTGCAACAGACACAGCCATGAACATCAGCAGCCCGGCGACAATCGTTCGGGGCGCGCTGAAAGCAATGCCGCCGGCGACCGGTGAACTGCCCGCGCCGCCGTCGAGCGCCGCGCGCAAGTTGTTAAAGGTAGACTGTGACATCTGTAGTTTGGCTTCGTAGATTTTGGCGTCCGGAACGATCTCGAGGCCAGTGTGCAGGATCTGCTTTGCCTGCTTATCAGGAGATTTCGGCTTTGGGACATCGGCGTTGGTTGAAAAGGTTGTCAACAGAACAAGGCAAAAGGCGAAGAGAAGCAACTTCATGATGAGCGCCCCTTTCGAGGAGAAGTTTTTTGACAGGATTACAGGATTGAACAAGATTTACACGTTAATCCTGAAAGATCATGTAAATCTTGTAAGACAACT
>Ga0207712_10001250_pt1 | contig 17553 bp, 12 predicted proteins | sample KBSS44metaG_FD_184402 | JGI IMG/M metagenome (GOLD analysis project Ga0207712, IMG submission 184402) | Switchgrass rhizosphere microbial communities from Kellogg Biological Station, Michigan, USA - KBS S4-4 metaG (SPAdes) (version 2) | ecosystem: Host-associated > Plants > Roots > Rhizosphere... | reverse complement strand
GAGTAAGTCCGAGGATGGGATAGCGGTGTGGCGTGAAGGTCACTCGGTCGGGAGCCTCGCTGAGAAGCGTCATCGCGGAGGCACGCTGACGGTTGACTGCCGCGGACGCACGCGGATCATCCGGACACACTCACTCGGGAGCCTCGAGAAGAGAAACGGCAATTGGGCTCGGCGATGCCGTTGTGCTGCACGTGTGGATGTGCGAGGGACGTCGCCCGCGTGCCCACCCGCGTCGCGACACCGGTCGCGTAAGGTGCGATCCGAAACTCAGACGCGCGCCACTAGTCTTGGTAGGGCCGTCGTCGAGCTTGAGCTATTCACGCCTCGATGACCGCACGGCCTAACGAACGCTGCGGCAGACGAGCGAACTGATGTCATCGACCTCATGATCAGGAACGGCACGAACTGGGACCCCGCGATGTCGGTCTGCGAGGACAACCGGCATTGGTGGCGCGCCACGGGTGCGCTGACCTGAGATAGGGAGCTCCCGGCTTGCGGACTGTGACGTCGATCGTCCTTCAGATGAGAAGATGTTCACATACCCGCAGCCGACCGAGAACACCTCCCATGAACGATCGCTGGGAGCGCCTGATCGACCTGTATCACTCCGCCGTGTCGCTGCCGGCGGACGAGCGCGCCACCCTCCTGGCCGAGGAGTGCGGCGATGATCCCGTATTGCAGGCCGACGTCGAGCGCATGATCGTCGCCCATCACCGGGTCAGCCGGCCGACGGGCCCTGCCCCTGTCGTCAGCGCCGCACCGTTGCCTGCGTTACCTGCGCACGACGCGACCGATCCTCCGCCCGAGGCGGACGAGCCCGCGCCGCCTGGCGCGGCAATGGGCGACGATCGGGCGCTCGAGGGCGAGCCGATCGAGGCCTATGCCGACAACCACCAGCTCTCCGTCACCGAGCGCCTCGAGCTGTTCCTGCAGCTCTGCAACGCCGTGGCCAACGCCCATCGGCGCGGCCTCGCGCACGGAGCGCTGGCACCGGAGAACATCCTCGTCACTGCCGCGGGCGTCCCGGTGCTTCCCGATGCCGGCCTCGGCGACGACGATCCGACGCCGGCCGCGGACATCGCGGCGTTAGGCATCGTGCTCGACCGGCTCCTCGCCGTCGGGGTGACGACCGCCCACCGACGTCCCCTGCGGCGCCAGGTCGACGGCACCGTGCTCAAGGCGCTGCGGAAGGACGGTCAGTGGCGCTACGAATCCGTCGAGGCGCTCGCGGACGACATCCGGCGGCAGCTCGAGACGGCGCCCGCGCGCGAACGCCGCGACGCTCGGCGCACGCGGCCCGCGACGCCGCCTCGGCGCCGTGTCAGTGCCGTCGCCGCCTGCGCGCTCGCGGCCGTCGTGGTCGTTGCGTTAGGCGCCTGGGTGTGGCCGCTCCTGGGGCACCGCGCCGAAAGCGCCCCCGTGGCCCCGCAGGCCGAGGCGCGCCCGCTCCGCACCCGTGTGCTCGTGGGCGATCTCGCGGACCGCGCCCAGGATCCTCCACTCGCCGCGGCGCTGAGCGACGCGCTCCGCACCGGACTCACCGAGTCGCCGTCCATTGCCGTCGCGTCGACGCCGCAGACCACCGGCGCGGAGATCACGGGCAGCATCGAGCGTGGGGCGGGCGCCGGGTACACGCTCACCGTGCAGCTCACGACGTCGCGTGACGACGCTGGACCACGAACCCTGCACGAGATCGCGCTCGATTCGAGCGACGTGATCCCCGCGCTCGGCCGCCTGTCGCAGCGACTGCGCGAGCAGTTCGGCGAGTCGCCGACGAGCATCGCGGCGACACCGCGACTCGAGGACGTGACGACTGCGTCGCTGCCTGCCCTCCGCGCCTTCGAGAGCGCCTTGAGCGCGATCCGCGCCGGCGATCGCGCCAGTGGAATCCGATCGCTCGTCGCGGCCGTCGCCCTGGATAGCGGATTCGCGTCCGCCTACCGTCTCCTGGGTCTCACCTACCGTGAGCTCGGCGATCGGTTGCGGTCTGCGGAGGCAATGGGCAACGCGGTCACGAACCGGGAACGGTTGCCGTTCACGGAGCGCAATCAGACCATCGCGAGCCACGCGATGACCGTGACCGGCGACTACGCCGCTGCGGTCGATGCGTACAACCGCCTCCTCAGCCGCGATCCGCGCAACGCGCGCATCCTCGCCAGCCTCGGGGCCGTGCATGCGGCGCGGCGTGAGTACGCCGTGCAGGAAAGCCTGCTGGTGCGCGCGATCGCCGTCGATTCGGACGCATCGCTGCTCCACATTGCGCTGGCCATGGCGGAGGTGAACCAGGGCAAGTACGACGACGCCCGTCGCGCGCTCGAGCGGACGGAGCGCAGGTTCCCCGGCCTGCAAGGCACACAGCTCGCACGAATCGCGTTCGCGGCGTCGCAGCGCGACTGGGAAACGGCGGAGCGCGAGGCGCGAGACGCCGTCTCGCGCGCGCCGATCGACTCGATCGACGCGCTGGATACCCGACACACGCTCGGCACCATCCTCATGGCGCAGGGACGGCTCAACGACGCCGAACAGGAGCTCCGCCGCCTCATCGCGTTAGGTGCGCGACGGCGGGCTGGCCGGCCATCGTACGCCGCGACGCTGAGCCTGGCGTACCTGGAGCTTCGGTACCGCCACTCGCCCGCTGCCGCGGTGTCCACCGTGAACGGCACGCTCGCCCGGCTTCCTCTCGGGAGACTCGATCCCGAGGACCGGCCCTACGAAGAGATCGCTCGCCTTTTCGCCGACGCCGGACAGCCGGCACGTGCGGCGGAGGTGATGGCGCAGGCCGCCCGCGCGGGCGCTCGGCCTGGCACCGACGCCAACCGTCGCTGGACTGCCGGCGCGATCGCCATGGCCGAACGACGCGCGTGGGAAGGCGAGATCGAGATTCAGGCCGCCGCGAACACGCACCCGTGCCCCATCTGCGCCCTGCCGGATCTCGCTCGGGCGTACGAGGTCGCGGGCAAGCCGGATTCCGCGAGCGCCATCTACGAACTGTACCTGCGCGCGCCATGGCAGCGACGGTTCGAAACCGATGGCGTCGAGCTGGGGCTCGCCATGAAGCGGCTCGGCGAGCTCTATCAGCAGCAGAATGACCGCAGCCGGGCGGCGGCGCAGTATGCCGCCCTGCTGCAGCTCTGGCGCGGCGCGGATCATGAGCTCGGTCCGCTCGTCGCCGACGTGCGACGGCGGCTGGAACAGACAACGGATGTGAGCGCCGCTCGTTAGCACGTGTTGCGACCCGCTGGTTCGCGACGCAGTTTGCTGCCCCTATGGGTGAAACCGCCGCGGTACCCGTCGAGCGCGTGCGTATCGCCGCGCCAGGACGATGGTGGCAGCTGACGCTCGGCGTCATCTGCATGTCGATGATCGCCAATCTCCAGTACGGTTGGACGCTGTTCGTCAACCCGATCGAGGACAAGCACCACTGGGGCCTGCCGGCCATCCAGGTGGCCTTCACGATCTTCATCGTCGTGGAGACGTGGCTCGTCCCGCTGGAGGGCTACGCGGTCGACCGCTTCGGACCGAAACTCGTGGGCGTCGGCTCGGGCGTGCTCGTCGCCGCGGCGTGGGCCATCAACGCCTACGCCGATTCACTCGCCATGCTCTACGTCGGCGCGATCGTCGGCGGCATTGGTGCGGGTGGCGTATATGGGGCGTGTGTCGGAAACGCGCTCAAGTGGTTCCCCGACCGACGAGGACTCGCCGCCGGCATCACCGCGATGGGATTCGGCGCCGGCTCGGCGCTGACCGTGTATCCCATCGCCAACATGATCCAGTCGCAGGGCTACGAAGCGGCCTTCCTGAAATTCGGCCTGGCGCAGGGTCTTGTCGTCTTCCTGGTGGGATGGCTGCTCAAGGCACCGGACGATTCGGTCAAGCATGCTGCCGGAGCACTCAAGGCAGCCGCGGCGCCAACACCTGAATACACGCCCACGCAGATGTTGCGCTCGCCGCCATTCTGGGTGCTGTACGTGATGTTCGTGCTGACCGCGACGGGCGGGCTGATCGTCACCGCGCAGCTCAAGCCGGTCGCGAGGGACTTCGGATTCGCGAACGCCCAGGCATCACTCCTCGGTTTGACCGTGATGGCGCTGCCGTTCACGCTGGCCGTGAGCCGTGTCCTCAACGGGGTGAGCCGGCCGTTCTTCGGCTGGATCTCCGATCACATCGGGCGTGAGAACACGATGGTCACCGCATTCACGCTCGAGGGGCTCAGCTTCCTGTTCCTGAGCCGAGTCGGCGCCAGTCCGACCGCCTTCGTCATCGCGACGTGTCTCGTGTTCTTCACCTACGGTCAGATCTTCAGCCTGTTCCCGGCGACGTGCGCCGACACGTACGGGAAGAAGTTCGCATCGGCCAATGCGGGGCTGCTCTACACGGCGAAGGGGACGGCCTCGCTCATCGTTCCGGTCAGCAGCGTGATCGCCCTCAACTTCGGCGGCTGGAGCAGCGTGTTCGTCGTCAGCGCGATCATGAACATCGTCGCCGCGGGCCTCGCGCTGTTCGTCCTCAAACCGATGCGCGGGCGACTGCATACAGCCACGCGATGAGGATCGCGGTCGTCGGTGCTGGGGCAATCGGCGGGTATCTCGGTGGCTGGCTGTCCGCCGCCGGAGAAGACGTCACGTTCATCGCGCGAGGCGCGAACCTCGACGCCATCACGACGAATGGCATGCGCGTCATCGGTGAGGACGGCGCCGAAGTGACATCCAGGGGCGCGCGCGCCGTACGGACGATGCGCGACGCAGGGCCGCAGGACGCCGTGCTGCTCACCGTGAAGGCGCACCAGGTGGCGGCCGTAGCCGCGGACCTGTCCGCGCTGATGTCGGATGATACCACCATCGTGACGATGCAGAACGGCATCCCCTGGTGGTACTTCCACAAGCACGGCGGCGAGTTCGACGGGCGCCAGGTGGCCTCGGCGGACCCGGATGGAACGATCGCGCGTCACATCGATTCGGATCGCATCATCGGCTCGGTCGTGTATCCCGCGGCAACGCTGGTATCGCCAGGCGTCGTCCAGGTCGTCGAAGGCAAACGCTTCACGCTCGGTGAGCTCGACGGCTCCGAGTCCGCGCGCGTGCAGGCTCTGTCCGCGGCGTTAGGCCGGGCAGGCTTCAAGGCGCCCGTCACGAGCGACATCCGTGGCGAGATCTGGCTCAAGATCTGGGGAAACCTGAGCTTCAACCCCATCAGCGCTCTCTCGCACGCGACACTCGTCGACCTGCTCCAGTTCCCGCTGACACGCGAGCTCAGCATCGCCATGATGCGGGAGGCCGAGACGATCGCGAACACGCTCGGCGTAAGATTTCGGGTAGGGATCGACAAGCGGATCGCTGGGGCCGAGAAAGTGGGTGCGCACAAGACGTCGATGCTGCAGGACGTCGAGGCTGGAAAGCCGATCGAGCTCGACGCGCTCGTGGGCGCCGTGGTGGAGCTCGGCCGCCTGACGGGGACGCCGACGCCCCACATCGACGCCGTGTACGCGTGCGCCAGCCTCCTCGCCAAAACGCTTGCCGATCAGAACGGTCACCTTCGGATCGAACCCCTCACATCATGACGGATTTTCCACAGACCATCGCGGGCCTCCTCGAGCGCGGCGCCGCCGACGCGACGGCACTCGGCGCGCCCGGCGGCACGCCCCTCACGTACCAGGCGCTGCGCACCCTGGTCGCCGACGTTAGGCAGGCGCTCGAGACCCGGGGCATCGGGCCCGGCGACCGCGTCGCGATCGTGCTCGACAACGGACCGGAGATGGCTGCCGCATTTCTGTCCGTCGGATCGGCAGCCACGGCAGCGCCGCTCAACCCGGGATATCGCTCGGACGAGTTCGAGTTCTATCTCACGGATTTGCGCGCGAAGCTGCTGATCGTCGCCAGGGGCAAGGACTCGCCGTCCGTCGAGGTGGCCACTCGACTGGGCGTGCCGATCGCGCGGCTCGTGCCGCACCCCGAGCGTGGCGCCGGTACGTTCACGCTGGAGTTCGCGACCGACGCCGCGCCGTCAGGCACCAGGCCGCCGGTGACGCCGGACGACATCGCGCTCGTGCTGCACACGTCCGGCACCACGTCGCGACCGAAGATCGTGCCGCTCGCGCATCGCAACGTCTGCGCATCGGCACGGAACATTGCGGCGTCGCTGGCGCTCACGAGCGAGGATCGCAACCTCGTGATCATGCCGCTGTTTCACATTCACGGCCTGATGGCCGCGCTCCTCGCGCCGCTGTCGGTCGGCGGCGAGGTGTACTGCTCCACCGGCTTCAACGCGCTCAAGTTCTTCGGCTGGATGGACGAGGTGAAGCCGACCTGGTACACCGGCGTGCCGACGATGCATCAGGCGATCCTGCTCCGCGCTCCGGGGAACGCCGAAGTGATCAGGAACCATCGGCTGCGGTTCATCCGCTCGTCGTCGTCGTCGATGCCGGTGACGGTGATCGAGCAGCTGGAATCGCTCTACGGGATTCCGGTCATCGAGGCGTACGGGATGACGGAGGCGGCCCATCAGATGGCCAGCAACGCCCTCCCACCACGCCCGCGCAAGCCGGGCACCGTGGGACCGGCCGCCGGCCCCGAGATCCGCGTCGTCGACACGACCGGCGCGACCGTTCCTCCCGGCGCGCCTGGCGAGATCGTGATCCGCGGGCCTAACGTGATGACCGCCTACGAGAACAATCCGACGGCAAATGCGGACGCGTTCTACGGCGACTGGTTCCGCACCGGCGATCAGGGCACCATGGACGCTCATGGCTACGTCACCATCACCGGACGCCTCAAGGAGATCATCAACCGCGGCGGTGAGAAGATCTCCCCGCGTGAAGTCGATGAGATCATGATGGCGCATCCCGCGGTGCATCAGTGGGTCACGTTCGGCATGCCGCACGCCATGCTTGGCGAAGAGGTCGCCGCCGCGGTCGTGCTCAAGCAGGGCGCGCAGGCGAGCGACGCCGAGCTGCGCGATTTCGCAAAGGTGAAGCTCGCTGACTTCAAGGTGCCCAAGAAGATTCTCATTCTGCAGGAGATTCCGGTCGGCGCGACCGGCAAGCTCCAGCGCATTGGTCTCGCACAGAAGCTCGGACTCGGATGACACAGACGTACATGCCTCACGTGACGATCCCGCCGCTCGACCCGCCCGAGCGTCTCCTGATGGGTCCGGGACCGAGCAACCCTGACCCGCGCGTGCTCGCGGCGATGAGCAAGCGGCTCGTCGGCCATCTCGATCCGTACTTCGTGGAGCTGATGGATCAGGCGATGGGCGCGCTGCGTGAGGTGTATCGCACGGCGAGCCATCACACGCTTCCGATCTCGGCCACCGGATCCGGCGGGCTCGAGGCGATCATGATGAACCTGCTCGAGCCCGGCGACGGCGCGGTGGTGTGCATCACCGGCTACTTCGGCCAGCGTCTCGCCGAGCTGGCCACTCGCGCGGGAGCGGACGTGCGCGTCGTCGAGGTGCCGCCTGGCGAGATCGTGGATCCCGCCGAGGTCGAGCGATTGCTCGAGGCGAAGCCGGCGAAGCTGGTGGCGTTCGTGCACCTCGAGACGACGACGGGTGCGTGTCAGCCCATCGAGCCCATGGTGGCGGTGGCGCGCAGGCACGGCGCCCTGACGGTCATGGACTGCGTCACGAGCCTTGGCGGAATGCCGATCGAGATCGACGCGCTGGGTGTCGATGCCGCCGGCAGCTGCACGCAGAAGTGCCTCGGTGCGCCGCCCGGGCTCGCGCCCATCACGGTGAGTCCGAGGGCCATGGAGCGCGTGAAGGCGCGTAAGCAGAAGCCGCACACCTGGTACTTCGACTTTCAGCTGCTGTTTCAGTACTGGGGCGAGACCGGAGCGACGAAGAAGCGCGCGTTTCACCACACGGCGCCCATCTCGTCCATCTACGGTATTCACGAGGCCGCGCGACTGATCGTCGAGGAGGGCCTCGAGGCACGCTGGGCGCGACATCAGGAGGCCCACGAGACGCTGGTGCGCGGACTGAATGCGTTAGGCTTCCAGCTCTTCACGCCGGCGAGCCATCGCGCGCCCACCATCAACGTGGTCAGCGTCCCCGCGGGTCTGGATGAGGCGAAGGTGCGCTCGCGCCTGCTCGAGATGGGCATCGAGATGGGCGGCGGGCTCGGCGCGCTGACTGGAAAGGTGTGGCGCGTCGGGGTGATGGGACACAACGCGCAGCCGGAGCGTGTCGATCGATTCCTCGGCGCGCTCGGCGAGGCGGCGAGAGCGGAAGGCTGGCGCCCCTGAGACGCCGACGCTGCCGCCGCCAGACTTCACCGGATGCTGCCAATCGCGCCGCGTAATTCCCCGTCGCCGAACAGTGTCGTGTGAATGTCGATGTACGCCGACGAGAACGTTCCCAGCAGCGTAGCGAGGGAATCGAGCGTGATCGTCGGCCGCCCGTCGGGCGAACGTATGTCCGTCGCCGAGAATGAGCCGCTCCACACACCGTTCGCAGTGGGCTGATCACCTAACGCCAGCTCCACGAGCACCGGGGCCACGCCGTCACTCGTGTCGGGACCGTGGATGTGCGCGCTGACCGGCGATCCGGTGAGCAGCGACCAGAGCATCTTGTACTCGATCCGCGGGCCAGCGCGCGTGAGGAAGAGCACGCCCTGGCCAACGCCGATCACGGGCTCCGGCCGAACGAATTCGGGCAGCATCAGAGACACGAAGTCGAAGACCGGCGGCGCCGCGCTCCCCACGCGGATGCGCGTCGTGTCCCTCAATGTCACGCCGTCCCTGGTCACGGTGGCCGTCAGGACGGAGCTGAGCGGCTGGAATGGACTGAACAGCGCCGTGACCAGCCCGTTCGGCGAGACGAGCACGCTGAACGGATTGCTGGTGGTGAAGGTCACACCCGTCAACCCGCGGATCTCCTGCTGGCGGGCGTCGCGTCCGACGACTGTGAGCTGAGTGGTGGAGCCGGCCACGACCACGGAATCCGGCGCGGACAGGTCAATCTCGACGACGCGGCGACGAACGGTGATAGTGACCGTACCCTCGGCGGTACCGCTCGTTGCGGTGATGACGGCGGTGCCATCATCGATAGCGGTGATGGTCGCACCGGCATCGGTCCCGATCACCGTCGCGACCGCGGGTGCGTTCGTCCGCCATGAGAGTGACGGCGCCGGGATCGTCGAGCCCTTTCCGTCCCTGACGACGGCGGTGACCGACCGCGTTTCGCCCGCGGAGACCAGGGGTTCCGTCGACGGCACGGAGAGCGCGACCGTCGCCGCCGTACCTGACGGATACGACACACCGCTGCTGCGGTCGTAGCCGCAGCCCGCCGTCACCAGGGTCACGACACCGAACGCGGTTACGACACGCATACGTTTTCCAGGGACGCAGGGCTCGAGATGCCGGCGATGCACGCTCGTGCAGTGCCGCCCCTGGGAAACGGATCGCTGACCCCAGACCGGACAGCGAGGTCGATCGCGTCGTGCGCGCGGGTCAGCGCGCTCGACGGATCTCCCTGACGCCGAGATCGAGACGACGACGCAGCAGCGCGCGCAGCGTCGCGCCGTCCGCATACCCGACACGCGCCGCGATGTCGTCGACGCTGGCGCTGCCTGTCTTCAGCAGGTGCACCGCACGCTCCACGCGCAGGCTCTGGAAGTACGACAGCGGCGTCTTGCCGAGCGCGCTCTGCATTCGACGCGCGAGCGTGCGCTTGCTGGCGCCCACGGCCTTCGCCGCGTCGTCGAGCGAGAACCCCTGCGCGAGCCGCGCCCGCGCCCATCGCTCGAAGCGCTGAACGACGGGATCGGAGTGCACCAGGTGATCGGTCAGCGCATACGCCGACTGCGACGGCCGCGAGTCGACGATCAGGTACTTCGCCGCGAGCGACGCGAGCTGTGGGCTCACGCTGCGAACGATCCAGAGCGCGAGATCCATGTGGCTCAGCGCCGCACCCGCGGTCACGTAGCGGCCGGACTTCACGATCATCTGTGATTCGTCGAGCACCACCTCGGGGTAACGCTTGGCGAACAGCGGCGCCAGCCACCACGTTGTCGTCGCGTGATGACCATCGAGCAGCCCCGACTCCGCCATCACGAACGTCCCGACGCAGGCGGCGGTCATCATGGCGCCGCGGCGATCCCACTGCCGCAGCACCTCGCCGGCATCACGCACGTCCGCGCGAGTGAGTGCCGTTTCCAGGGGGCCGGGCATCTTGAATCCGATCGCCGGCACGACCACGCAGTCGGGTGCCCATCGACCAACCGGGTGCACCGGAACCCGCAGACCGTGCGACGTTCGCACGCCCTTTCGCACGCCCACGACTCGCGTCTCGAACGCCGGCACGGTGAGGCCGGACATCTCGATCAGCTCGTTCGCCGTCTGAAAGGCGTCGAGCACGGCGGAGAGACCGAGATCGAAGACGCCGTCGAGGGCGAGGACAGCGATACGCATGGCAATTATGATGGCAAAGATGGCGTTCTTGCCCATGGCATTGCGGGCGCGGCGATGCCTACGTTAGGCGTCCGTCATGGAATGGTCCAGAGGAGATTCGTCATGCCGTCGTCCAGATCGTTGGCACACGCCGCGGAGATACCCGCCGGTCCGCGGGCGAACATCCTGGAGGGTATCGGCCGCACGTCGATCGTACGCCTGCGTCACATCGTGCCGAACACCTCGGCCCGCGTGCTGCTGAAGGTGGAAAGCGAGAACCCCACGGGCAGCATGAAGGACCGTGTGGCGCTCGCGATGATCGAGGCCGCCGAAGCGGATGGCCGACTGACCGCCGGCCGCTCCGTCGTCGAGTACACCGGCGGCAGCACCGGCGTCTCGCTGTCGCTCATCTGCGCCGTGAAGCGGTATCCGCTGCACATCGTGACCTCGGACGCGTTCGCCCGGGAGAAGCTCGATCACATGGCCGTGCTCGGCGCGAAGCTCCGGATCGTGCACAGTGACAGCGGCCGCATGACGGAGAAGCTCACGCGCGACATGATCGAAGCGGCGCGCATCATCACCGAGGAAACCGGCGGTGTGTGGACCGATCAGCTCAGGAACACGGACCAGCTCTCGGCCTATCGCACCATGGCCGAGGAGATCTGGACGCAGACCGGTGGGCGCATCGACGGATTCGTGCAGAGCGTCGGAACGGCAGCGTCGTTCCGTGGACTCGCGGAATCGCTGCGGCAGCGCAACCCACGCCTGAGGGCCGTCGCGGTGGAGCCCGCGGAGTCAGCGGTGCTCTCGGGTGGCGCGCCCGGCGCGCACAAGATCGACGGCGTGGGAGCGGGATTCGTCGTGCCACTCTGGCGGCGCGATGTCGCCGACCGCATCGAGCGAGTCTCGACGGAGGACGCCGTGGCGATGACGCTGCGCCTCGCGCGCGAAGAAGGCCTGTTCGCGGGAACGTCCACCGGCGCGAACGTCATCGCCGCGATGCGACTGGCCGAGGAGCTGGGGCCTGACGCGACCGTCGTCACGATTATGTGTGACACGGGCATGAAATACCTCGCCCGGTTGTCATCCCGAGGAGCCGAAGGCGACGAGGGATGACAACCCCGGACTACCGACGACGGGATGAGGGATCCAGGTCCATCGTCCAGATGTCGCCCCGGAAGTCGCCAAGCACGAAGATGATCTGGTCGGCCGTCGCGACCGGCGCGACACCCGTGATAATCGCCGGAACGACCATCTCGGTCGAGGTGAACGCGGTGAACGCGTCACCATCCGGCTGCCCCGATGAGCGATCGAAACGCCGCGCCCGCACCGTGTTGCGAAGCTCGGCGCTCGGAGTGGTGGGCAGATAGTAGAGCAGAGTTCCGTCTGCGGACCAGAACGGGTGGCTGGCCGAGCGTTCCACAGCTACCCAGTCGGACTCCGGTATCATCGTACTGCTGCCGAGTGAAGCGATGTAGACGTCAGGCGATCCACCAGGGCGCGTTGCGTCGAAGGTGATCCACCGGCCATTCGGAGACACGCGCGGATTCGTGACCGAGCGTTCCGGACTCGCGACGAGCTCATGGCGTTCCCCGGTCGCAGTGTCCAGCAGCACGAGTGTGTTCCGGCGAGAGCCGAACGTCTCGATCAGGAGCATGCGTTCATCCAGCCACTGCCGCGGACGCCCGCCACAATCCTCGCACAACAGGCGCGAGCTGTCGCCCGGCAGCCGGGCGATGTAGATGGGTCTCATCGCTCGCGGGCCCGCAACCCTCGTGGAGTACGCCAGCTGTCCACCACTCGGTGAGATCGCCGGAAATCCCTTGTCGCCGTTGAAGGCGTCGTCGACAAACACAGTCTCCGAGTTGCGCGCGAGGTCTCTGATCAGGAGGACGTCCGCCGCTCTCGCGCGAACCGAGTAATACACGAGCGTACGACCGTCGCGCGTGACGGAGAGGTGGCCGAGAATGCCTGGACCTCGCGTCAGGCGACGGAGCGGACCGGACGCCACGCCACTCGACGCGTCGATCGACACCGACCAGAGATTCTGATCCGTGTGAATCGTGACGTACACGACTCGCCCATTCGCGCCCGTAGGGAACCAGTCCATCTCGGTGCCCATCGTTAGGCGCTCGGCGTCGCCGGCGGGCAGGAGCGTCGTGGGATCGAGACGCTGCCGCCAGAGGTTCATGCCCTCGCGCCCCATCGCGACCGCCGAGAAGACGAGCGAGTCGAGCACCCACGCCGGCGCCGCTGGGATGAGCCAGTATCCCTGCTGCAGGAGCCGGCGAACGACGCCCGTATTCGTCACCGCGCCGCTGTCGAGCGCAACGACCCAGTAGTCGGGCTCCATCGTCGGATCTGGGTGAGCCCGTACGACGACATGCTTGCCATCAGGCGACCACGTCACCGACGAGACGTCGACCAGCTCGCCAGCCGCAGGCCGATCACCACCCCCGTGCAGCGACGCGAACCGCAGCTGTCCCGGCGGATCGAGCGCGATGTAGGCAAGCCAGTTCCCGTCGGGCGAGACGAACCCTGTTCGGGCCGATCGCTTCAACACTCGTGGCTCGCCGCCCAGCGTCGGCATCTCGACCACGTGCTGGCCCGTGTCATCCTTCGCCGTGAACACCAGGCGCGTGTCGCCTCCCGAAAACGAGAGGTCCTGATAGTCGCGCCGGTCACTCGTGAGTCGCATCGCCGCGCCACCGATCTGCTGGAGCCAGATCTGCGGCGTCGCCCCGTCCTCGCCGCCGTCGGAGACATACGCGAGCATCCGTCCGTCGGAGGAGATCGCCGGCCAGAACGTCGCGACCGACGTCCAGGTGACTCGCTGTAGTGGCACCGCCGTACGTGCTTCGCTCACGTCGGCGGATCGGGTCGACTCGCCGACCTCGGCCGTTGACAGCGTCAGGCGGCGACTCGCCCACCACGCGTCGATCTCCTCGCGGTGGGCGTAGACGGTGCCGCGCTTCTCGTGCGCGAGACGATGCACCGGCAGCCCTTCTTCGCGCTCCCACCGCTGCACGGTGCGCACGCCGCGGCCGAGATACACCGCGATCTCCTTCCACGAATCCAGCCGGCTCTCGAGCGAACGACCGGAGTCCGGGACCGAAGGCGGAGTGTGACCCTCGAGCACGATCAGGCCGAGACAGGACGAGCGTCTGCGCCGGCTGAGCGGTGCGCCAAAAGGCGCCACGCGGCTGGTGACGTGTCATGTCGCTTGAGGGCTACGCCGCGGGGGCTCACACTGATTGCGCGATCGAACAGCGGTCGCGAGTCGCGAACGATTGACTGATCGACTAGAGGAGGAATCCCATGTGCACGCACAAGCTACCCGTACTGGCGCTGGCTGCAGTATCGCTCGCCGGCCTCGCCGCCGCCACACGGTCTCGCCCGGCCTCGATCCAGGGGGTCTGGCGCACGAGCGAAGTGACGTTCACGGGCCCGGGCGCTCGCACGTTTCGGCAGGAGGAGCCGAACCTGGGCATTCTCACACCGAAACACTACAGCCGAGTCGAGTGGCATGCGGGGGGGCCCCGACCGACCGTGCGGGACGCCGCCACGGCGACCGCCGAGGAGCTGCGCGCGGCCTGGGGCCCGTTCTACGCCGACGCCGGAACGTACGAGCTGTCGCACGGCAACGTCCTGACCATGCACTCCGTCCAGTCGAAGAACCCGGCGGCGATGGCTCCCGGTTCGTTCACCACCTACACGTTCAAGCTCGACGGCGACACGCTGTGGCTGACACAACAGCGCGATCTTCGTGGTCCGGTCGCGAACCCGGCGACGTTCAAGCTCATTCGCGTCGACTGAGCGGCTCGCCCGACGATTCGCGATGTGGCCGTCACGCCTCGGATGCATTGCCCTTTGGCCGGCGCCGTTTTCGCGCCGGCCATCGGCCTGTCACTGCGACGCCGTCGCTGTTCCGCGCACGGGCGCTCGAATCGCGCGGCCTGGCCGCGCGCTGGTGACCTGGCCGCTGTCCACCACGACCTGCCCGCCTACAATCACGAAGGGAATCCCTACGGACGGGATCGTCGCGTCCTCGTACGTCGACTTGTCGATGACCGTCGCCGGATCGAAGATCGTCAGGTCGGCATCGGCGCCGACTTTGATGCGGCCCTTCGTCGCCATGGACGGAACTCGCGCCTCCAGTCGGCGCGCCGGGTCGATCGTCATCTTCCGCAGCGCATCCATGAGCGTCAGGGCCTTCTCATCGCGTACGTACTTCCCCAACACCTTCGCATAGCTGCCCGATGTCCGCGGGTGGCCGCGCCCGTTCTCGATGAAGCCGTCGCTCGCGATCATCGTCAGGGGACTCACGATCGCCATGCGCGTCTGCTCCTCGCTCCGCCCGTGGATGATGACCGTGCCGCCCTTCGCCCGATGCTCCTCGAACGTCTTCCGCGTTAGGCGCTCCCCGGTCGAGACCAGCTGGTGCAGCCCGAACCGCGAGTCGGGCCACGTCTTCCAGTCGTCGAACAGCGCCGACTGGATCTCCGTCATTCCGGCCCCGTAGGGATAGGCCTCCGTCGTCACGTCCTGCCCCGCCTCGCGCGCCGCCTGGATCCGCGCGAGGAACGCGACGAGGTTCGTGTCCCCGCTCGAGTTGACGTGCACGATGTGGAGCTTCGCGCCGGCCGCCTTCGCGGCGGCGATCGTGGAGTCGAGGCCGGGGACGCCGTTCCTCATATGGATGTGGGCCGACGCGTTGCCTTCCGCGGCCACTTTGAACATCCGCTGGATCTCGTCCATCGACGCGCCCGGCGTATAGGCGCTTCCGAACCCCACGGCCACCGCGCCTTCGGCGAGGCCTTTGCGCAGGATGGTTTCCATCTCCGCCATCTGCGCCTCGGTCGCCTTCCCGCTGCCTCCCACACCGGCCGGGAGCAGCTCCGTGCCCGGATCGCCGAGGACTTTCATGCGCGCGCGAATGTGGCCGACGCTCACGCCGTAGTTGACGATCTGACCGGGCTCATGGTCCGCGTACCACTTCGCGATGTCCTCGTTGCCGACCTCCAGCTCGAGCGCGGCCGTGACGCCGTCGCGCACCATCATGCGGTAGGACTCTTCCTGCTGGCCGTGCTCGTGAAGGTCGATGAAGCCTGGGGCGACGACGTGGTTCGCCGCATCGATGACGCGCGTGCCCGCGAGCGGCGTTTCCGACACCGCGGCGATGCGCGCGCCGGTGATCCCGACGTGCCGAACGGCATCGAGCCCGGACTCGGGGTCCATGACGCGCCCGTTGGCGACCACGAGATCGTACGACGACGTCGTCGTCTTCGTGCACGCGGCGACGGCGACAGTGACCAGGAGCGCCATCCATGTGGTCGAGCGCATGATACCAGAGGGGTCAGAGTGGTTTGATCGGCGCGGCTCGCACGCCGCGATCCATCGCGGACCAGGTGCGGGGGGCGAAGCTAATGGTTGTGGTGAACTGCGCAACGCAGAATGCGCAGAATGCGCAGAACTCGCAGAACCCACCGGGATCGTGGAGTCGCGCCGGACCTTTTGAAATGAGGACTGCCTCGGGAGGCCAATGCTTCCCGAGGCAGTCCCCTTCGTTTCGACCGCTGGCGCATCGATCCGGATTGGGTGGGCGGTTTTCTGCGTTTTCTGCGCGTTCAGCGTCTTCTGCGTTGTGTAGTGCGAACTTGCCGAGTGGCGTCCCGGAGCGTAGTCCGGACTCAATGAGCGGCCTCCGTGTTACCTAACGCCCGGGCGCTCGCAGTCGCTATTTCAACGGCCGAGTGCCGCGACCACTTCCCCCCAAGCGTCGGACGCGCACGCGTACTGCGGACTCCACCCCGCCGCCGCGCGAAGACGTCGATTCGATATGCGCTGCGATCGTGAGAGCAACCGCATCGTCGAACCGCCGAGTGCCGTCAGCCAACGCGGGATGGATCTGGGCGGCGCGATGCCGGCGGCCGCCGCCAGCGATCGCGCCCAATCCCCGCGACGCATTGGCTCATCCTCGGCCACGTTGTAGATGCCCGGCGGAATCGCGAGCGAGGCGACGACCGCGGACGCCGCATCGCTCTGCGCCACTGAGGTGAAAAACGCGGACGGATCGCCCGGTAACGGCGACCAGCCCCTGCGCATGACGTCCAGCATCTCGCGCATGATGGCGTCCGGTCCATAGAGCGCCGCGAAACGCAGCACGACGCCCATTCCACCGTCCGCCGTGAAGTGCTCGGCTGCACGCTCTGCGTCGAGCGTCGTGCGGTTGTAGCGCGCCGGTGCGACAGGCGTCGACTCATCGATCCACTCATCGCCGCGGTCGACGTAGATGGGTGCGAACGATTCCTGAATCATCCGCGCGACGCCTTCCGCGCGCGCCGCCGCGGCAACCGCGGCCGATCCAACGCGTCGGATGCGGTCGGTCATCCGCCACGTTCCCGGCAGCAACATCCGCTTCGCGGACCGAGGCATCGCGGTCGCGAGATTCATGACGGCCTCGTGACCGGCTATCGCGCGTCGAAGGCTCGCGACGTCGAACAGGTCCGCTGCGACGGGTGAGGCGCCGAGCTTCGCGAGGCGCTCGCGATTCTGCGCAGATCGTGAGAGCGCTGTGACCTGGTGTCCGGCCTCGATGAGCAGCGGCAGGGCCTTCGACCCGACGGCACCAGTCGCGCCGGTCACGAACACTCGCATGCGTGCTTCTCCATGGTGGCCTTACTACAGAGAGACGGAGCCGAGCGCGTCGCACGACGCGCTCGGCCCGCATGCATGGCTTACTCGAACAGCTTTCGTCGCGACGGCCTTGAACTCTCCGAATGGATGTCCGGACGGGCCGTCGGTCAGTGGGGCGACCTGCCGGGCACTGCGCGTGCCCACCCCCGCCAGTGCCCGATCGCTCGACGCGAATCGGGCACTCGTTCGGCGGCGGTCGTGCTACAGGTTCGGCCTGATATCAACGCGCCCGGTCGGCCGATCAGCGGTGTACGTGCGGCCGCCGAGCCGCGTCAACTCGGAGCGCAGGCGCGCCGCGGAGACGTCGTCGGCATCAACGGCGACGAGCACGCCACCGCGCTCGACCGTGGAGCCGAGATACTCCGCCTCTTCCTTCGAGTACCCGGCTTTCGAGAAGGCGCCCGCGAGTGCGCCCGACGTGCCGCCGACGATTGCCCCGGCCGCGACTGCGCCACCGGTCGCACCGAGAGCG
>Ga0207712_10001249_pt1 | contig 17553 bp, 27 predicted proteins | sample KBSS44metaG_FD_184402 | JGI IMG/M metagenome (GOLD analysis project Ga0207712, IMG submission 184402) | Switchgrass rhizosphere microbial communities from Kellogg Biological Station, Michigan, USA - KBS S4-4 metaG (SPAdes) (version 2) | ecosystem: Host-associated > Plants > Roots > Rhizosphere... | reverse complement strand
ACCAGGGGGCCGTCTTCGCCCCACAGCGACCGCGCCCACGCGACGACCGGCGCCTCCGCCTCCCGCTTCATGGTCGCCTTGGCGGCACTCACCGGGGGCGCCACCTTCGGGTCGAACGCGGTCACCTCCCGGCGCAGCAGCCACCCCATGACGGCCTCCGACCCGCCCGCCTCCAGCCACGCGTAGTAGCGCCTGAAGTAGCCCTCCTCCCCTCGCGCAGCCGGGACCGTGTCGATCACGTCGAAGCGCCGGTCGTCCTCCGCCAGGGCGATGGCGTCAGCGTGGTTCGTGGTCACCACGAGGTTGGCGATGTTGGGCACCTTGAACGCGGGCACGCCCTTGAGATTGATCCGGATGTGGTCGGGCGGCGTAGTCAGGAGCGCCTTGATCTCCTCATACGAGGACCGCTTGCGGAACGAGGGCATCTCGGTCACGAGGAGCCACGGCTTCTGCATGTATTCGTTGAAGTCCCCGCCGATCTGCATGCCGGGCACGACCGCGTGGTTGTGGTCCCCGATGGCCGCCCAGAACGGCACCAGCGCGCTGTCCTTGCCGGTCCCCTGTCCGCCCAGCAGGACCAGGGCGCTGTTCAGCTTCACGCCCAGGTTCTGCAGCGCGAACGCGAACCGGTCGATGGTGCGCTCGCGGTCCGCCGCATTGGGTATCAGCCGGGTCATGTGCTCGACCCAGACGCTCGCGTCCCCGTCGCTGGGGACCAGCCGGGTCGGCCGCCACAGGTTCAGCATCGACACCACGTGCCCCTCTTCAGTCGCCTCCATCATGATCCTTGGCCCCCCTGGGCGCAGGGTCATGCTGTGGACCACCAGCATCCCGCCCGCGTCCTCGCCCCGGTTGACGCGGTCTATCGCGTCCTGCCCGGACACCGCGTGCGCCATCAGCCGCGCCACCAGCCCCTTGGCGCCCGCCACCGCCGCCCCTGGGATTTTCTCCTGCCCGCCCAGCGCCTTCAGCCTCGCCTCGTCCATTGCCATGTCGTCCGCTCCATCCATAAATCGATACGTTTTCTTGATGTAAACCACGCGCCCGGCCAGCCGCATGAAGGGGCCAGCCCCCTCGCCTACGTCAGCACCCACGCCGCCGCCGCTGCGGCCAGCGCCACCAGGGCGGCGGGCACGAGGTACTCCGCCAGCATCACCTTCCATTGCCTCTTCGTCACGGTCGAACTCCTTCTCCGGCGCCGCCGATGGCTGGCGCCATGTGCCGCCTGTCGCTCGCTTGGCGAGGATCGCCAGCTTGCCGATCCCCACCCGCGCGGGCGGCGACCGGCCCCAGTGCGTCCACCGCTCCTGGCACGCCAGCTCGTCGTGCTTGTCGGCGCACCGTCCACTCCAGGCCGACCACGCCTCGTAGCCATCGACGCTCCCGCCGGTCGCGTGCCAGGCAGCCATTCCGATTGTGTTCCAATCGTCCCACCCGCACCCGTCGTCCCACCCGTCCCCGTTGGGGATCACGGCGAGGGCCGCGACCACGTCCTCGATGGGCGCCTGCTCCACTCCCCCTCCCGGCGCGGCCCCCACCCCATTGGCCCTCGCGCCCTTCTGGGCGGCGGCCATGCCCTGCAGCTCCAGGGCGAAGGCCCCCAGCTCCGCGTCGAGCGTGCGCTCCACGTCCTCGCTCATAGCCCCGCCTTCCCTGGTGTGGGCCGCCGCGTGCCGCCGGGCATGGTGAGCTGCGACCACGCCCCGGTGACCGTTACGAACCGCGCACAATTATGGAATACCTCGATGGCCGCGCCCTCGCGTGCCTCGCGCACGCCGCCCCACTCCGCGATCTGGTATGGGCCAGCGCCCGCCAGCACCCGGCGGATGTCCACCTTGGTCTGGCCCTCGTGGGGGATGTCCTCCGCCTTGCCGACCGCGCGCACCCCGGTGCCGGAGGGGGTCAGCTCCATGTAGCACTTGCCGATGCGCTGCAGCACGGCGGTGGCCCACGGGTCCAACACTCCCGTCTTCACGTCGCGGCACTTGTCGAGGTCGAGCCACACCAGCTCCGGCTCCCCCAGCAGCAGCCACCCCACTCCGTCCGCGTCACCCCGCAGCACGGCCGCGCGGGCCGTCTCATACGCCCGGCCCTCGCCCGGCTTGTTGGTCGCCAGCCCCCACCCGCGCCCCTCCGGCGCCGGGCGCTCCGGCTTCTTCGTCCACTTGCCGGAGCCGGTCCTCACCCACCGCCACACACACCACCTCTCCTGGCCCATCAGGCGCCCCAGGGGGTGTTCCGGCGTGAGGTTGGTACCTTGGGTCCACTCTTCTGTGGGGGGCCTGGGCGGGCCTCCTTGAGGCTCCTGTGGCGCGTCTGTCACGCCCTTGTCACTGGCGTGGACAACCGGCACGTCCCTTGTATGCTCAGACACAGCGCAATGCTCCTTGCGTGCTACCCCGGCGCCAACCGGGTCAGGCCCCCCGGCTCACACCGGGGGGCCTTTGTTTTCCCAGGCTACAGGCTGCTCCGATCACCACGTCTGGGCAAGGAGCGTCCGCTTCACGCCGTCGAAGTCGCAAGCCAGGAGGCTGGCGCCACCGCGCTCGGCGGCGGCCTCCACCACGGCCTGCAGCGTCAGCAGGGCGTGCTTGACCGTGGTCGGCGTCAGCTTCTCGCCGGTCCGCGTGGAGAGCTGGCACCCCAGCCACTGGGCGCCGCCCAGTATCTCGCCCCGCCGGAGCGTCGAGAGCTGGAGGTGGCCCCAGGCGGGGACCACGTAGAGGTAGACCCGGTTGCGCCGGGCGCGCTCCGTCTCGGCGGCCTCGATCTCGCGCCGGTCCTTCTCGCGGGCCAGGAGCCACCGGGCGGCGTAGCTCCCGACCGTCTCGTCCGCCTCCGGGGCGGGGGCGCTGGAGGTCAGCTCCGGCTTGCCCCTGGCCGCCCACAGCGTGCGGTAGCGTTCCAGCTCCGCCTGGGCCTCCGTCCCCAGGAAGGTCTTGTAGTGCTGCAGGCGGGCGAGGCGCCGCCCCGACCGGTCGTCAATCGTTGCTATGTTGGTCTTGATCTGCCAGTGCCCAGGCGACCGTTGCGCCTTGTTGACAGTGACCCGGTTGATGTAGCTCACGCTGTCTTCTCCTTCTCTGCCAGCTCTTTCGCCCTGGCCAGCGCCAGGGCGGAGTTGAGTGTGCCTTGCTCGCTCTGCGCCGCGTCGAGGTGGATGGCGAAGCGCCCGGCGGCGGTGGGCCGGGTGGCCGCGTGGCCCCCGGTGTAGTAGTCCGCCTCGATCCACCCCTTCTTGAGGGCGCCGTTAATCGCGGCCGTCACCGGCTCCCCGTCCAGCACCCACAGCCACGTCCCCCGGATGCAGATGCCGGGGACGCTGCGGGTCAGGAGGGCCTTCTGCTGCCGCGACAGCCAGAGGCGCCTCACGACGCCGCCCCCGCCAGCAGCTTGGCGCGGTAGGCATTCATCTCCGCGCAGACCGTCTCGGCCCGCTGCAGGGCGCGCACGTAGGCGGAACGAACGCACTTGCCGACGTTCAGCCGCTCCCAGGTCTGGGTGACCTCGATCATGCCCCGCGCCCGGCGGCTGATCATCTTCGGCGGGTTCTCGGGGTCCGCCACGAGGCAGACCGCGACCCGCCGGTAGCGGGCCTTCACCGACGCGGGCATCGTGGCCGACGCGGTCATTATGATGTAGGCGGCCATCTCACAGGCCCTCCTCTTTCGGGTCGCGGTCCCAGTGCATCCACTCCCGCCCGGCCGGGTCGAGGAGGTGGAGGCAGAGCACCGGCTCGACCTCCTGCAGCAGGGCCAGGGCCTCTTCGGCGGCGGAGCCGCTCCGGAACCGCAGCGCGGTGTCCTTCATCTCGTCGTCGCTCTTGAACGCGACGAGGAGCTGCCAGGGGTGGGTGTGGGGGTCTTGGGCCATCGGGGCCTCCTGTTGGTTGGGTTAGATCGCGGGGGTGGCGCGGCCCACCAGGGCGTTCGCCCTGGCGAGCTGGTTGCCGAGTGTCGAGGGCGTCGAGGACGTCGTCCTCCAGCGCATAGGCTTCTGGCCGGAGGCGATCACGTTGAGAGCGAACAGGCGCCCGCGCTCGTAGGACATCGCGACGTGCTTATCCGCGTGATCCATCAGCCTCCGGTCGGGCGGCGCCCCGTCGAGGGCGTCGTTCCAGCCCTGACGGCGGGCGAGGCCCTGGGCTGTCAGGGGGGCCTTCCAGCCCGTGTCCCTGACGTAGGTGGTGTGGTTAGCCATTGCGGGCCTCCTCCGCGTTCCGGGCCATCCGGGCGGCGCACCGGGCACAGGTCGGCACCAGCCCCAGGATGGGGTGGCGCACTGCCGTGGTGGCGACGTTGTCGCAGCGGAGGAACCACCGGCACTCCTCCTGCTCCGGCCCGACCTCGTCGCGGGTGTAGGTGACGGTCATGTCTCAGCCCTCCCCGCCGATGGGGGAGAGGGCCGGGCGGGCGATGATGGTCTGCTTCGCCCCGTCGCGCTCGCCGTGCTCCTTGATGGTCGCCTTGCCCTTGAGGGCCACGCCGCGCTCGCCCAGGAACTTGTTGCCCTTGTAGATCACGATGTTGCCCTGGGCGTCCTTCATGCCCGCGATGTGCAGCGTGCCGAATTGCGTCTCAAAGGAGGTCGTGAAGGACACGACCAGCGACAGCTCGACGCGGGCGCCGACCGTGCCGACGTGGACCGACCCGGCGGCCTCCGCCTTGCGGGCCTCGATGCGCTCGGCCTTCTTCGCCGCGTCCTCGTTGACGATGCGGCGGACGGCCGCCTCCTGGCCGGAGGTCAGGCTGCCCCACTCCACGAGGCTGTCATACATCTTGCCCACGAACGCGGAGCGGTGGGTCCGCATCGCGTCGGTCAGCTCGACGTGGTCGGGGGTCGCGGCCTGCCACTTGGCGGCGCGGGTCTTGTAGGCGTTCGCCTTGATGCGGGCCTCAATCGCGTCGTTGTAGGCGATGGGGTTCTCGATCTCGGCGGGAGCGTAGTTGCGGGCCATCGGGGCCTCCTGGGTCAGCGGGTTAACGTCGAGAGCCAGATATGGGACTGTGGCCCACGGGGTGCAAGAGGGTCAGGCGAATAAATCTTCCTGGCCGTCGTCGTCCAGCTCCAGCTCGTCCTGGCGCCACTCCGGCTCCGCCTCCGCCCGCAGGCGGGCCTCCCGGCCCCCCTCGTCCCAGGCGGCCTGGGCGCGGTCACAGGCGCTCGCCTGGACCCCTTCCAGCTCGCGGGCGACGTGGGTCGCCCGCTCGCGCCGGAGGGCCTCTATGGCCAGCCAGTCGGCTTGTGTGGGGTCGTTCGCCTCCGCCTCCGCCGCCCAGGCGTCCAGCTCCGCGTCGGTCGGCTCCGGGTCGGCCGGAGGCTCCGCCAGCTCGACCAGGGCGGCGGCGACCCACCGGGCCTCCCACTGCTGGCCCACCGGGTGGATGAACACGGAGGGGACGCCCCGGACCGTCACCGGGTGGCCCAGCTTGGACCAGTGGGCGAGCTGCCAGTCGGTCCCGAAGCGGGCGACGGCGCTCCGCTGGGTGTTGGTAACCGGGCGGAAGATGATGCGGGTCATGGCCTAGTCCTCCAGATTGATGACCCACCGGCCGTAGGTCCGGTAGGAGCTGAACTTGACGCCCTCGCGCAGCAGGGCCGCGACCAGGGAAGCGAACGTCTCGATGTCGGTGACCTCGATCTTGCTCATGGCTCAGTCCACCCACCGGAGGCGCCCGGCCTCGCACGACATGCGGTAGCCGCCGGTCCGGTCGTAGGCGGCCATGACGAAGGCCTTCAGGCGGTCCGCCGTCACCGGCACCGGGACGCCCGGCACCACGGCGATCTCGCCGTCGATCATGCGGCTGTAGTCGCGGAACAGGATGCGGACCCCCTTGCGGTCGGACACCAGCTCGGCGCCGATGCGCTGGCCGTCGCGCTGGTAGAGGCGCCCGGTGTTCCACTGGGCGACCAGCGGCTCCGGCAGGCCCAGCAGGACGCGGGCCTCCTGGCGCTGGGCGGGGGTCGCGAGGCGGCCCAGGAACTCGTTCTCGGCAATGATCTTCTCGGCTTCGGTGCGGGTCATGTCTCAGCCCTCCATCACGAGGGGGGTGCCGAAGGTCCAGCCCGCGCTGTTCTCGGCCTGCTCGGCGGCCTGGGCGGCGCGGAGGGCGATCTCCGCCGCCTCGCGCTCTTCGGCCTGCTTGAACATGATCTGGGCAACGCGCTCGTAGCGGGCGGCCTGCTCGTGGTCGTGAAGCGACAGGTAGAGCTTGGAGGCGTCCTGCATGTCGGTGCCAGCCGACCAGAGGTAGCCCTTCTCCGCGTTGTCGTAGGCATACATGACGACGGCGTGGGCCGCGCTGCGGATCAGCTTGGCGTTGAGGAGGTCGGTGTTGATGGTCATCGGAGGGGTGCCTTTCGGGGCCAGCGGTTCAACGAGATCAAGAGATGGGGGTGTGGTGGCCGGGGTGCAAGAGGCCCCGGCCGATTTATTTTCAGGCGCGGCGGGTGACTACCCCGCGCCGGGCGGCGACCCCCTCCGCCCACACGGCGGTCTTCTCGTCACCGAAGGAGCGCAGGGTCCAGCTCCCGTCGTCGTTCTGGTGGAAGATGTCCACCTGGGTGCGGTGCATGGCGCGCTCATTGGCGGCGTCGAGGAGATTGGACTGGCGAATGCTGTCGGGGGTGCGGGTCATCGGTGTCTCCGGGTCAGTGTTCAACGAGCACCAGAGATGGGGCTGTGGCAGCCGGGGTGCAAGGGGACCACCTATGCACCCCGCGCACCCCAGCTAGTCCTCGTCGTCCGCGTCCTCGTGCATCTGGGTCACCACGGCGTCGGTGAAGGAGGTGATCTCCTCCTCGCTCGGGATCGCCTTGGCCAGCTCCCGGACCGCCTCCCGCACGTCCTCCAGGGCCTGCTCCGCCCCCGGCGGCGCCACGAAATGCTCCAGGGCCGCCTCCGCCTTGGCCAGGAGGTCGCGGAGGCGCAGCATGTTCCGCTCGACCTCCTGCAGCGTGTCCATCGCGGCGTTCCCGTCGTCGTCCTCGATGTCCTCGATGGTCGGGTAGTGCGGGTCGGTGAAGATGTCGGACCGGAAGGCCGCCCGCTTCTCCGCCTCGCACTCGTCGCAGACGTAGGCGCAGAAGATGCCCCTGGCGTCAGCCAGCTCCCGGCGGGGGAGCAGGCTGCCGCACGCGCAGCCCCAGGAGCGGAACTGGTAGGGGCGGGTCATCACACCGTCTCCGGCGCGTCGGCCAGATCGCTCACCTCCGTAACAAAGTCGCCTTCCTCGATCTCCTCGCTGAAGTCCGGCAGCTCGATGGCGTCCGGCTCCTCCAGCTCCTCCGGCTCGATGCTCTCCAGGGTATTTATCCAGTCCGCGACCTCCGACGCCTTCTCGCTCTCGTGCCACTTGTCGGACCGCTCGCCCACCTCGTCGTTGAGGCGCTGGGCGACCTCGTCGCGCCACGCGGTGAACTCCCCCAGCTCGCCGTTGTAGTCCGCGACCGTCTGGCTCACCTCCGACATGAGCTGGTCCAGCTCGTCGCGGACCTCCTCGATGTAGCTCGCCAGGGCGCGGCGGCTGTCGTTGATCTGGTCGCGGGCGCGGTCGATATTCGCGATGGTGGCGGCCAGCGCGGTGCGCTCCGCCTTGGTGATCTTCAGGGCCACGTCAGTCTTCCTTCATGTATGGGCGCCAGATGGCGGCCGGGGGTGTGTCGTGCTTGGGCATCTCTTCGTTCCAGAAGTCGATGCGTTCCGGGGCGTCCTCTGGCCCGTAGAGCATGGCGAGGCCGTAGGGGCCTTTCAGCGTCGTCGCGTGGACCTCCAAGGCCCAGGCGATGTCTGCTTGGTTGCAGAGCAGCGTGGCGCGGGGGTTCATTCGTCCTCCTGTGTGTTGCGGGTGAAGGCCGCCAGCTCGCGCCGGGTGCGCTCCTCGTCGGCCTTGATCTGGTCCCAGATGCTGGACAGCCCGGCGAGCAGGCAAACGCCGCAGAAGACGGCGACCAGGGTCAGCAGGGTCTGGGTCATCACTCGTCCTCCAGATCGGCGGGGCGGCAGGCCTCGCCCAGGTAGGTGCCCAGGAGGTCGAGGTCGTATCCCTCCCCGGCCAGGACCAGCTTGCGGAGCTTGGCCACGGCGCGGGCGGACAGCCTCCAGGCGCCGCCCATGTGGATGATGATACGCATCAGTAGTACCCCACCGGCTTGATGAGCAGCTCGCAGGCCTGGGAGCCGTCCGACAGCGTCACCTCCAGCACGGTCACGCTATGGGGGCCGTCGAGGTGGGCGTCGTCCAGGCCCATCGCCCGGACCCGCTCCAGCACGGTCCGCAGCTCCGCCACGGTGGACACGGTGAAGCGGTCGAGGGCGATCACCTCGTGCGCGAGACGGTTCGCCATCTCACGCCGCCCCGGCGGCGAGGAGGAGCGCATCGCGCTCCGCCTCCAGCTTCGCGATGGCCGTCTCGCACCAGTCGATGCTCCTCCGGAGGTTCTCCAGGCCGCGCGTGTAGTATTCGGCGGCGCGCTCCGGACCCCAGCTCTCGACGTAGTGGTGGCTGGGGATGCCGCGCATCAGCTCCACGTTGAGCTGCTGCTTACGCTCCGCCAGGGCCTTCTGCTGGGCCTTGAGCTGGCGGGTAAGCACCCCGCGACGGGTCGCATTCTTGTCCTGGGGCGCGGTCCGCTTGGGGACCATGATCTCCAGGGCCATCGGCACGACCACGTAGAAGTTGCGGCTGGCGTAGTAGTGCTTGTTCTCGTAGGTGCCCTTCGCCGCCTGGGCGAGGTCTTTCCGGCCGTGCATGCTGGCCACGTAGGCCTTGTCCATGTCCGCCTTGGGGACCGCCACCAGGGCGTGGGTGTAGCGGTGGTCCTCGCACAGGCGGGTGCCGATCACCACGCCCGTCTGGGTCGGGTGGTAGACCGTGTAGCGGGCCTTGCCCTTCACGGAGTGGATCGCGACGTCGTGGGCGATGGTCGTCATGGTGGGGTGCCTTTCGGGGCCAGCGGTTCAACGAGCACCAGAGATAGGAGTGTGGTGCGCGTGGTGCAAGGTCCGTCCAGTGCAATCACGGTTATGTGATTGGGCCTCGGTGCGGGGGTGCCCCATCTTGCACAGGACGGAACAACCCCGTCAGGAGAGAACATGCCGCCCGCCCGCCGAAAACCCACGCTGACCGTGCCCCAGGCGGCCGATATGCTCGGCCTGCCACGGCGCACGCTCTACGACTGGTGCCGCAAGGGGGCCTTCCCCCACATTCGCCTGGGCCGCCGTGTGCTTGTTTCACGTGAAACAGTGGAGGCCCTCCTCGCCCCCGGCGTGGTCGCGCCGCACGTCCTGCGCCGCCTGGGGAGTGAGCTGCCGTGGTAGCCCCCGCGCTCTGGGCGCATCAGGAGGCGGTCCAGGCTGACCTCCTGGCCGGTCACAGGCTGCTGCTGTGGGACATGGGGACCGGCAAGACGGCGGCCCTCATCAAGGCGGGCGAGACGGCGGGCGGAGCTGGCCCCGCCGGGCGGCAGCTCTGGGTGACGCCGGGCATGCTTGTCGCCCAGGCGGCCCAGGAGGTCGCCCGGTTTCGCCCCGGCGCCACTATTCAGGTGGTCCGCACAGGGAAGGACAACATCTTGAGGGACGTGGATGTTGTCATTGTCTCCTACGACCTCATGCGCGCGGTGCCGGTCTGGCGCCAGCTCTTCGCCATGCGCTGGGCGAGCATGGTCTGCGACGAGGGCCACGCCCTGGCCCACAGCGGGACCGTCCGGACCCGCGCCGTCTACGGCGCCAGGATGGACAGTAAAGGTGCCCTGTTCCGCCGGGCCGACCGGGTCTGGATCGCGACTGGCACCCCCGTAATGAATACCCCGGACGAGCTGTGGACCCATCTCAGCCGCCTCCGCCCGGACCTCCTGCCGGAGGGGGTGACCTCCGTCGCCACCTTCATGGACCGTTTTTGTATCGTTAAAATGAAGATATTCGGACCCGTGGTGGTGGGCGGGAAGAACCTCCCGGAGCTGGGGAACATCCTGCGCCAGTGCTCCTCCCGGCTGAAGCTGCGCGACATCACCAGCCTCCCGCCGGTCGTCATGTCCCGCCTGCCGGTGGAGATATCGGACGAGGACCGGGCGGCGATGAACGCGACCATGACGCCGGAGCAGCTCGCGGAGATCGACATCGTCCTGGCCGCCATCGAGGACGGTGAGGAGGCCGCGTGGCAGCGGCTCCAGGCGATGATGCTCCCCCTGGCGAGCACGCGCCGGGTGACAGCCCTGGCCAAGGCCCCGGCGGCGGTGGAGATCATCCGCGCGGAGCTGCTGGGGGGCCTCGACCGGGTCGTCGTCTTCGGGTCGCATATCGACGCCCTCAAGCATATCGCCACCGCCCTGGCGCCCTACGGCACCCGCCTCCTCATCGGGGAGACGTCACCCGTGCAACGCGCCTCCGCCCTGGCGGACTTTCAGGAGGACGGCGGCCCGCGTGTGCTGGTCTGCAACACCACGGTCGGCGGCTTCGGCCTCAATCTGCAGCACGCCTCCCGGTGCGTGATGATCGACCTCCCGTGGACGCCCGCCGCGCTGGATCAGGCGGTCGCCCGCCTCCACCGCGCTGGGCAGCTCCGGGGCGTCAACGTCTCCCTGTTGGCGGTGGCCGACAGCATCGACGCCAGGGTGGCCGACGTGCTCGCCCGCAAGCGTGAAATCATCCATGACATAATCGAAAGGACTTCGTGATGAGTGACGAACCCGAGAACAAGGTGGCCGTCCAGATGATGGTAAACCTGAAGGTCACGCCCCGCCTGCTGGCGTGGTTCCTCCGCCACGCGGACGACGAGGGGACCGCCGACCTGTCGGCCTTCTCCGGCATCGCCGCCGACGCCCTCTCGGGCCTGCTGGGCGAGCGGATCGAGCACCCCGGCCAGGAGGAGCTGCCGCTGTCGGAGGACGAGCTGCCCCCCTTGACGAACGCCCCCCAGGCGGCCCCGCAGGAGGCCCCACAGGCGCCCGTGGAGGAGGCCCGGAGTGATCGCCCGGCCCCCGTGAAGAGGGCGCCCAGGGCCTCTAAAACGGCCCCTGTGGCGGCCAAGCCGAACGGCGCCCACGGGGCGGCGGAGTTAGAGGCTCCCCTGGTCGAAACTCCGCCGTATACGCCCCCGGTAACCCCTTCGGAGGAGGAGCTGCGGGCCGTGCTGGTGGTCCTCGCCAACAAGGCGCCGGGCCGCAATCAGACCGTGATCCAGCTCCTTGAGGAGGTCGGGGGCGCACCGAAGCTGCTGCAGTGCCCTGTGGATAAGTGGCCCGCCATCCTGGCCGCAGCTCAGTCTGCGATTGAGGTCTTCGGTGGGTGACGTGATCCCCGCCGGGCACTCGCCCCTGGGCATGAGCGTGCTGGAGCGGCGGTTTATGTGTCCCGGCTCGATGGCGGCGGAGGCGGGGCGGCCGGATCGCCCCAGCTCCTACGCCAAGCGGGGGACCGACCTCCACGCGGTGGCGGCCGAGTGCCTCATCGCCAACACCGACCCGACCGACCACATTCCCGACGACCTCGACGGGTGCGACCTCCTGCAGCCCTACGTGGACGAGGTCAAGGAGGCCCACGCCCGCCTGGGCGGCGTCCTGCGGATCGAGCATCAATTCTGGATGCGAGACATTCACGATTTGTTCCGGGGGACCGTCGATGCCGTCATCGTCGCTCCCCCCGTGCTCTACGTGGCCGACCTCAAGACGGGGGGCGGCCACGCGGTGCCGGTCAGGCGGGAGGACGGGCGCATCAACTTCCAGCTCGGGGGGTATGCCCTGGGGGCCATGCAGACGGTCCCCCAGGGGGTGGAGATAAAGGTGATCGAGCTGGTGGTGGTCCAGCCCCGCCTGGGGCCGCCGCAGCGGGCGACGGTCGGGGTGGGGGAGATGATCGAGCTGGCGGGGGACATGCTGCAGATCGCCAGGGCGGCGACCGCCCCCGGCGCCAAGCTGGTCGCTGGCGATCATTGCACGTTCTGCCGGGCTGCGGGAGAATGCCCCGCCCTGCGCGCCCAGGCCCTGGAGGCCGCCAGGGCGGACTTCGCGGACCCGCCCGACCCCCTGTCGCTGTCACCGGAGGAGCTGGGGACATTGCTCACGCGAGCGGACATAGTCGAGACGTGGCTGGCCTCGATCCGCGCGCACGCCCACGCCCTGGCGGAAAAGGGAGAGACGGTCCCCGGCTGGAAGATCGTCAACAAGCGGGGCCGCCGCATCTGGGCGGACGAGGAGAAGGCCGGGACCGCCCTGCTCGCCGTGGGCCTCACTGACGGGGAGCGGTTCGCGTCCAAGCTGATCAGCCCCACCCAGGCGGAGAAGGCCCTGAAGGCGAACAAGCTGCCGCTGCCCAATACGTGGTCCGACCTCGTGACCATGTCCGATCCTGGCACCACGCTGGTGCCGGAGGCCGACCGGCGCCCGGCCCTTTCGGCGCCGCACTCCGACTTCACCGTTGAACCCGAAGGAACCTGATCATGTCTGGAACGAATAAAAAGCCGGAAGTCCCCCGCCTCGTGGTCGGCCCCGGCCGCATCTCGTGGCCGAACATCCTGCCCCCGGAAGAGACGCCGGATGGGCCGCGCTACCGGATGTCGCTGCTGCTGCCGCCCGGCAGCAAGGACGTGGCCGCCATCCTGGCGTCCTGCGAAGACCTCTGCACCCAGGCCTGGGGCAAGGACAAGTCCAAGTGGCCCTCCACTGCCCGCAAGCCGGATGCGGTCGTTCGCCGGGCGGAAGAGAAGCCGAACTATGCGGGCTACGAACCGGGCTGGCACTTCTTCTCCTGCACGTCCGCCGAAATGCCCGGCATCGTCAACGGCATGCTGGAGAAAGTTACGGACCCGAAAGAGATTTACGGCGGGCGGTGGGCGAAGGTCAGCGTGCGGCCGTTCATCTACACCCGTATGGGGATCGGCATCTCGTTGGGCCTTAGCAATATCCAGTTGCTGAAGCATGACGCCGTCTTCGGGCGGACCTCGCCCACCCAGGACTTCGACGTCGTTGCCGAAGAGATGTCGGAGGAGTTCTGAGCCATGCCCCGCCCGGCGCAACCGACGCTTTATTGGGACTGCGAAACAAGGTCCACGGTCGATCTGCGCCGGGCGGGGGTCTACGTCTACGCCGCCCACCCGGACACTTCGGTGACGCTCGCCCGCCTCGCCATCGGGGGCGAGCCGCCTGTCGAGTGGCGGCCGGGCCAGCGCCTGCCGGATCGGTTCCGGGCGGCGCTGGAGGACCACAAGTTCCGCATTGTCGCCCACAACGCCGCTTTCGAGCGGATCATACTCCGGGACATCCTCGCACCCCGCCACGGGTGGCCGGAGGTGCCGGTCTGGCGGTGGGACTGCACGATGGCCCGCGCCAGGGTCCAGGCCCTGCCGGGGTCGCTGAACGACGCCGCCATCGCCATCGGCCTGGACGTGAAGAAGGACCAGAAGGGTTACAGCCTCATGCTCCGCATGTGCCGCCCCCGCTCCACGCTGGTGGACGGGACGCCGGTCTGGTGGGAGGACGAGGAGCGCATGCTGCAGCTCTCCGACTATTGCAGCATCGACGTGAAGGTCGAGCGCGCCCTGGACGGCAGTCTCCGGGCCTTCCCGCCTGGGGAGAAGGAGGTGTGGGAGCAGACGGAGGTGATGAACGACCGGGGCGTCTGCTTCGATCTGGACTTTGTCCGCGCCGCCAAGGTGATCGCGGAGGAGACGCGGGTCGTGCTGGACGACGTGATGGCGGAGCTGACGGAGGGGCGCGTCAAGCAGGCCTCCCGCATCAAAGACCTCAAGCGATACCTCCTGGCCCAGGGAGTGGACCTGTCGCAGCCGCCGGAGCTGCAGCGCGACAGCGACCTCGTCACCGAAGAGGTGGTCGAGGTGGAGGAGGAGGAAGAGGAGCCGGAGGAGGAGAGCCTCCCCGACATGCGCCGCCGGGACGTGATCCGCCTCCTGGCCGACCCCCGCGTGGGGGAGCACGAGCGCGACGTCCTGAACGTCCGCCTGGAGGCGGGGAAGATCAGCGTCCGGAAGCTGGACGCCATCGCGGAGCGCGCCGACGCGGCGGGCGTGGTCCGGGGCATGCTGGGCTACCACGGCGCCAACACCGGGCGCTACATCAGCCACGGCGTGCAAATCCAGAATTTCCCCCGCGACGTCGTTGCGGATTGGGAAGGGGTCCGCAACGTGATGGCGGGCGGCGGGGAGCTGGTCAACGCCCTGGTCGGGCCGCCCCTCGACGTGATCTCCAAGATGTTACGGGGGAGCATCATAGCCCGGCCGGGGTTTGAGATCGCCTCCGGGGACTACAGCTCCGTCGAGGCCTGCGGGGTCGCGTGGCTGTCGGGCCAGACCGACCTCCTCGATGCGTTTATGGAACGTCGCAAGATATACGAGGAGATGGCCGCCAGGGTCTTCGGCATGAGGGCGGCGGACGTCGCCCCGGATAGCTGGCAGCGGCACGTGGGCAAGACGCTCGTGCTCGGCGCCGGGTATCAGATGGGGTGGTGGAAGTTCCGGGAGACGGTCCTCGCGATGGGCGGCGTGCTGCTGTCGCCGGAGGACGCGCAGCGCGCGGTGACGGTCTACCGCGACACCTTCCCGCGCATCCCCAAGCTGTGGTTCGCGCTGCAGGACGGGGCGGTCGAGGCGGTGGGGCGGCCGGGCGTGGTGATCTCGGTCCACACCGGCCTGGGGGCCAAGGTCGCGTTCCTCAAGGACGGACAGTGGCTCCGCATGAAGCTGCCGAGTGGCCGATACCTCTGGTACAATCAGCCCCTGCTGGAGCCGGGCAGGTTTGGCGGCAAGATGGTTACGTATATGCAAGTGAACCCGAAGTCGAAGAAGTGGGAACGCGGGCACACCTACGGGGGCAGGCTGACGGAGAACGCCGTGCAGGGCCTCTGCCGCGACCTCATGGTCCACGGCACGCTGCGGCTTGAGGACGAAGGCTACAGGCCCATCGCCTTGGTCCACGACGAGATCATCTGCGAGCCGCCGGTCGGGCACGGGTCGGTGCCCGAGATGCTCGACGTCATGTGCCAGCTCCCCGTCTGGGCGGAACGCTTCCCCCTGTCGGCCAAGGGCCGCCGGGGGCCGCGCTACGTCAAGTAGGCCTACCGGGTCGGCGTCACGTCGAAGTCGTAACGACGTTTCGGGGGCTGGGGCGACGGGTCGAAGAGGCCCGGTAGCTGGTCCGTCTGGGTCGCGCCCCACATACCGGGCGTCGGCTTGCCGGGCATGTTGGCGGCGGCTTGGTTGGTCAGCCACCGCTTGCCCGCGTCGGAGCGCATGAGGGCCTGCGCGGCGGTGGGGAGGACGAGGCTGGCGCCGGTCGAGATCGCGGCAGTGAGGGGGTCGTGCGCGAGGCCGCCGCCTATCGCGCCGCCGGTCAGGAGTGACTGCCAGAAGAGACGCTGCGCCGTGCCGCTGTTGGGGATCGTCTCGGTGAGGAAGGTCTTGCCCGCCGCCGCCAGATCGCGGAGGTCGCCCGCGCCTTTCGCAACGAAATTGCCGGTGCCCTTCTTCAGTTGCTCGATCAGTCCGGACGGCGGGATGTTCCCGGCCAGGGTGTAGGGGGTGCCCTTGTTCATGGCCCCCTCGATCACCTTTCCGCTGGCGTATTGACGGCGGGCCTCCGCCAGGGCGGCGCCCTCCTCCGCGTTGGCGATGTTGCGGCCAAACCCGTCGCGCAGGGCGTTCCGCATCTCCAGCAGTGTGTCCTTCACCGCTGGGTCGGTGCCGGTCCGGATCATCCGCGAGAGGTCGCTGTCGAGCTGCTTGTAGGCTGGCCCCGGCACGTAGGTGCCGCCGCTGGGCTGGTTCAGTATCTTATCCACGAAGTCATTGTATTTTCTCTGCACCACACCGAAGGCCTCGTCCGACATCGTGCGCCTCGCGGTGGCGAGGCTCTCGGCAATCGGCTGCATCGTCGCCGGGTCAAGGTTCAGGTCGTTTCGGCCGTATATCTCCTGCATCCTCGTCCCGGACCGGTCGAGCGCCTGCTGCACCACGCCCCTGTTGGCGGCGTCGCCCGCGATGCCGGGCGTGGCGTAGTCCGCGTTGTGCTCCCCCGCCCGCGCCAGGGCCGCCTTGTTGAAGGCGATGCGCGCCGCCTCCTTGTCGGCCGCCGCCGGGCCTCCGGTGAACGGGAGGTTCTCCAGCACGCTCTCGACCGCCTGCATCGGTTTGCTACCGGACTGGTGCCCCGGTGAGATGGGCACGCCCTCCGCCAGGAGGAGGTCGCGCAGGCGGGCCTGCTCCGGGTTGAGCTGCGACAGGCCGGGCGAGACGAGGCCCCGGAACACGCCCGCCCCCAGGGGGACCGCCGCCGCTCCGGCCAGCCCGCCCCACTTGCTGCCGGTGGCCTGCTCGGCACTGCCGCCCGCCGCCCCGGAGGTGAGCTGCATGAAGGGATTGGCGGAGAGGTTGGTCGCCACGCTGCCGGTCATGCTGCCGGGCTGGACGGAGGTCGCCATGTCGCCGCCCTCGACCAGGGCCTGCCGCGCGCCACCCGTCTCCCCCAGGGCGCCCCTGGCGCCCCTGGCAATGCGCGCCACCCCTGCGGCCGGGACCATCATGCTGGCGGCGTCACCGACCCCGTGGCCCGCGCTGTAGAGGTTCCTCTCCGTTGGCGTGTCAGGCTTGAGGTGGCCCCCGGCGAGGTAGTCCCCGACCGAGTTGAGGGAGCTGCGCGCCAGCCCCGAGAAGTAGTCCGGGGGCGTGGCGGGGAGGCCGGTCTTCCTCACGCCCCATTGGATCGCGTCGGGGATGCCGCCAATGGCGTTGCCGATGGCGTCGTTCAACCCGGTGCCGAAGGCCCGCGTGCCGCGCCCGACGCTCTCCGCCGTGGAGCGGTTGTCGATCTCCAGTTGGCGGTTCTTCTCCTCCATCTCCTTCTGCTTGCCCGCGATGAGCTTGGCGAAGTAGTCGTCCTGCGGCTCCGTCGTTCCCGACATGGCGCCCTCCTATCTGTCCAGCTCGCCCGGATCGATCCCGTGCTCGCGCAGGAGCTGCTGCGCGGCACTCTTCGCCACGGCGCCGCCCTGATTGGCGGCGGCCTTCAGTCCCGCAACGAAACGCGCCCGGCCGTCCGCGCCCTCGTAGCCCTGGGGCATCGCCTTGGTCTGGCCCGGCGGCGTGTAGTGCGAGATGGTGGGCTGGTCCGGGTAGACATCATCCGGCTCGATGCCCTGGCGCTTGGCGAGGCTGCGATACATCGACACCCGCTCCTGCCACGGCCTCTCGTAGGTGTGCATCACGCTCTCGGCCATGTCCACGAGCTGGTGGCGGACCAAGTCCGACAGCTTGCCGTCGCCCTTCACCGACTTGATCATGCCCTGCAGCGTGTCCCAGGTGCCGCCCGTGCGCTGGATCATGTCGCTCTCGGGTCCGCGCACCACGCTCGTGGGGTCGAGCATCTTGGCGTAGGCGTAGATCATCGCGAGGTCGGCGGGGCCGGTGCCAACGGGCGCCGCCTGCCGGAGGATGGAGAGCTGCGGCTTGGCCAGCGTGTATTGCGTGTATACCTGTCCGCTCTCGATCTCCTTTCGGGCGTCGGCGGTGTCCTTGAAGATGTTCTGCCGCCGCTGCTCGGTGTTGCG
>Ga0207712_10001246_pt1 | contig 17565 bp, 13 predicted proteins | sample KBSS44metaG_FD_184402 | JGI IMG/M metagenome (GOLD analysis project Ga0207712, IMG submission 184402) | Switchgrass rhizosphere microbial communities from Kellogg Biological Station, Michigan, USA - KBS S4-4 metaG (SPAdes) (version 2) | ecosystem: Host-associated > Plants > Roots > Rhizosphere... | reverse complement strand
ATCGTCGCTGCCGGTATCGTTTCAATCCGCTTCTCCATCTGCTCTGCAAACTTCTGCGCGAAGTAGCGAGCCAGCACTGGAATGTCTTCACGACGCTCACGTAATGGAGGAATGCGAATCGGAAAAACGTTCAAGCGATAGTAGAGATCACTCCGAAATTCGCGATCCGCGATCATCTCTCCAAGGTTGCGATTCGTGGCGGCCACCAGGCGTACGTCAACTTTCTTCGTGCGCGTGCTGCCCAGCCGCTCGAATTCGCGTTCCTGCAAAGCACGCAAAAGCTTCGGCTGAATCTCCAGCGGCACGTCGCCCACCTCATCCAGAAACAACGTACCCTGATCAGCGAGTTCGAGCCTTCCGAGTTTTTGGCTGATCGCCCCGGTAAATGCTCCTTTTTCATGTCCAAACAATTCGCTCTCGAATAGCCCGGTAGGGATGGCCGCGCAATTGAGTTTCACGAAGGTCCGGTTTTTCCGCCGACTATGATCGTGAATCGCACGCGCGACGAGTTCCTTTCCCGTTCCGGTCTCGCCCAACAGCAGCACCGTGGAATCACTGGGCGCGACTGTTTGGACCAGCTCCAACACCTGTCTGAGTGCGGGACTGTCGCCGACGATCTGATCGAAGTTCATCTCGCTGCGAATCTCTTCTTCGAGATAAAGCTTCTCCTGGGCCAACTTGTCTTTGAGCTCGGAAATCTCCTGGCACGCAAGCGCGTTCTCCAACACCAGCGCTATCTGACCGCAAACCCCGGTCATGAAAGCAAGCTCATCCTGACTGTACGGATTGGTCTGAGTTCGGAATAGAGTGAGCGTGCCCAAAACGCGGTTGCGGCCAGAAAGAGGCAGCATGCATCCTGTGCTGAATTCCTCTTTAAGAAGCGGTTCGCTCTGAAAATTCTCAGACGCCTGCTCGCGCGTTCCGGCCCACAGCTGACGCGTCGTCAGTACATAATTCGCAATCGTCCCAACGACAGGAATTAGGGTTCTCTCGCTGAAGCCGCGCCCCTCCGACGGAAAATCGACGGCATAGAGATCGAGGTCGCGTTCTTTTTGCTTCTGCAAGAGAAGGCATACACCGTCAGAATCTATTGTGCTTTTGATTCTCATCATCACTGCCCTGATGAGAGTCCGAAGCTCCCGGTTCGAGATACTGTCACTGGCCAAGTCCAGCAGTAATTTCAGTCGCCTCGTGTCGCGGTGCGACTCAATGTGCAGACCCTCACTGTTACCAGCCATTACGGATTGGCGCAGGTCACGACGCGCTTGCAACGACAGCACGTTGGCGCCAACGGGAAAGTTGCTCCGGTCCGCTTTGTGCGGAGGAGAATCAGTTACTCCCGCAATGCCAGCCAAAGCCGTATTCATTTTCGTCCTTCCTTTCGTAAGTCTCGCGTAGGATTGTGCGGTCAGTTTCACTCCGCGCCAACTCCAAAAGGGTGATGGGTTGCGCAAAAACGGCAGGCTTCGTGATCTCTTTGGAGTCGCTGACGAGACTCTTTCGGGGGCAGGAATTGCTTCAAACCTTGCTAGGGCTATCGCACAGCACAGGTTCAATTTGATCTTTCGATTCGAGCCTGTTCTGCAGCGCTCTGCGATCGCGTATGACAACGCTATCAGAGGTAATCTGGATAATGTTGCGTCTTCTTAACGCCGTGAGTAATCGTGCCACCGTCTCGCGCGACGAGTCGATCATTTGGGCAATGTCTTACTGTGCGAACAACTTTTCAATTCGCGTGCATTCTCTGCCTCCTATGCCTTTTCGGCCTTTTTCTCCAAGTGCCCACCAAATTGATAGCGCATTGCAGAGAGGAGTTTGTCCGCAAATTCCGCTTCGCCTCTTGAGCTGAATCGCGCAAACAGAGCCGAGGTCAAAACTGGAACAGGCACGGCTTCGTCAACCGCAGCCTTGATGGTCCAGCGTCCTTCGCCGGAGTCAGACACACGACCTGCGAATTTCGACAAATTCGGATCTTCGTGAAGAGCTGTCGCCGTGAGATCCAGCAACCACGACGCGATTACGCTGCTACGTCGCCACACTTCGGTAATGTCCGATAAATTGAAGTCGTACTGATAATGTTCCGGATCGCGTAGCGGCGTCGTCTCGGCGTCAACTCCTTGTTTACGGTTGCCGACATTGGCGGAACGCAATACACCGAGCCCCTCGGCAAATGCGGCCATGATTCCGTACTCGATTCCGTTATGGACCATCTTCACAAAATGGCCCGCACCATTTGGGCCGCAGTGCAGGTACCCATACTCAGCAGTGCCTTCAGACTTGTTGCGACCGGGTGTTCGTTCAATCTCTCCAATACCCGGAGCCAATGTTTCGAAGATCGGATCGAGATGCCTGATCACATCCGTCTCGCCGCCAATCATCATGCAGTAGCCTCGCTCAAGTCCCCATACACCGCCGCTTGTGCCAACATCAACGTAATGGATTTGTTTCGGCGCCAGTTCCTTCGCGCGACGTATGTCGTCAACGTAGTAAGAGTTCCCGCCGTCGATCAGAATATCTTCTTCTTCAAGCAGGGGCAGCAGATCACTAATCGTTGAGTCCACGACTGCCGCAGGCACCATTAACCAGATCACACGCGGCGTATCGAGCTTATTTACAAAGTCGACAAGCGACGCAGCGCCCACTGCCTTTTCGTTAACAAGTTGACTTACGGTTTCCGGCGAACGATCAAACACCACACAGTTGTTACCAGTGTTGATTAGTCGCCGGACCATGTTGGCGCCCATCCTGCCAAGCCCTATCATTCCAAGTTGCATAAGTCCTCCGTAGACAAAAGAAATATCTAGCTCTTCGCTGAGTGAGCAAAACCGCTGCCGGCTTTACGCAACCGTTGCATAAGACTCCGACACTGGCGCCTGGGCCAATACCTTGCCGAGTTCAACTCCGCATTGGTCGAACGAGTCGAGATTCCAAATGACGCCCTGCGTAAAAACGGAATCTCCGTAAAGAACCAAGATCTTACCCAGTGTTTCCGGAGTGGGCTTGTCGGCAAGATCGCTTTGTCATACTTCATCCAGCAATCGACATTCCGAGAGGATTTCTACTTCTAACCCATCGTAGTGAGCGACATAGCTAGGATTTTCAATCCAGGATGGAAAACGGTTTCGTAGTTTTACGACTGCCGTTCGTAAAATCACGAACGCCAAGCAGCGGTTCACCCAATTCGTGGTTCATGAATGAATTACGAAACTCGCATTCGCAAGTTGCTGCGTGATGGTGAGAATTCAGTGGAACACGATGGAATGCATGTTGCTAAAACGTATGCGAAAACGAGAGGTACGACATTATGTCTATCTCCATGATGAATGAAATTTAAGGAGCATGCATGAGCAGAAAAAATAGAAACTTTCATTTAGTCGCACTAGCCCTGATTCTTTCGCTAGCGAGCGTCGCAATGGGCCAGGAGAACCCGACTGGTGAACCGGTCGCGCTAAAGGCGTCCGCTAACACTCGCAACGTGCTTGACGGACAGAAGTTCAAGGTCAAGGGCATCGTCATCAAGAGCAATGCGGACTCATTTACGCTACGCGAGCCAGATGGAACCGAGACTGTCGTGACTTTGACTGATAACACAAAAATCAAGGCCGCTAAGAAAAACTGGTTCCGCCAGTATAAGGCCGCCGGCCCGAGTTCCATTTTGCGCGGTCTCCGGCTGGAGGCTGAAGGAAGAGGAAACGAGGCAGGTGAACTGGTCGCAGCGAAGATACGCTTCGATGAAGACGACTTCAGAACCGCGCAGGCTCTCGAAGCCCGTGTTGACCCGGTCGAGGCTATGGCTACGTCCACGAAAGTGCTTGCAGAAGCCAACGAGCAACGCATCACCTCGGCTGAGCAGAACGCCGAAAGACTCTCGGGACAAGTAACTGAATTGAGCGCTACAGCCGCTGCCGCTAATGACGCGGCCGGGCGCGCACAGGCGAGTGCCGATCGTGCGCAGGCGAGTGCCGACCGCGCGCAGGCGGATGCCAATAATGCCAGCGATCGGATCAACGCGATGGACGATTACGAGCTGTCAGAAACGTTCATAGTCCACTTCCGCACGGGCAGCGCTGTTCTATCGGCCTCAGCGAAAGCGCAGATCGATGCAGCGGCGAGCAAGGTGCAAAACGAGAACCTGAAAGGGTGGGTGATCGAGATTACTGGATATGCGGATTCGAGGGGCAATACGGTCGGTAACCGCTCGTTGAGTGACCGCAGAGCCGACGCGGTAATTAACTATCTGGTCACCACATATAACTTACCGTTGCGCCGCCTGGTCCAACCGTTTGGGTACGGTGAACAAAATCCTGTGGCGGATAACGCCACCGGCGAGGGTCGTGCGCTGAACAGGCGCGTTGAGATCAAGGTACTCGTCAGCAAAGGTCTTTCTTCGCAGGCTGGCGTATAAGAAAGATGTGACGTTAAGTCATCCTGGTGGACCAAATGTGGGCGCGGACGCAAACCGCGCCCACATTCTTTTTATCCGTCGTGACATTACGAAGTCTTCGTGAAAACACGACGCCCAAGACTCGTTGACTGCGTTATGCCAGCAACAACTCATCGGAACGCGCGTTGCTCAGATTACGAGCGAGGATCGTAATCATCATGTTACAGAAACAGCGACACGTACAACCGGCAATTGCGAACGAGCTACGCGCAGGTCCATCTTCCATTAATGAGCCAACAGTTCCTGAGGCGCTGCAAGACGTCATTCTGCGACACCAGGTTAGCTATGAAGTGTGGCCGGAGTGGTCAGGATGCGGCGGGCGTGCCAGGCGCATCGGCTACTGTGTCAGCCTCTGCGGTGTGAACGATCAAGTTGACTGCGTTCGTGGTCATCACGTTCCCGGTTGTCCACACTGCGGTGCGACTTATGATGACATACGCAAAATCGCTGAATGGATAACGCTGAGAGAGCAGCCGGATTGCCGGTTTCAAATTGCGCCCTTCGACCGTGCGTTCCATATCGCACCAAGACAGCGCTGGTCGCGCAACGAAATTATAGTGACCGTTAAGATACTCCACAGCCACAATGTTGATGGCCCAGTGAACGAGTCGCAGGAGCGTTGTTTGAACGAGCTGCGGATAGAGCTAAAGAAACTTGGCGTGCGCGAGGGTGTGTGGCAGGCCCCAAAGGTGGCGGCGCATTAAATGATTTTCCGACAATGCCGTTTCAGATTTGAGATCTCTAACTCGTCAAGCGCGCGACGGATTATCAGTCGAGCAATGGGCCTGGATATTTTTCACAAAGCTCGTCATACAACGGTGTCTTAGCGAGCGCATTGGCATTGTTGTCGCGACTGGCAGAGTATCCCCGGCCGTCGATTTCGATTAGCGCGATTGGTCCCTTTTTTTACTCATAATGATGCAATGAATGGATCTTCAGTAGCTGCGGCGAAGCCGCTCCGCACGATTGCGATCTTCACTAGGCCTCCTGCCTCAGTGCTCGCCCAAACTTTTTGCGTCTGAACGTGAGGTAGAAGGCGCTTCCGATCATTTTTAACAACACAAGCAAGGCAATGATCCGCAGCACGCGCGATTCGCTAATGCGCTGTATCAATGTTGGTTGAAACGAGAGTGATGAATTGTTGAGCACGACGTCGAGGTTTAGCCTGGTCTGTCCGAGCAGATTTTTTAGATCCTCGGTGGCTCTGCCCTCAACTATTCTGTGTTTGAATTTGCTGAATGAGCTGGCGAGAGCACCCGCGCGCGAATGATTCACGTAAAGCAAGTCTGACTTCGTCCGAGTTTGATCTGCAATCGCGGCTGTCAGAGACAACGAGGCATCAAGATAGTGATTCGCATAAATTTGTTTTGAGAGTACTAGCACTCGCCGAACACCATCGACATCAGATCTGTAGGTGGAGACATCTGTGATCACAACAACGGGCTTAAGGCCAAAATTGAGTATGGCCCAGCTCAAAGAATGCTCTACTGGCACTGTCGATCGCGGAAAAGCTTTCAGGTGTCGGATGAATTCAGGGGCCGTGTCATTAACGTAGAGTAAGTTGGCCAGCAATGATTCCTGCTCGCGAGCCAATGCGACTCCGGCGCTCTGATCGGCATATTCGATCAGAGCGGCGTCCCCTTTCTGAAGATAGGTTGTGACATACTCCACCATCATTAACCGAAACAGTTGGTTCGCTTGCTCCTTATAATCAATCGCGTTCCAGTCGATACTCTTTTGAAAGCGCTGGATCATCGCCGCCGACAACTTCAATTTGCAATTACCTACAGTGCAGGTCTTGAGGTCCGCGATGTCGCCGTCGCTGAGTGTCATTGATGCGAGATCTTCTACGCGCGGCGGATTAGTAAACTTACCCGATTGTAAAAGCGAGTTCTGTTTAAGACTTAAGCTTAGCTGAAATGCTTTGAGTGCTGTCTCGGGGTCCGACGGAATCTCTATAACTCCACAGACAGCTACTTCGCGTGGATCACTTGAAGGAATTAATTTAGCCACGGGCTCGCCGCGTTCAAGCACAGCGATCTGATCTGGACTAAAAGCGGCACGCTCGGCCAGGGCCTTTCGAAGTTTAGGATCGGCAGTCCCCGCATTCGTCTGAGTACAGATCAACAGAAGGGAAAGCGCGCAAAGTATCGCCGGTCTTCGATACAGAATGCGTAGTCGAAAAATTGAAGAAGCATCTGACATAGTTTCACCTGCAGTTCACTCGTGGTAAACGCGAAGCAACATCTCCACGCCCTGGTCCAGGATGAGATCTTTGCGGCCGGAAGCGCCTGTTGTTCGGGTGGCTGCGACTCGAGGGCGGATGGCTGGACCGCCACTTCCTGCGCCCGGAGTCACACCGAACACGCCACCCGCCAGCGCACCAATCCCGGTTCGCTTGAGCGTCTGGGGACGGCGGCGTCCGTGCGTTTCGATCAGATCTTGAGCATCCACCTGTTCACCCGAGGGCACGTCGTAGAGCCTGACGATTTCTGCCTTAATCGGATAGGCTTCACCATCGTTGAAGTGAATGCGGTCAAACGAAAGGGTCATTTCAGTCGCGCCGTTAAAGACTCCGGATGGTGTAATGGACTGAACCTGGCCGGAAATCCTCGCCAGACTGAAAGGCCCAGGATCCGCGACAGTCGCGGTGAACCTGTCTCCAACGCGCGATGACAAAATTGATAGAGTTTTATCGAGGTGGACGCGCATTTCAAAGCCACCGCGTTCTACGTTCACAGTAGCGGAAGCTCTGGCGGGAACTTGCGAGATCGCGATGCCGAGAATCACGAGCATCGATGTCATCGTAATTGCGATCTTGTCTAGTCTGATCCATCTAATCATCTTTTCCGTCCAGGAGGGTTAGCTTGCGAGCGGCGCCCCTGCCCCGTGAAGCAATCTCACTCGCAACTAACCCTCCCTGCCCCCCGTGAACAAGACTAGGCAATACATATTCCAGATTTCTTTGATCGAATTTAGCGAGGAGTGGCGAAGTTTTCGTCGGAGAGAATCGGTTGGCTATTCGTAATTCCACGAACATTCCGTAGAATCACGACCGCGATTATGTGGTCCACTCGGCGATTGCTCGCGATCTTTTTGGAGGCTCGCCGTTGCGCGCGATAGAACATCAGCCGGCGAACTATCGCGCAATCCGCGGTACCGCACTCCATCTGGTCCCAGTGTGCCGTGTCCATGCCAGGTTCCTGCGCCTTTCCAAACACGCGGCAAAGATCGCCGCTGCGCGAAGCGTATGGACCGAGGTATTAACCAGCACCGTACTATGCAGCCGCTACTGTTTGCTGGGTAAGCTGCGCCGCATGCAACAACGCGCCAAATTCCTCTACCGAAGGTTCGATGAGAAACGAATTGTCAGTCGGCGTTTGCCGCGAACGTCTCGCGAACGAAATGTCGAAACCATTCTGGTCCAAATCGACATCAATCGAGTCACCAATACATATCTGGCCACTCGCCACCAGGTTTGACATCGGCATGACGAGCAGTCGTTCGATCGCGCGCTTCAAGTGACGCGCGCCATATCTGCTATCCATACCCTCATGTAACAACAGTTCCTTCACTGATTCAGAGCAGCTAAAGAAAAACTTCGTTCTAGCCGAACGCATGATCCGCCCTTGTAACGCACAAAGTTCAAGATCGAGAATTTGCCACAGATGCTGTTCCGTCAATGAGTGGAAGACGACTAGTTTGTCTATCCGGTTCATAAACTCAGGGGAGAAATTCCGGCTGGCAGCTTGAACAGCCGTGCGTTGGATCTTCTCATCGAGATCGAGCTGGCCCTTATCTAAGTGTCGCTGGGCTGGGGCAAAACCGATGTGGCCTTCCATCAATTCGGACATCTCCCTGGCGCCAAGATTCGACGTCATGATGATCAATGACTGGGAAAAGTCGACGCGCCGGTTATCACCCAGGGTCAATGTCGCCTTATCAAGGATGCCCAGTAGCAGCTTCCACAACGAGTCCGACGCCTTCTCGATCTCGTCAAAGAGAACGATTGAGAGCTTAGTGTCTTCGGTGTGGAACCGGTCGAGATTCTCCTGACTCAACAGCGGCGAAGTTTCGCGATGGCCCAGGTATCCCGGGGGAGAGCCAATCAGCTTAGCGATCTCGTGTGAGTGCTGAAACTCCGCGCAATTCACTTTGATTACTGCATTAGGATCACCAAAAAGAATATCTGCCGTGGCTTCAACGACGCGTGTTTTTCCAGAACCAGTGGGACCTAAAAACAGCAACGCGCCGACAGGTTTTCCGGTCTGATTCATTCCCGCCAGGAACAACTGATACAGACTGCCCATACTGCTAACCGCATTCTCCTGGCCGACAATAAGCCCTGAAAGCCGTTCGTCGAATCCGTGAGCCTGTGCACATTTGACTTTGGGATCCAGGAAGTAGGAGTTGTTTGCTACTTGCTGTGTTCGTATTTCCGCAACCATGACGTTTCTCCTTTGTAAATCAAATCAAGGGTTTCATTCTCCGCCGGTTAACTGGCGACGATTTTCCGCCTGGTTGCATGTAGCAACAACGCCGAAAGTGTGAGCGGTTCGGCAAAATCGGAAGCGTTAACAATCTCTTTGGAGTCGGGCGAGACGCCCTTTCGGGAAGGATGTGATTAAAGCCGCAGATAAACGCGGGTGAACGCAGATCTAGCCGCGTTTCACCGCGTTCACTGGTTTTGGCCGTTGGGAATTGACGAATGCTTATAAAACACAATCGCAAATAAAACCGCGACTACCAGAGAAATAAATGGATCACCGTACATTGCCTACTGCTTCTTCGAGAACGATATTCGTGATCCGAACTTTACGCCCACACCGTTTGTAAACGCTCCAAAGCTGTCACTCGCCAGGTTGTTCTGGAAATCCCTCGGGTTGAAATGATTAACAGACACCAGCTGCGCTGCCTTCACCGCACACATGGCTGCATTTTCCACAGTGCTGACTTCTTCGAATTGTCCACAGAGGCGCTGCGTTTTCTTGCGCTTGGTCCAGTCGCGTCTCGGCTAGGACCTGAGTTGAGTTCGCCGGCTCCTCAAAGAAACGGATTCGTGATTCGGATGCTTTACGTGTTTTTGGATCCGGTTCCTCGATAGTGATGTTCTTCGCTACAAGTTGACCATCACTGTTACCTCTGCCCTCTATCTTCAGACTAAGACCGCAACGGATGTCATCAGCACTAGATGTCCTCGGACCATAAAACCAGCCTTTGCGCTTCTTCTTGATGACGGTCTTCTTAGTTACGATGACGACCGTTTCGCTTCCTTTTGCGTCACGGATGGTAAACGACTGGTCGTTCTGATTAGTGACGATGCCTTCGATTTTTAACTCTTGTCCCTCCGCGATACCGCCCGTTTCAAGGGCCCGAAGTGCGCTTGGCGCCACACTAAGGGCAACGCTGTCCTGGCCCAACGCGAGACCGGAACCAGCAAGTGTGATCACAATTGCGATCAGCAACACTTTTATGTTTTTACTCTCCATCAAAATGCTCCTCTTTGCCATTTGGTCCAGCGATAACTGCACGCCTCAGCTTTACGCTGACTCCAATGCGGTTACGCCTTCACAAGGCGGGGAGCAACAGACATGCCGGCGAAACCTATTAATTTTGCCGGAAACCCAAGAAGCTTGTTCATGGTTCCACGAGATTCCTCGTGGAACTACGAGTAGGTATTACGCTTTGAGGATTATTTGAATTGATGCTTGTTGATACCAAGCGAGCGGATTTGCGAATCGAGAGTCGTCGCAGGAAGGCCAAGCCTAGTGGCAGCGCCGCGTGGTCCATAAACCCTGCCGCGCGTCTCCCTCAGCATCGCTTCGATTTGAGCTTTTCGATCTGATTCGAAGCCAGTCGTAATTGGCGCTGTCGCAACTGATTGCGGTGCTTGCATCAGCATACCGCAATCAAGTCGTAAAACTTCACTCTCAGCCAAAATCACACAGCGTTCAATCACATTCTGCAACTCGCGAATGTTGCCGGGCCAGGAATACTGCTGCATCGCACAGAGCGACCGCTTCTCAATCTGGCAGATCTTCTTTCCCGTTCGTCTCGCTAGCCGTGCCGCAAAATAATCAACCAGCACCGGAATGTCGTTCGCACGTTCACGCAACGGTGGCACGTGCACCGGAAAAACATTCAGCCGATAAAACAGGTCCATGCGGAAGCGGCCCTCGCTCACTTCCCGCCACAAATCTTTGTTCGAGGCCGCGATCACCCGCACATCTGTTTTAATCGTACGGTTGCCGCCCACGCGCTCGAACTCCTTCTCTTGCAAGACCCGCAAAAGCGATACTTGAATTTCCGGACTCAGCTCTGCGATCTCGTCGAGAAAAATCGTGCCGCCGTTCGCCGCTTCGAAGCGGCCGATACGTTGCTGCATTGCACCTGTGAATGCGCCCTTCTCATGACCGAACAATTCGCTCGCAATCAACTCCGCGGGCAGCGCCGCGCAATTGACCTTTACCAACGCGCGCTCGCAACGTTGAGAGCGGCGATGAATCGCGTGTGCAACCAGCTCTTTTCCCGTCCCTGTCTCACCGGTTATTAGAACGGTGGAGTCAGTTTGTGCAACCTTTTCGATTGCGGCAAGCACCTTCTGAAGCGACCCCGATGAGCCAACAATCTCTTCATAAATGGATCGCTGGACGATGTCTTCCTGGAGCACTCGGTTCTCGAGCAAGAGTTGTTCTTTGAGAGATTTGATCTCTTCATAGGCCAACGCGTTCGACACTGCAATTGCCACGATGTTGGCAATGTCCTGCAACAGGCGCAGCTGCGCCGCTGTGTGGCTACCCTTTTCCCTGGACAGAAACTTGATCGTGCCAATCAGTTGACCCTGCTTGATCAGCGGAAGGTCGATGTAGCTGCGAAATCGGGCATTGAATAGAGGATCATCACTATCAAAACGCCTCTCGCTCTCCAGGTCTGAGGCTATATACGGCTCGCCGGATTTCATGATCTCGCTGATAGGATGGTGGCTGACCGGTATCTGCATTGGCGGCGGGTCAACCTTGATGCTCGACGCGTAACGATTCAAAAAGCTTTCAACGGACTCTCCGCGCTGGCAAGAAACACCTGCAACGTGCGCCCAATGAGAAGTTACAGTCTCGCCTTTGAGTATAACGATCGCGATGGCGTCGAAATGGATTATCGGCGTGAGCGCTTCATTCAAGGAACCCAGCAATTCAGACATCTCGAGTTGGTTGCCAATCACTTGCGCGACCTCAAGGATGATTTGTGCTCTTTTCTCAGGCATGTTGTCGAGCCTCCCGAATCACGTGGACACCTATATCACTCTTTGCAGATCGTGGAGTTCACGCCTACAACTGACGCTGAACGCCTTCAGGGGATCTCTCTCGTTGAGCTTCTTTGCACGAAGTTCCTGGACGGAGATGTTTTCAGCCCCAAACTGAATGAGAATGAGGTCGAGGACTGCTTCCGCTTCCTTGATGACTCGATCAGAGGCAAACAATCGAATGCGGCTGGCGATTCCGTAAAGTGAGACCGCCCCTTCAAGCTCCGATTCAAGGTTTGCTTCATCATCGTCGAGGTTGTGCGTCGCCGACGTGACGTAAAGTTTGGAAGCGTGGTTGATGAAATCGGAATAGGTAGTCTCTCGCTTGGAGATTTCCCGTTGTAAGAGATCGCGCTTATGTCGACTTCGTTCACTTACCCACGTGCTTGCTAATGACGCGAGACCTCCGACCAAAGCACCCATGATGGCCGCCAGTCCGTTTGATATTCCAACATCCATAAAACCTCCTTCTTACTGCCCTGATATGTTGCGGGAGTTTGCCGCTACCCATCTGGGTGCAATCCTGTGCGAAGGCAGCCCAACGTGGATGTGCGGTCCTGTGGCTACACCCGGCACTGCAAAATGGAAAGCGGTGAATGGAATGCCGTTGGCGCGCAGATATTCCAGCAAAGCCTGCCCTTCGTTGCTATCGGGATTAACTCCTACGTCCATTGCGTTGCGATGGTCGTAGCCCCAGCGATCGTGCAGCGCTGACTGCCCGAACGCACCGATTGGCAATGCGCGGCCGAATCTTCGAATGAAGAATTGCTTGATGCCGACTGCGTCCGCGAGTGACCACGCGCCCGCACCGCCGTAGCGGATGTAGGCTGTTGTCCGCACCAGCGTGTTCACAGCGCGCGGGACTGAACTCGGCCTCAGCTTCCACGTGGGCGCTTCCGTCTCAACCTCAACCAATGCTTCCGCGACAGCCATGTCTGCGCTCTGCAATTGCGCCTGCGCATCGGCAACTTTCTCTCGCGTTCGGGCCGCAGCGTCTTCTGCCGTCTCTACGTCGCGCCCTGTGACGAGTCCCTGCGCTAATAACTCTCTCATCGTCGTGAGCCGCTCTTCGGCCTGCTTCGAGTCGCGTTCATAAATAGTGAGCAGTTGTTCAAGCTTTGACTTGTACTCGGTGGCCGCCCGCTCGACTTGTGCGTTTGGCTTCTGCTGCGCTTGCGAAGGCTCAACCGGTATCGATACCAGGGCGAGCCCCGCAAACGTCAGGAGCATGAACCGCACACTTTGATTCTTAAGTCTTCCCATGTTCACCTCAGGCCGTTGCTTCTCCATCTGCGATCGGCGGCGCTGCTGCTTCCGGCACGATCTCCTTGTGCTCGCTTGTGGCGTCCCACTTAATCAGTTTGAGATCGAGAACGAAGATCGAATAGATGACCGGCACAAGCAGCAAGGTGATGAACGTAGCAACCATCATCCCTCCCATTTGCGCGTAACACATCGGCTCCCACAGTGGCCCGCCGTGCATCGCCAGCGGGACCAGTGCAAACACGAGGGCCAGCACTGTGATCATCACCGGGCGCAGGCGCATGATGCCGGCATCCAGCACTGCCTCCTTCAGCGGCTCGCCTTCCGCGTGCTTCTCTTCGATAAAGTCGAAGAGCACGATGATGTGACTGACAATCAACCCGACGAGGCTGATGACTCCCAGAAACGCCATGAAACCGAAAGGCGTGTCCATGATCCAGAGCGCTACTAGTGCGCCCGCGACCCCATAAGGCACTGCCGCGAAGACGACAAAGGGTTTGATAGCATTCTTGAACTGATAGACCAGGCTCAGATAGATCGCGACCATCGAGATAATCAGCACGACGGTCTGATTTTTGAAACCTTTGACCTGCTCCTCTTCCGAGCCGCCAAAATCCATATGGTAGCCGGAGGGGAGCTGAGCGGCGAAAGCTGTTAGCTGCGGGCGGGCAGCGCTCACGATCTCCGACGGCAGGTGACCAGGTTCGGCCATGCAGGAGACTGTGATCGTGCGGAATTGATTGCGCCGGCGGACCTTCTCGGTCTGCATTCCGTACTCGATCGACGAGACCTGCCGCAGCGGCGCCTTCTGTGACCCTTCTGTGGAATAGACATACAGGTTCTGCATATCGGCAAGTTGCGCCCGCTCTTCCATTCGCAATCGCGCCACGATCGGAATCTGCTTATCTCCTTCGCGCAGCACCGAAACCTGGCTACCGTTGATCCCTGTCGCTGAGGATGCGGCCACGTCTTGGTTGGTGATGCCTGCCACGTTAGCGCGGTCGGAGTCGGTTTGAAGTTTGACTGTGAAGTTCTCCTCCCCCCAGTCGTCGCGCACCCGCTGAGCGTATGGAGTGGCTCGCAGGATATTTTTCACCGTCTCTGCTTCCTCGCGCAGCGCGTCCATGTCACTGCCGGAGATGCGGATTTCGACCGGCATCGTAATGGGCTTGCCCGTATCGAGCTGTCGCACATCCACACGCGCGCCGGGGATCCTCTCGTCCAGCGCTCTTTGTATCGCGCCGATCAGGTGGTTGGTGTCATGCTTGTCGTTGACCTCGATAATTACCTGAGCGTAGTTGAGCTGCTGCAGCTCGGGCGAGACCGAGAACCAGAACCGCGGGCCGCCGCCCCCGACGAAGGTGGTCAGGGATTTCAGGACTTCACGCGGCTTACCATCTTTCTCAGCGTGCTCCTTGCCGTATTCTTCGGCCACCTCGCGCACCACTTCCTCGGCGTGCCGCGCGGCTTCGTTGGTCGCGGATAAAGGCGCATCTTCAGGCAGCCACACGTCGAGGTATGAAAGGTAGGAAAGGTCTTTCGGGAAAAAGTCGGTTTTGAGCCGGGTGCCAATTAGTGCGCCACCAGCCAGTAGGACGAGCGAGCCGAGCAGCACCACCCAACGATGGTTGATCGACCATTGGCCGACTCTGTAATAGAAGGCCGGGAACCCGTGTTTGCGCCGTTCCGCCAGGGGCGGTTCGATTTTGGGCTTCAACAAAAAGTAGCCGAGGAACGGGATGAATATCATCGCCACGATCAACGCCGCCACTAAAGAGCAGGTCAGCACGATGGGCAGGCTGTATAAAAATTCGCCCGTGCTCCCGGGCAGAGTCAGGAACGGCAGATAGGCGACGATGTTGGTGATGGTGGCGAACATGATCGCCACGATGAGTTTTGTCGGTCCCACCCATGAAGCCATGAGCGGCGGCAGACCCGCCCCCAACTGGTTCTTAATCGCATCGCCGGAGACCACTGGCACGTCCACGAGCAGACCGAGAGCAATGATCAACGTAGCGATGGACACCTGCTGGAGATCGATCCCAAGCATGTGCGACATCCCGAAGGTGATGAATAGCGTAATCGGGATGGCCAACCCCATTAGCAACGCGGAACGCCAGTCCCAGAAGCCGATGAGTGAGACTATCACTACCAGGATGATTGCTTCGTAGAGGCTGTTCATGAACAGGTCTACGTTCTCCGTGACCTGCCGCGGTTGGTCGGAGGTGCGCGCCATGACCAGGTCGTCGGGCAACTGTTTCCTCAACTCGGCCAGCTTCGCGTCGATATCCTTGCCGAATTGGCCGATGTATCCGCCCGGACGCATCTGGACAGCGACCGTGATGGCACGGCCGCGCTGCCACTTGCCGTTTTCGTCGCGCGACTCGTAGAAGTTCAGGTATCTCGGCGGGCTGGTATAACCTCGCTCGACGTCCACCACGTCGCGCAGGTAAACGGGCGCGCCCTGGTCCGTGCGGGCGATCGCCACGTCGCCTATGTCCTTTTCACTCTTAAACTCGCCGGAAGGGTCAATGCTAAAGTTCCTTCCCATAGCTTCCAGTTGCCCGCCTGCCGGCGTGATGTTGCGCGCACTCAGAATCTTCGGTAGGTCTCCCGGCTGAAGGCCGTACGAGGCGATGCGCTCCTGGGAGTAAAGTAGAAAGATCTTTTCGGACAGAATGCCCGCGCGCGACACCTTCGTAGCTTGAGGAACGTTTTTGAGTCCCTTCTCGATGATATCGGTGAAATCATCCATCTGCCGGTAGCTGTACTTGTCGCCCGCAACCAGGCCCAGCCGGTCGCGCGTCTGTTGAGGGTCACGGATCACCACTGGGGGCCAACTATCAGGATGAAAATCCGAGGACTGTAACCGTTCGTTGATAAAGTGTCGCGTGTGGTCGAGCAGGATTTCGTCACTCACGTCGGAAACACCGTCAACCCCGACGAAGCCGGGCTCAATGATCAGGTGCAGGTCGCTAGCCACACCCTTCTCTTTCAGGTAATCGGCAAGCAGATTGAGCGGGTCCTGCACGACGCGGGCGCTTACCGGGTGAGTGAGCGTGCTGACAATCGTGAAGCGCGTTCCGCCTCCCGCCGGCACGTACTGTGACCGATTGCGCGCGATACCTTCGCCAACCTCTTTAGCACGCACGTCGATCTCCGCCTCACTCACCTTCGGGCTGGCGACGGTGAGCATGAGAGCCGATGTGTCGCCGAAGTCCTTGATGAATTGGATGGGTCCCGCCCCGTCCGGCAAATCTTTGATCGAGTCGAGTTTGAGCGCGATGTCATCGAACTCCTTCCCGATCTGGGCGCCTGGAAAGTTCTCATCCAGGTCTACGTAAACAACCGAAACGTTGGTACGCGAGATCGAGCGGATCTTTTCCACGTTGGCGTTCTGCGCCATCTTTTCTTCGATCTTCCTGGTGACCAACTGCTCGACCTTCTCGGCGTTAACTCCAGGCCAGGGCGTGATGGCGACGGCGGTTTTAACCGGCGTGTCCGGGTCTTTGCGCTGGGGCATGCTCTTATAGCTGTAAAAACCCCAGACACAGACGCCAATCAGCATCACCCAGGTGATGTGCCGCTGCTGGACGAAGAAGCGAGAGATGTTGCGCTTCGTTAGGTCAATGCCGTGATTGCCATGAGCGTGTGCAACACTGGTTTCGCCGTGGGCCACACTTTTCGCCGGCGATTTACGGACCAACCGGCGCACCTTCCTGCGCACTGCTCGTAATAAAACTTGAATTCTCTTCATGGAATCACCTTTACCTGATCACCGTCGTTCACCATCGTGCCGCCAGTTACGATCACTCGATCACCCGGCTTCAGTCCTTCAGCTACAGCGACGGCATTGCCGAATGATTCGCCCAGCTTCACGTCGCGAAGCCGTGCGAGTTGCCGTCCACCTTCGTCAGTGACGACGATGACTGCATAACCGTTGGCGTTACTCTTCGATTTAATAACTGCATTCAACGGCACGACAGGCTGAGGCGAGATCTGCTGCTTTGTTCCCACGCGGAGTGAAACGATCATGTTGGGCCGCAACAGATACTCAGGATTCGCGATCGTCACCTCGACATTGAATGCTCGGTTCTTGGAATCGGCAGCCGGAAACACTGATGTGATCTGTCCCTGAAATTCTTTTCCAGGCATCGATTCGCTTTCAACGCTCAGCTTGCTACCCAATGTCATTTCGGCCAAGGCGATGTCCGCAACGCCGAAGACCGCTTTGACTGACGATGTATCGGCAACTACGAATGCTTTATCACCTGCAGAAACCAGTGTTCCTTTCTCGATCGACTTTTCCAGCACTACCGCATTGAGCGGCGCCTTCAGTTCAGTGTCATGTAGGGGTATCTGTGTTTCCTGCACGACCGCCTGCGCGCTTTGTGACTTCGCCTGGACAACGTCGATATTCGCTTTTGCCGAGTCGGCCTTCGCCTGGATCACCTGAACCTGAGAGCGCGCAGCAGCGACCTTGGCGCTAGTCATGTCGTACTGGGCCTTGGCCGAGTCATAATCAGCTTTGGTCATGCTCTTGCTCGCAAACAGATTC
>Ga0207712_10001244_pt1 | contig 17583 bp, 14 predicted proteins | sample KBSS44metaG_FD_184402 | JGI IMG/M metagenome (GOLD analysis project Ga0207712, IMG submission 184402) | Switchgrass rhizosphere microbial communities from Kellogg Biological Station, Michigan, USA - KBS S4-4 metaG (SPAdes) (version 2) | ecosystem: Host-associated > Plants > Roots > Rhizosphere... | reverse complement strand
TTCTTTGAGTTTTGACTTTTTACTTTTTAGTTAAGTATATGAGTGTTGCATTAGAAAATACGATTTACATAAGTGATAAGGCAAAGGCAAAAGTTGTACAACTGATGGCAGATGCAGGTATTGCCAATGACCCATCTTACTTTGTAAGGGTAGGTGTGGTTGGTGGTGGTTGCTCGGGTCTTAGTTATAAACTTGACTTTGATAACGAAACAAAGCCAATGGACCAGGTGTTTGAGGATAATGGTGTGAAAGTGGTAACCGATCTTAAAAGTTTTCTTTATCTCGTTAATACAACCCTTGATTTTTCTGATGGCTTGAATGGAAAAGGTTTTTATTTCAGTAACCCGAATGCAAGCAGGACCTGTGGATGTGGTGAAAGTTTTGCTGTGTAATTGAAATGATATTAATAAAAACCTCCGGAATTATTCGGAGGTTTTTTATTTGTTCAATGACTATACTTTAGGATACTTTTTTTGGCGGTGGTGGCGGTGGTGGGATTGGTGAAGCACCATACTTTTCGGTAAAGCTTTTATCATCTTCCTTTTTATTCATATCATATTTTTCCTTTGTTCCATCTTTCATTTTAAGCGTAATAATGTTTCCTTGTCTTGATATTTCTGCCACCGATGGATTCCGTGTATAAAAATCTTCGGCCTTTTCAGTGATAATTTTTGGCGGCGGCGGTGGAGCTTTAACCTGTTCTTCCTCATCTTTTACAATTTTAGGTGGCGTTAATTTCACAACCTCATCCTTCGGCTTTGGAGGTGGCGGCGGTGGTTCTCTTTTTTCCGATTGAGCATTTGCAGAAACGATTACAAGAATCAATGATGCGGCAATGCCGAGTATTTTTTTCATAACAGCAATTTTTCAATAGATGCTGGTCCCGATCATTTCCATAATAATATTCAGGGCAAGTGTATAAAAAGCTAATCATTCTTCATTTATGCTTAGTTTACCTTATTTTGCACAATCTATCCAAGCCTATGTGGTCCGTTTGTAAAAAAGAACTTCGTCAATTTTTCAGTAGTCTTACAGGGTATATTGCCATCATTGTTTTCCTTTTGGTGAACGGTGTAATGCTTTTTGTTTTTGAGAATAATATTCTTGATTTTGGATATGCCACTCTTGATAGATTCTTTCAATTAGCACCATGGATATTGTTGTTGCTCATTCCTGCGATCACTATGCGCAGTTTTGCCGAAGAATTTAAAACCGGCACATTTGAGATTCTACAAACAAGGCCGTTGAGCCGCTGGCAAATTGTCTTAGGTAAATATTTCGGAAGCCTCATCGTTGTCATCATTGCTTTGCTGCCAACCATCATTTATTATATCTCCGTTCAGCAGCTTTCTTCCGGCGAAGGCATTGATACCGGCGCCACAATTGGTTCTTATATCGGGCTTATATTTCTTGCCTCGGTGTTTACTGCTATCGGTATTTGCTCAAGCAGTTTCACCAACAATGCGGTTATCGCTTTTATTATAAGCCTGGTGGCTTGTGCACTTTTTTATTATGGTTTTAGTGCTATTAGCCTTATGCCATCGCTAAGCGGGGGTGCCGACTATTATCTTGAAATGATAGGGATAGATTTTCATTATCGCAGCATCAGCCGTGGAGTTGTGGATACCAGGGACATGATCTATTTTTTAAGTGTGATCTTTTTATTTCTTTCAATTGCAAACCGAAACCTTTTGAAAAGATAACTATCAATGAAAAGCATTAATAAAATATGGTCTTCCAGTTTTTGGTGGTTATTTCTTTTGATCCTGGTTATTGCTGTTAATTTTTTGGCATCTAGTTTTCATTCTCGTCTCGATCTTACAAAAGAAAAAAGGTACACACTAAGCAAGGCTACAAAACAATTGCTAAGGAATTTGAACGAACCGGTGATGATCGATGTTTTTGTACAAAAGGAAAGTCTTCCCTCGGAGGTCAGGCAGCTACAAAATTCGATTAATGAGTTTTTACTTAATTGTAAAGAGTATAGTAGAAATTATCTGCAATTCAGATTCATAAATCCTTATGAAGGCCTTAGCGATTCATTACAATCAAGGATGGAAGATTCTTTGAATTATTTCTATGGGCTTTATCCATCAATCCTTGATGCTCCGGATAAAGTGGGGGATAAATTAGAAATCAGTAAACTGATACACGGAGCGGTTATAAAATACAGCGACACCGCAATAGGAGTGAACTTGATCCGGGGGATCAGGAGCTTTGGAACAGATAAAGAGCAACAGGCAAAATTGTATAATAATATTGAGGCGACCCTTGAATACAATTTCATGCATGCAATTCAGAAAATTGTTTCAAAGAAAAAACCTGTTGTTGGCTATGCGTTGGGTCATGGTGAAGCTTTTGGATATAATATCAATGATGCTTTTCTGACCCTTCGAAGTAATTATAATACCGACACTATCAATATAAAGCAGGTACCATTTATTCCGTCACAAATTGATGCATTGGTTATCTTAAAACCCACACAACCTTTTTCAGATGCAGAAAAATTAAAGATCGACCAATATGTTATGCATGGCGGAAAAATTTTCTGGATGGTCGATAATATGTATGCTGAATTTGATAGCTTATATAAATCAAAAGGGTTTATTGCTTTTGACAGGGGGCTCAATCTCGACGATATTCTTTTCAGGTATGGTGCGAGAATTAATCAGGACTTACTGCAGGATATGCAATGTGATCAGCTCGGGCAAATGAGCGGTAATGAGAACAATCCACAGCAGCGTTTAGTTGACTGGCCATTTTTCCCAATACTAAATGGAACTAGTCATCCGATAAGTAAAAACCTTGATGGCATTTTAGCCATCTTTCCCAATACAATTGATACTGTAAAAGCTGCAGGTATTAAAAAAACGTTTTTATTACAATCATCCGCTAATGCCCGTATACTTTCAACTCCTGCAAAGATCGATTTTGAATTCTTACAAATTGCGCCTGATGCAAGATTGTTTACGGCTCATAATGTAGGCGCAGCAGTATTGTTGGAAGGAAAGTTTCAATCCCTGTTCACTGGGAGAGTTTCAAAAAATTTATCAGATTCACTTGCGTCACATGGTATTCCTTACAGTAATAATTCTGAGAAAGAAAATAAAATGATAGTAGTAGCTGATGGTGATATTGCAATGAATCAAGTTAGTCCTCAGCAAGGACCAATGCCTATGGGCTACAATTATTTTACAAAATATACATTTGCAAATAAAGATTTTTTTCTTAATTCACTCGAATATCTTGTAAATCCTTCAGACATTTTAGAAACAAGAGCTAAGGATTATACTCTTCGGCTTTTAGATCCTATTAAAACAAAAGATCAAAAAACGTTTTGGCAATTCATCAATATAGTGGCTCCACTTTTACTTGTAATTTTATTTGGATTTATTTACCAGCAAATAAGGAAAAGAAAATACTCCGCCTGATCGACTATCTTCCCTCATTCTTGTTTCAGCTATCTTTGTTTTTCTTAAAAAGGCATAATGACATCAGAGCAGGTTACTTATTTAGTATTTGGAATTATTCTGGTTTTGGCACTCGTCTTCGACCTTGGATTGCTTAGCAAAAAAAATCAAACAGTTACGATCAGGCAAGCATTATTGCAAACATTTTTTTGGGTAGTTCTGGCCCTGGCATTTTTTATTTTTATCTGGGTAAAAAGAGGACAGCAAACCGCTTTGGAGTATATCAGTGGTTACCTGATGGAGTGGAGCTTAAGTATTGATAATATTTTCGTTTTCATTCTTATTTTCACTTCATTCAAAGTGAAAGAAAAATATTATGGAAGAGTATTACTGATCGGAATTTTAATGGCTATCTTCTTCAGAGTAATTTTCATTACAGCCGGCGTGGCTCTTGTCAATAAGTTTGAATGGATACTCCTGATCTTTGGTGCCTTTCTTGTGTATACTGGTTATAAAATGTTTACAGCTAGTGATGATGAGGAATTTGATCCACATGATACCAAAGTATATAAGTTTATAAAAAGATTCCTGCCACTGATCCCCGGTGATCATCATGGAAAATTTATTTTGAAGGATGAAAGCGGCAAACGACGTTACACGGTACTCTTTGTAGTGGTGCTTATGCTGGCAGCGATAGACTTGCTGTTTGCACTGGATTCCATTCCAGCTATTATGGGACTGGTTGATAATTCGCCGGCTCACAGGGCAGATGCACAACTTGTAATTTATACCTCAAATATTTTTGCTGTGCTGGGTTTGCGCTCCTTGTTCTTTCTCTTACGGAGTGCCGTTAGTAAATTCGATTATTTGCAGCAGGGAATTGCGATTGTTCTTGCGTTTATTGGATTAAAAATGCTGGCCGCTCATTGGATCGATCAATGGATAGATAAAACAACACAGGTATTTATTTCCCTTGGCATAATTATGGTTTGTCTTTCGGGGTCGATCGCTTATTCTATTTTTATGCAAAAAAAAGGAATTCCACCTGAACACAATCATCACGAATCATAGTTTACAATTTAATTTTTTGTGAGTTATTTTATCAGTCATATTGCAAAAACGCTGAATGCCAGGGCAAGAATTGTTACAGACAATTCAATTGACTACATTTTTTTTGATAGTCGCAAAATTTTCTCTCCTGCTACGTCTTTGTTCATAGCATTAAAAGGTCCGAGAAGGAACGGCCACAATTTTATAACTGAGCTTTACAAGCAGGGGGTCAGAAATTTTATTGTTTGCGAAGAAGTGAAACAGGAGGATCTTCCTGAAGCAAATATTTTATTTGTTAAAGATGCATTCAAGGCTTTACAGCAATTAGCCGCATTTCACCGTAAACAATTTGATATACCGGTGATCGGCATAACAGGAAGTAACGGAAAAACAATTGTCAAAGAATGGCTTTATCAATTACTGAATGAAAATTTCAATATTGTTCGTAGTCCAAAAAGTTATAATTCCCAGATCGGCGTTCCTTTAAGTGTATGGGAAATGAATAAGCAACATACGCTGGGAATTTTTGAAGCAGGCATTTCTCAGCCCGGTGAAATGGAAAAGTTGAATGAAATTATACAACCCACCATTGGTATTCTTACAAATATCGGCGAAGCACATAACGAAGGGTTTGAAAGCATGGATCAAAAAGTGGAAGAAAAGATAAAGTTGTTTTCAAATGCAGAGCTTGTCGTTTATTGCAGTGATGAATGGCTGGCAGATAAAGCCATTGTCTTAAGGTATGAATCTGTTGTCCATAAAACAGGAAAGCATCCATTTAAAATTTTTTCCTGGGGTAAGATGCAGAAAGCTGATCTGCAGATCCTGGAAATAAATAAGACACAAACCGATACAGAAATTATTGCTGGTTATAAAAATGCTGAAACAGCAATTCGAATTCCATTTACTGATGATGCGTCGATTCAAAATGCGATCACTTGCTGGTGTGTAATGCTTCATTTCGGTATTAAGGAAACTGTTATAGCAAAAAGAATGAAGCAACTGCAGCCTGTCAATATGCGGCTGGAACTTAAAAAGGGAATTAATCATTGCACAGTAATTAATGATAGCTATAGTGCCGACCTGAATTCATTACATATTGCTTTGGATTTTTTAAAGCAAATGGGTGGAGTTTCAAAAAGCACGGTGATCCTTTCAGATTTTTTTCAGACAGGTATGAATGATGAAGGGCTTTATGAAAGAATTGCAGATGATCTTGTACAGCATAAAATTGACAGGGTGATCGGTATCGGGTTAAACATTTCAAAATACCTGAAGTTTGAAAATGAAACAGCAACTTATACAATACAGAATGAATTCTATCCATCGACTGAAGATTTCATTTCACGTTTTCGTTTTTCAGATTTCAGGGATGAAGTGATCCTGGTAAAAGGTGCCAGGATATTTTGCTTTGAGCAGATCATTCAATTACTTGAATTAAAAGTTCACCAGACCGAGCTAGAAATAAACCTGAATGCTATTGCACATAATCTTCAGCAGTACCAAAAATTATTACAACCTTCTACAAAGCTGATGGCAATGGTGAAAGCATTTGCTTATGGAAGCGGGGGCGCCGAGATAGCCAATACATTACAATATCATAAAGTTGACTATCTCGGCGTGGCATATGCCGATGAAGGAACGGAATTGCGCAAGGCAGGCATTACATTACCAATGATGGTAATGAATGCGGAGAGTGAAACTTTTGAAACACTTATAAATAACCATCTTGAGCCTGTTATTTTTTCTTTCTCTATGTTGAAGACGTTGGATGGTTTTTTAAAAAGAGAAGGAATAAAAAATTATCCAGTACATCTCGAAATCGAAACCGGCATGAGCCGCCTGGGCTTTGCCATTCAGGAAATGGATAGTTTATACAAAGAGATAAAAGCTACTACTTCCTTTAGAGTGCAATCTGTTTTTTCTCATCTTGCAGCAAGTGAAGATGGGATGCAGGATGAATTTACCAATAAACAATATGATCAGTTTCTCTATGCATGTTCTGTTTTAGAAAAAGGTATCGGGTATAATTTTCTTCGTCATATAGCTAACTCTGCAGCCATACTTCGTCATCCTAAGATGCAGCTTGATATGGTTCGTTTGGGTATCGGACTTTATGGCGTTGATAGTTCTTTCTCCGGCAAACTTGATCTTCTGCCAGCGGCTACTTTAAAATCTACGGTTGCTCAAATAAGGAATTTGAAAGCCGGCGAAACCGTTGGATATAATCGCAAAGGAATTATTGAAAAGAATGCTGTGATCGCAACGGTTAGCATTGGTTATGCTGATGGCTTTAGCCGAAGGCTCGGAAACGGCGCCGGGAAAGTTTGGGTAAGAGGACAACTTGCACCCGTTATTGGTACAGTTTGCATGGACATGGTGATGGTTGACGTGACTGATATACCCGGTGTAAAACAAGGTGATGAAGTAATAATCTTTGGTAAAGAAATTCCCATACAAGATCTCGCTAATTGGGCGGGCACAATTCCCTACGAGATAATGACCGGTATCTCGGAAAGAGTAAAGAGAGTTTATTATGAAGAATAAACTCTGATAGCTATTCGGGCGATCGACTTTTATGACTTATTTGACTTAGAGCCTTCCCTCATTCTGCTTATATTTGCCCACTAAATCCTATTAGGTGAAACTCAAGCATGTAACCTTCATTATTGCCTTAATAATAATCATAGATCAGGTTTTAAAAATTTGGATTAAAACGAATTTTCATTTTGGTGAGGCTAATGAAATTACACCATGGTTCCATCTGCATTTTATTGAAAACCCCGGCATGGCCTGGGGCTGGAAATTTGGGAATGATACCGGTAAAATTGTTCTGACCCTTTTTCGACTTGCAGCCGTTATTTTCGGTACCTGGTATCTGGGCAGAATTGTAAAGAATCATTATCATAAAGGGTTTATTATTTGTGCATCGCTTATCTATGCCGGTGCATTAGGTAATCTTATTGATAGCATGTTCTATGGAATGATATTCGATAAAGGGTATGTCTTTGTTCCGGCAATTAAGGACTATCAATCATATTCAGGAATTGCTTCTATTTCTACCAATGGTTACTCATCTTTTTTACACGGTTGTGTGGTAGATATGCTTTACTTCCCCATTTTTGATACTACGCTTCCAAAATGGGTTCCGTTCTGGGGCGGTGAACAGTTTGAATTCTTTAGCCCGATTTTCAATATTGCAGATGCATCGATCTCTGTTGGTGTCATCACTTTATTGCTATTTCAAAAACGATTTTTTAAAAGGAAAAAGACGCAGGAAACCTTCGCAACTATTGAAACCAGTGCAGATATTAGTGATAAAGTGCAGGTGCAATAAACCATTCTGTTTAGCACAAGTCTCACTCACACAATGAGAAAAAAGTATTATTTTCATCCTCCAAATATCACCTCATGAAGACTTTAACCAAAATCTCGTCTTTGCTGATCATTACTTCAGTTATTTTCATGGCTTGCCAGAAAGAAACAAGCTTTGAACAAGGAAACACTACAGTATCAGTTGGCTCACTTTCAGTTGACGCTTCCGGTAATTGCCTTGGAGCTGTTGTTTCAGGCACTTATATGAAAGACACAGCTATTAAAGCTTCAAATTATGTTGATGTAAGTGTAAAGGTTGATTCTGTGGGTACATATATTATTTCTTCTGATACTGTTAATGGATATTATTTTAAAGCGACTGGAACATTTGGAGCTACAGGTACACAAACCGTTCGGCTGGTAGGTGGCGGGAAGCCATTAGTTATAGGTACGAATATTTTTAGAGTAACATATAATGGTACTGTTTGCGATTTTACTGTTACGGTAACAGCTGCGCCACCACCAACAGGAGGCAGCGCTGCATTTACTTTTAACTGTACAGGTGCTACACCTGTAGGTACCTATGTGGCCGGTACAGCACTTACTGCTGCGAATACAATTACACTCAATGTGACGGTAACTACAGTAGGTACCTGGAGTGTAACTACAGCACCCGCAGTAAACGGAATTACTTTTAGTGGCACAGGAACATTTGCAACGACAGGTGTACAAACAATTATTTTAGCTGGAAGTGGCACACCGACAGCTGCCGGTACAAATACATTTACAGTAACTGGTGGAACCAGTGCTTGTACTTTTCAATGCACTACTACAGCGGTTGCAATCCCGGATTATTTTCCACGCACTGCATATAGTAACTGGAGCTATGACGAAAATGTTCCAGGTGTAGGACTTGATACGTTTTTGTCTAAGGTAATCCCCCAGACATTCGCTACCGGCGGAAATACTTACAATATCATTATGTATAGCTTTAACGTGGCCGCTCAGGGTTTTGATACTCTTGGATATTACAGGAGGACGGGATCTGACTATTATGAGTGGGGGGATATGAGTTATGGTGTTTTAGATAACCCGTTCCGGGGAGAATTTATATTTCTAAAAGATAACCAGGCAGCGGGTTTTAAATGGAATTCGCTTTCGTTTTCGGGACCATATACCCCAACTGGCCAAAGTACTATTAATGTGACCTTGCGTTGGGAATTTACCATAATACAACAAAATGTCACCGTTACAGTGAACACAACTCCTTACGCTAATACAATTCAGGTAAAGCAGGAATTACAAGTTCAAACTGGACCGACGACCTGGACACCTGCATTTTATTATCAAAACTATTATGCAAAAGATAAAGGTCTTATTAAGCAGGATTTGTTCGACATGAGCACCGGCACTCCCACAACTATTTTTACCGACGATGTAAAAAGGCTTGTAATTTATTGAACAAAATAGTTAGAAAGAACAAAGCCCTGTATCTGAAGGGCTTTTGCTTTTATTAACTCAGTGCTTTATTCATAACTGGCAAACCAATCATTGTCTCTTTCTTCTACATTGTCCGGTTGGGTTTGTTTATTTACACTTTGCATCAATCTTGCCTCGTCCTTTTTAGAATAAGGATTAACCATCGGAAGAATTTTCAAACCCTCCGCATATTTCTTTTTGCTCTTAGGATTTGTATAAATATGGAGGTAAGATTTTTTTTCAGACTCCTGTTCTTTTATAACCTTAAGAGGATAAGCTGAAAAATAAAAGTTGGGTTGGCTTGGGCTTTTCATAGTGGGCGGATTTTTAAGTAAAGGTTTCATAGCTTATTGGAAACGTTAAATTATAAACTTTATGGTGTGACTCATAGGTAATTTTTAAATAAAAAGCGGGGAAATTTACCCCGCCTGTCTTCGTATATTTTCTAGTTCTTTTCTTAATTGAGTTTCCCTACCATATTTTCCGGTTTCACCCATTCATCAAACTGCTCGGGAGTTACATAACCCAATTTCACGGCCATTTCTTTTAAAGTAGTTCCTTCTTTATGTGCTTTCTGGGCAATTTCTGCTGCTTTATAATAACCAATTTTTGTATTAAGTGCCGTTACAAGCATCAGGCTATTATCTACATGTTTTTTAATATTTGCTTCAATGGGTTCAAGACCCATAGCACATTTATCATTAAAAGAGACACAGCCATCACCGATCAATCTAGCACTGTGCAGGAAATTATAGATCATTACTGGTTTAAAAACATTTAATTCAAAATGACCGGTGGCACCGCCAATATTGATTGCCACATCATTGCCCAACACCTGCGCAACGATCATTGTCAGCGCCTCGCATTGAGTTGGATTTATTTTCCCTGGCATAATTGAAGATCCAGGTTCATTATCCGGAATAAAAATTTCTCCAATACCACTGCGTGGGCCGCTTGAAAGCATACGGATGTCATTTGCAATTTTCATCAAACTCACAGCAACAGTTTTTAATGCGCCATGTGCTTCCACGATCGCATCATGTGCAGCCAAAGCTTCAAATTTATTTTCGGCAGTTACAAATGGCAAGCCTGTAAGTTTTGCAATTTGCTTTGCAACATTCTCAGAATAATTAGCAGGTGTGTTTATACCTGTTCCTACGGCAGTTCCACCCAAAGCCAGCTCACTCAAATGTGCTAACGTATTTTTAATTGCTTTTAATCCATGATCAAGTTGAGAAACATAACCACTGAATTCCTGGCCGACAGTAAGAGGGGTTGCGTCCATAAAATGTGTGCGACCGATCTTCACCACTTTCATGAATTGCTTACTTTTTTCAGCTAATGTATTTCTTAGCTTTTCAATTCCCGGTATCGTTGTTTCAATTAAAATCTTATAAGCAGCAACATGCATTGCAGTCGGGAAAGTATCATTTGAAGATTGCGATTTATTTACATCATCATTGGGATGTAAAAATTTTTCTTTGTCTGAAAGGTTTCCGCCATTGATCACATGCCCGCGATATGCCACCACTTCATTTACATTCATATTACTCTGAGTTCCACTTCCTGTTTGCCAAACAACCAATGGAAAATAAGCCTCCAGTTTTCCTTCCAGTATCTCGTCACAAGCCCTCCCGATCAGGTCAGATTTTTCTTTTGGTAAAACACCAGCTTCTAGATTAGTAATAGCGGCTGCTTTCTTTAAATAGGCAAATGCCCTGATGATCTCCTTAGGCATACGATTAATATCCTGTGCGATCTTAAAATTATCTATACTGCGTTGAGTTTGTGCCCCGTAATAAGCATCGGCCGGAACTTTTACTTCGCCCATTGTATCTTTTTCTATCCTGTAGTCCATATAATTTATTTGATTTTGAAATATCGGCGCAAAGGTAAGTCAATGCGGCAAACGGTTGCGCCAATTTTAGATTGGTTCAAGCCAATGCTTTACTTTTAGCGCCAAATCTTTGCATCGTTTCATGAAAAATTTTAGTGCATTTTGCCTGCTGTGGTTAACTATTAATTTGTCAGCACAGACCTATCTACCCAATTGGGAATCGCTTGATAAACGTCCAACACCGCAATGGTTCAAGGATTCAAAATTTGGCATCTTTATTCATTGGGGCGTTTACTCGGTGCCGGGATGGAGTACAAAAGGAAGTTATGCGGAGTGGTACCAACAAGGTCTGCAAACTACAGATACGGCAAGACAAAAATTTCATAAAGCAAAATTTGGGAACAGAACTTACTATGATCTTGCCAATGATTTCAAAGCAGAATTATTTAATCCGGATGACTGGGCAAAATTGTTTGAAGCATCAGGAGCAAAATATATTGTACTTACATCAAAACATCATGATGGGTTTACATTATGGCCAAATCAAAACGCCAATAAAACATGGGGCTTTCCATGGAATGCAAAAGATATTGGTCCGAAAAGAGACCTGATTGGCGATCTGTTCAAAGCGGTTCGCAAAACTTCTGTACATGCGGGAATGTATTATTCATTGTACGAATGGTTCAATCCTCTTTGGAAAAGTGATCCGAAGAAATATGCAACTGAACATGTATGGCCGCAAATGAAAGAGCTCATCAATAATTATCAACCAGAGGTTTTTTGGACAGATGGAGATTGGGATGCGCCCCCGGAAACATGGAAGAGTCAGGAATTTCTTGCATGGTTATATAATGAAAGCCCTGTAAAAGATAAAATAGTAGTAAATGATCGTTGGGGTGCCGGAGTTCGTTTTAATCATGGTGGTATTTACACACCAGAATACCAGCCCAATCTTGATTTTGAAGATCATGATTGGGAAGAAAGCCGCGGCATGGGCTATAGTTATGGTTATAATCGTGAGGAAGATGCATGGGATTATAATTCAACCCAATCTTTGATAATTGCTTTAATTGATAAGGTGAGCCGAGGCGGAAATTTTTTATTGGATATAGGCCCTGATGAGCATGGAAAAATTCCACCGATCATGCAGGAACGTTTATTACAGATTGGTGATTGGCTGAATATAAATGGAGAAGCGATCTACAATACAAGAAAATGGAAAACACCATTTCAATGGAGCGATGGAAAAAAAGATTGGAAAGGCAAAGGCGATGTCATGCTAAAGATGACTGTTGATCCCGATCCCGGTTATGCAGTTAAAGATGTTTTTTATACTTATAATCAAACAACGAATAACCTTTATGCCATATTTCCTAAATATCCTGATAAAAGAAAACTTGTTTTAAAAGATGTAACACTGCCGGGAGGAACCAGGATCAGTTTTCTTTCTACAAAGGAAAATTTACAATGGAAACAATCAGGAGCAAATGTTGAGATCATTTTACCAGAATACAATCCAAACAAAATAACGTCCCCATATGCGTATGCGGTGAAGATTGAAAATTTTGGAAGATTTGCTTCCAAACCGGTAATAAAATTGGATTATTCAAAAGATGCTATGAAACCAACTGCAGTGATAAGTACTGATTTAGGTACTTTGGTTTATTATACAACAGATGGGTCAGAGCCACTTCAATCTTCAAAAATTTATAACGGACCATTTACCGCTGAAAAATCTCTTACTTTAAAGGCCATCGCAATGATGGGAGGTTCAGGGGAGAACTATGCATCTTTAATTCCCAGTGCAGTTGTTACATCGGAAATTAAAACTTATGAATGGAAAAGCGATTTAAAAATTTCGAATGTAAAAACCGGCATTGCCTATAAATATTTTGAACCAACAGGAAAAATTGATCTTAGTTCTATTAATAATAATCCAACATCAGCCGGGATAGCTGATATAATCTCAAATAATAAAAAACAACGCACAGATAAGTTTGCATTTGAGTTCACTGGCTATATAAAAATTGAGAAAGATGGCACTTACACTTTCTTTACCGACTCAGATGATGGCAGCACGCTTTATATCGATGACGAGGAGATAGTGAATAATGATGGAGATCATGGCAATGTAGAAAAAAGTGGCAAGGCAGCATTGAAAAAAGGTTATCATAAAATAAAAGTTCTTTACTTTGATAGTGGCGGTGGCAATTCATTAAAAATTTCTATGCAGTCAGAAGGCGGAAAGAAAGAAGTGATACCGGCGGCTTTATTATTTCATTAATCAAACAGCTATATGAACCAAACCAGGAATTCTTTTCTTTTTGCCTTTATACTTGTCACCAGTCTCTTTTTCCTTTGGGCTTTTTTGCATAATACAAATCCCATCCTGATCCCTCACTTAAAAAAGGCTTGCCAACTTAGCGATACACAATCATCTTTCATTGATCTTGCCGTTTACCTGGGTTATTTTTCTATTGCTATTCCGGCAGGATTGGTTATGCATAAGTATGGATATAAACGAGGAATAATAATAGGATTATGTCTTTACGCAGTTGGGGCATTATTATTTATACCTGCAGCATCTGGCAGAACATTCGGATTATTTCTTGCCGCATTATTTATACTTGCTTCAGGCGCTACTTTTCTCGAAACGGTTGCTAATCCATATATATCTGTACTGGGGCCAAAGGAAACTTCTGAGCAGCGATTAAATTTTGCTCAATCATTTAATGGTGTCGGTGCATTCGTAGCTCCGCTTATTGGAGGTACATTTATTTTATCCGGTGTCGAGCATACAAAAGAAGAATTGAATCAAATGGCGGCGAATGGCACTCTCAATGCTTACTTGCAATCTGAGGCCGACACTGTAAAAATTCCTTATTTAATAATTGCAGCAGTCGTCGCTATTGTCACAATCGGATTTCTGTTCACGAAGCTACCTGAAGTAAAAGAATCAGATTCTGCTGATGCACATACAGGTTTTTCATTAAAAGTATTACGCCACCCTCATGTCCGTTGGGCCGTGATCGCACAATTCTTTTATGTAGGAGCACAAGTAGGCGTAGGAAGTTTTTTTATACGTTTTTCAAAACAGGTAATGGACCTGGGTGAAAAACCAGCATCTTATCTATGGGGATCGATCGCCATGGTCGGGTTTATGGTTGGCCGTTTTGCCGGAACCTTCCTGATGAAATTTATTAAACCGCAAAAGTTGTTGTTGACATATGCGATCATCAATATTCTTTTACTTGTTATCGCATTAAATACACATGGTAAGGTTGCGGTGTATGCAGTGACAGCAGTTCCATTTTTTATGTCGATCATGTTTCCAACAATTTTTGCTTTAGGAATTAAAGAATTGGGAGAGGAAACAAAAATGGCATCGTCGTTACTGGTCATGGCAATTGTCGGAGGCGCGATGGCACCTGTACTAATGGGTGGAATTTCCGATTATACAGGCAGTATGCAAAAAGCTTATATCATACCTTTACTTTGCTTTATTGCAGTAGCATGGTTTGCATGGAAAGGGTATAAAATAAAACAAATAAATGTTTCGTCTTGATAATAAAATTACTGTGATCACCGGTGGTGGAAGCGGGATCGGAAAAGCAATTGCAAAACTTTTTGCAAAACAGGGAGCTGTTGTTCATATTCTTGAATGGAATACGGATACAGCGAATGAAACTGCTGATGAAATAAAAAATGACAGCGGCAAGGTTTCAGTACATAAATGCAATGTGGCTGATCAAAAAGAAGTGCTTGCGATATTTGAAAGCATCGGCGCAATAAATATTCTTGTCAATAATGCCGGCATTGCTCATATAGGCAAGGCGGATAACACCAAAGAAGAAGATTTCGATAGGGTAATGTCGGTAAATGTAAAAGGAGTTTATAATTGTATACATGCGGCAATACCTCAATTAAAGAAAAATGGTGGTGGTTGTATTATCAATATGGCATCTGTCGCAGCACATGTCGGTATACCCGATCGGTTTGCATATAGCACAACAAAAGGTGCTGTGATGGCAATGACATTAAGCGTCGCAAAAGACTATTTGCAGGAAAACATTCGCTGCAATTCTATTTCGCCGGCAAGAGTGCATACGCCATTTGTAGATGGGTTTTTAAAAAATACTTATCCGGGCAAAGAAGAAGAAATGTTTGATAAACTTTCAAAGACGCAGCCGATAGGGAGAATGGGTACGCCGGATGAAGTTGCGGCTCTTGCATTATATCTCTGCAGCGATGAAGCATCTTTTATTACAGGATGCGATTATCTTGTTGATGGGGGCTTTGTTAAACTCAATAATTAGAACCACGATTAGCATGATTACAAGGATCAGGAGGAAATTTAATACACAAAGAATAATAACAATGCACAAATCCTTATTTGTTGCACTATTCATGACAAGTGTTTTTTTTGCAGAGGCGCAATCTGAATATACACCAACATCTGAAAATCTTGCAGCCAGAAAAGAATTCCAGGATAATAAATTCGGCATGTTTATTCACTGGGGTGCATCAAGTGTACTTGGTGCCGGTGAGTGGGTAATGAATAACAGGAATATTAGAATAGATGAGTATACAAGGTTGGTACAAATTTTTAACCCTCAGAATTTTGATGCCGCTAAGTGGGTTGGCATTGCAAAAGCTGCAGGAATGAAATATATCACATTCATCACCCGTCATCATGATGGATTCAGCAATTGGGATACAAAACAATCTGATTGGAAAATAACAAACACACCTTATCACAAAGATGCATTGAAGCAGCTCGCCGATGAATGTCATAAGCAAGGCATCAAGCTTTTCTGTTATTATTCATTACTTGATTGGTATCGCAGCGATTATCAATATGAAACCGGGAGAACAGGGAAAGGAACGGGCAGAACTGAAAAAAGTAATTGGGAAAGTTATATCAGGTTTATGAAAGCTCAGTTAACTGAATTACTTACTAACTATGGAGAAATATCAGGCATTTGGTTTGATGGCCATTGGGATCAGTTAGATAATGATTCTGATAAGGGACAAGTATCAAAGGTAAACTGGCATTATAATGAGATATATAAACTCATTCACAGTTTACAGCCGTCATGTTTGATCAGCAACAATCATCACTTGACTCCAATTCCCGGTGAGGATTTCCAGGCATTTGAAAAAGATCTGCCCGGGCATAATACAACCGGATTTGGTGGTGCATCAGTTTCGGGGTTACCATTAGAAACCTGCGAGACAATGAATGACAGCTGGGGATTTAATATAACTGACAGAAATTATAAGTCTGTAAAAAAAGTAATTCAGTATATAGTAAAAGCGGCAGGTTATAATGCAAATTTTTTGTTGAATGTAGGTCCTATGCCTGATGGAACTATTCAACCGGAATTTGCTGACACTTTGAAAGCTGTTGGTAAATGGATGGAGCACAACGGACAAACTATTTATGGAACAAGAGGGAATATAATTCCGCCAAAGGACTGGGGAACGATGACCATAAAAAATAAAATGGTTTATATGCATATTCTCAATAAGCCAGAGAATCCTGCCTTTATTTTCATTCCTGAATTAAAAGAAAAGATATCCAAAGCTTTTTTATTGAACGGGAACAAGGAAATCAAATTCAAACAGCAACCTGAAGGAACTTTTATTTACATTGATGGAGTTGTGCTGGATGATATTGATACTATTATTCAATTGGATTTAAAATAAAATGAGATGAAACTGATTCGTTTTGGTGAAACCGGCAAAGAAAGACCTGGTGTAATAATTAATGATGCCTGGTTTGATGTTTCCGAATACATTCATGATTATGATGAAAAGTTTTTTGAAAGCGATGGCCTGTCATTGCTCAAAACAATTATTAGTGAAAAGACTTTAAAGGAAATTTCAAGGGATATTCGTCTTGGACCGCCAATTGCAAGACCATCTAAGATCATTTGCATAGGTTTGAATTATTCTGATCATGCGACAGAAAGTAAAATGCAATTACCTTCTGAACCAGTTGTCTTTTTTAAGGCCACAACTGCTATTGTTGGACCAAATGACGATCTCACCATTCCAAAAAACAGTAAAAAGACTGATTGGGAAGTTGAACTTGCGGTTGTGATCGGTAAAAAAGCATCGTATGTTGAAGAATCTGCTGCATTAAATTATGTAGCTTGTTATCTTTTACACAATGATTACAGTGAAAGGGAATTTCAATTAGAAAGAGCTGGTCAATGGGTAAAAGGAAAAAGCTGTGATACGTTTGCTCCACTTGGGCCATTTTTGGCAACACCTGATGAAATTCCCGATGTAAATGATCTACGACTTTGGTTAACAGTTAATGGAACAATGATGCAAGATGGTAATACAAAGAACCTTGTTTTTAAAATCCCACATCTTGTTTCTTATTTAAGCCAGTTCATGACCTTGTTACCCGGAGATATTATTTCAACAGGAACACCAGCAGGTGTCGGACTGGGACAAAAACCAGAGCCGGTGTATATAAAA
>Ga0207712_10001237_pt1 | contig 17637 bp, 16 predicted proteins | sample KBSS44metaG_FD_184402 | JGI IMG/M metagenome (GOLD analysis project Ga0207712, IMG submission 184402) | Switchgrass rhizosphere microbial communities from Kellogg Biological Station, Michigan, USA - KBS S4-4 metaG (SPAdes) (version 2) | ecosystem: Host-associated > Plants > Roots > Rhizosphere... | reverse complement strand
GGAGCGGCGAGCCTCGAGCAGCTGAAAGAGCTCCACGCCTCCGGACTGATCGACACCGATACGTTCGACCTGATCGAGGCAACGATGACGAACGCCTCCGCGGAGCTCGACCGACTCCACGCGTCGGGAGTGATGAGCGATGAGATCTACGCCCAGGCAATGGCGAGCATGACTGCTGCAACGTCCGGTTCCAGCCCTTCCGTGGACGCCGACGAATTGGATTTACTGCAGCGCGGTGAGTCGGCAGTGGCGACGATCCTCGCCCTGCGGGAACCGACCGATCAGGCAGGCGCTCGGCTGCTGACGACGCTCGAAGTCCATCCCGCCACGGGTTCTCCCTACACAGCCGACTGCTCCGTTGCCGCCGTCCACTTGGGCGCCGAGCTGAAGGTTGGTGGCTTCCTCAGGGTCAAGATCGACCCGAACGACCCACAGCACGTCGCGATCGACTGGCCCGCCTTCGGGGTTTGAACGCTCACCTCGGTCGCTGGCTTGGTGAACCGGCCTCGGTGGCACGGAAGTCGGTCAAAAGGCGAGAACTCGACAAGGGAGGTACCCGATGAAGGCGATCGTGGTGACGGATCAGGCCGCGGGAACGGCCGGGATGACGCTCGTGGAGCGGCCCGAGCCAGAGGCGGCGGGGAACGACGTCCTCGTTGAGGTTCATGCGTCGGGATTCACCCCGGGTGAGCTGACCTGGCCCTCGACCTGGACCGATCGCCTCGGCCGCGACCGGACGCCGTCGATCCCCGGCCACGAGCTGGCCGGGGTGGTCAGCGCTCTGGGCTATGGCACGACGGGGCTGTCGGTGGGACAGCGGGTGTTCGGCCTCACGGATTGGACTCGCGACGGCACCCTGGCCGAGTACGCGGCCGTCGAGGCACGCAACCTCGCGCCGCTGCCGGGCGACGTCGACTTCACGGTGGGCGCGAGCCTGCCGATCTCAGGCCTGACCGCATGGCAGGGACTGTTCGACCACGGCCGCCTGCGGGCCGGGCAGAGCGTCCTCGTCCACGGCGCGGCCGGCGGGGTCGGCTCGATGGTGACGCAGCTCGCACGAGAGGCCGGCGCCTACATCATCGGCACCGGACGAGCGGCCGATCGTCAGACGGCGCTCGACTTCGGCGCGCAGGAGTTCGTCGACCTCGACAACGAGTCATTGGAGGACGTCGGCGGGGTCGATCTGGTTTTCGACGTCATCGGCGGCGACATCGGGAAGCGGTCCGCGGCTCTGGTTCGGGCCGGAGGAACGCTGGTGACCATCGCCGGCCCGCCGGAAGCGCAGCCCGCGGACGGCCTGGCGATCGACTTCGTGGTCGAGGCCGATCGCGCCCAGCTGGGTGAGGTCGTCCAGCGGCTTCGGGACGGCCGAGTGCGGACGGTCATCGGCGAGGTCGCGACCCTCGACGATGCCGTTGCGGCGTTCAATCCGACCGAGCGGGTCGAGGGGAAGACGATCATCCGCGTTCGTCCGTAAGGACTGCTGTGAACCGAAGATGTCGCGTAGGCGAGGACTGATACAGAGAGGTATTCAAATGAAAGCGATTGTGGTGACGGACCGGGCCGCCGGAACGGCGGGGATGACGCTCGCGGAGCGGCCCGAGCCAGAGGCGGCGAGGCTCGCCAACCTCTCGGGTGCAAACTACGGCGATGTCGTTGTTGAAGTTCATGCGTCGGGATTCACCGGGGATGAGCTGGAGTGGCCCTCGACCTGGACCGATCGCCTCGGCCGTGACCGAACGCCGTCGATCCCCGGACACGAGCTGGCCGGAGTGGTCACCGCCCTCAGCTATGGAACAACCGGGTTGTCGGTGGGACAGCGGGTGTTCGGGCTCACGGACTGGACTCGCGACGGCACGCTGGCGGAGTATGTAGTCGTCGAGGCACGCAACCTCGCGCCGCTGCCGGGCGACGTTGACTTCACGGTGGGCGCGGGCCTCGTGATGCCGGGCCTGACCGCGTGGCAGGGACTGTTCGATCACGGCCGCCTTCAGGCCGGGCAGAGCGTTCTTGTGCACGGCGCGGCCGGCGTAGTCGGTTCGATGGCAACCCAGCTCGCACGTGCAGCCGGCGCCCACGTCATCGGCACCGGGCGCGCCGCCGGCCGTCAGACGGCGCTCGACTTCGGCGCGCAGGAGTTCATCGACCTCGACAACGAATCACTGGAAGACGTCGGCGGGGTCGACCTGGTTTTCGATGTCCTCGGCGGCGACATCGGGAAGCGGTCCGCGGGTCTGGTTCGAGCCGGAGGGACGCTGGTGACCATCGCCGGGCCGCCCGAGGCGCGGCCCGCCGACGGCTTGGCGGTCGACTTCGTCGTCGTACCCGATCGCGCCCAACTGGGTGAAGTCGTCCAGCGGGTGCGGGACGGACGACTGCTGACGAACATCGGCAGCGTCGCGACCCTCGACGACGCCGTCGCCGCCTTCAACCCGACCGAGCGGATCAAGGGAAAGACGATCATCCGCGTTCGCCCGTGAAGGGGGCTCGGGGGCGGCGAGCCGTTCTGCCACTCCTCGTGGATCAGCGTCGGCGCCTTGGCCCCGGTAACAACTCTCTCGCGGTGGAGGGCCTGCTCAAGCCTGTCGACTTCCGTCGCCTCCCCGGCGGCCGGCGTGGCCGCGCGTGCCCCGTTTACGGCTTTTGCTCGCGGCGCGGTCGCGGATGCAGGATTCGAACCTGCGACCTTCGGGTTATGAGCCCGATGATTGGGCCGCATTCGGCTCGGACGCTTCCAAAACGCTTCCATAAGGCCGAAAATCGCCAAGCCCTCGAGGCGATGAGGGGCAGGCCTCCTAGGTCGATCGCCGATGCGATCCACGCCGCACGCGCCTCTACCGCCGACGACGAGACGTCGTCCCGGAACTCAGGCCGCGGCGTCAAGGTTCGCTGAGACACCGCGAGGAGCACTTCACCGAACGTGCTCTAACGAGCGCCCAAGCGCAGATGTTCGGAGAATGTTCGCCCTGTGTTCGGAGGGGTCACCGAATTTCCTCGCCTGACCTCTTACCGATCGCGTTCGTAACGGCCTGCAGAGCGAAGCCCGGAACGAGACTCGAACTCGTGACCCCTTCCTTACCATGGAAGTGCTCTACCAACTGAGCTATCCGGGCGGGTCGCGGCTCCCTCGGGGCCGCTAGGTCAGCGATGTTAGACGGTTCCGGGGGGAGGGCGGAAGTGGGGCGATCTCACGTTTCGACCGGGGCGGGCGTTTGACTGGGTAGATGAGCAAGACGATGGCGGAGACGAGCTGGACGATCTGCGAAGGACCGGTGGGGCCGCTGACCGTGGTGGCCGCGCCGGCGGGGATCCGGGGCGTCTGGTTCGAGGGGCAGGCGCCCGCGCTTGAGGCGGGCGAGCGGCGGGCGATGCCGGCGGTGGAAGCGCAGCTGGCCGAGTACTTCGCCGGCGAGCGGCGGGCCTTCGAGCTCGACCTCGACCTGCGCGGCGAGCCGCTGCAGCTCGCCGTCTGGCAGCAGCTGCGCGGCATCCCCTTCGGCGAGACGACCAGCTACGGCGAGCTGACCCGGCGGGTCGAGGCAGGTCTGTTCCCGACCGAGCTCGAGCCCTACAAGCGGGTCCGGCTGGTGGGATCGACGATCGGCCGCACGCCGACGCCGATCATCGTCCCCTGCCACCGGGTGATCGGCGCCGACGGCTCGCTGACCGGCTACGGCGGCGGCCTCGAGCGCAAGCGGACGCTGCTCGAGCTGGAGCGGCGGGTCGCCGGACCGCCCGCCGGCGACGAGGCCGACCAGCTCGCTCTGCTGTGAGCCTCAGCTTCGTCCTGATCCCCGGCGCCGGCACCGACCCGGGGGTCTACGGGACGACGATCGCGGCGCTGGAAGCGCTCCGGCACGAGGCGATCGCCCCGCCGCTGCCCGCTGACGACGAGGCCACCCCGAGCGACCACGCGCGGGCGGTCCTCGCGGCGCTGCCCGCGGAGCGCGAAGAGCTGGTCGTCGTCGCCCACTCGCTCGGCGCCTTTACCGGGCCGCTGGTTGCCGCCGAGGCCGGAGCCGCGGGGCTCGTCCTGCTTGCTCCGATGATCCCCGCCCCCGGTGAGACCGCCGGCGAGTGGGGCGCCAACACCGACCAGGAAGCGGCGATCGCGCCGCTCTGCGAGCGCTTCGGGCCGCCCGACGAGTGGGGTCTGGAGGCGGTCGCGGAGGTTTTCTACCACGACGTCGACGAGCAGACCCGGCGCCAGAGCGAACGCTACGACGGCGTCCCCAGTGGCGGCATGTTCACCGAGCCGTGGCCGCTGGAGCGCTGGCCCGACGTCCCCACCGTCGTCCTCGTGCCGAGCGACGATCGTCTCTTCCCGCTCTCCTTCCAGCGCCGGGTCGCGCGCGAGCGGCTCGGGCTCGAGGTCGAGGAGATCGACGGCGGCCACCTGTCGATGCTCTCCCGCCCCGAGGAGCTGGCGCGGCGGCTGGTCGAGGTCGCGCCGGGTTAGCTGGCGGGGCGGCGGCGCTCGGGGACGCGGCCGGCCGGCTGGGTGACCGGTTCAACCGGCGGCAGCGGCGGCGCATTGCGCTCGACCGGCTCGACGCCGACCTCGATCTCCTCGCCGAAGTGCTGGACGGTCAGCGGGCCGCCCTCGATCAGCCGGTAGCGGGAGTGGCCGTCGCGGACCTCGACCTCGAGCAGGCAGCTGCGGAAGCGCAGGCGGAAGGCGAGCCGGGTCAGCCGCTCCGGCAGCCGCGGGGAGAAGCGCAGCTCGCCGTCCTCGTCGCGCAGGCCGCCGAAGCCGTAGACCGCGGCGATCCAGGCCCCCGCCAGGGAGGCGATGTGAAGGCCGTCGGAGCTGTTGTGCTCGAGGTCGTCGAGGTCCATCAGCGCCGCCTCGCCGAAGTAGTCGTAAGCGAGCTCGAGATGGCCGGTCTCGACCGCCATCACCGCCTGCACACAGGCCGAGAGCGAGGAGTCGCGGACGGTCAGTGCCTCGTAGTAGGCGAAGTTGCGGGCCTTCTGCTCGGCGCTGAAGGCGTGGCCGAAGATCGCCATCGCCATCACCAGGTCGGCCTGCTTGACGACCTGCTTGCGGTAGATGTCGAAGTAGGGGAAGTGGAGGAGCAGCGGGTACTGCTCGGCCGCGGTCCCTTCGAAGTCCCAGCGCTGGTGGTTGGTGAAGTTTTCCGATTGGGGATGGACGCCGAGCTCTTCGTCGTAGGGGATCACCATCGCCGCCGCGGCGTCGCGCCAGGAAGCGGCCTCCTCGTCATCGACTCCAAGCGCCTGGGCGGCGTCGCCGAAGCGCTCGACCAGCGCCGCCGCCTCTTCCAGGTTCTTCTGGGCGAGCAGGTTGGTGTAGATGTTGTTGTCGGCGACCGGGCTGTACTCGTCGGGGCCGGTGACGCCGTCGATGCGGAAGGCGCCGTGGGTGTCGTGATGGCCGAGCGAGCGCCAGAGCCGCGCCGTTTCGACCAGCAGCGGCAGCCCGACGTCGCGGCTGAAGTCGTCGTCGTCGTTGACCTCGTGGTAGCGGATCACCGCCTGGGCGATGTCGCCGTTGACGTGGAAGGCAGCGGTGCCGGCCGGCCAGTAGGCGCTGCACTCCATGCCGCTGATCGTCCGCCAGGGGAAGGTCGCGCCTTTGAGGCCCAGCTCGGTAGCGCGTTCACGGGCGGTCTCGATCGTCGCCAGGCGCCAGCGCAGCGCCTGCGCGGCGGCGTGTGGCAGGGCGTAGTTGAGCAGCGGCAGGACGTAGGCCTCGGTGTCCCAGAAGGCGTGGCCGTCGTAGCCGGGGCCGGTCAGGCCCTTGGCGGGGATCGCCCGCCCCTCCCCGCGGGCCCCCGCCTGGACGCTGTGGAAGAGACCGAAGCGGACCGCCTGCTGCAGCTCGGCGTCGCCGTCGAGCTGGACGTCGGCGCCCTTCCAGAAGTCGTCGAGGAACTCGGCCTGGGAGCGGACCAGCTCGTCCCAGCCGGCATGGCGGGCCTCGGCCAGCGCCGCCCCCACCTGGTCGCGCAGCGCCGGCACCGAGCGCTGACTCGACCACCCGTAGGCGACGTACTTGGTCAGCGTCAGCGGCTCGTCGGCGGCGGCGCTGGTGGTCACCGTGAAGCGGCCGAGGTCCTCCCAGGCCTCCGCCTCGCTCCACTCGGTGTCCTCGGGGCCGGTGAGTTCGTGGTCCATCGCCGCGGCGGCGGCGAGGCGGCTCTGCTTGGTGCGGTGGACGAGAACCGCGCGCATGTCGCCGGAGACGAATTCCTCGGAGACGAGCGGCGCTTCGAGCGCCGCCGCGGCGCGCGGGTCGTCGCTCACCGCCGGCCGCGGCTCGTTGGTGACCAGCTCGGACTGCAGAACCAAGCGGGCCGCTTCGCCGACCGGTTCGACCCGGTAGCGAATCGCCATGATCGCCCGCTGGACGAAGGAGACCAGCCGTTCGGAGACGACCCTGACCTCGCGCCCGGTCGGCGAGCGCCAGTGGGCGCTGCGGGTGAGGATCCCGCTGCGGAAGTCGAGCGAGCGCTCGTGCTCGAGCAGCTCGCCGTAGCGGATGTCGAACGGGGTGTCGTCGACCAGCAGCCGGATGATCTTGCCGTTGGTGACGTTGACCACCGTCTCTCCCGCCTCGGGGTAGCCGTAGCCGGCCTCGGCGTAGGGCAGCGGCCGCTGCTCGTAGAAGGCGTTGAGATAGGTGCCGGGGATCCCGTTCGGCTCGCCCTCGTCGAGGTTGGCGCGGACTCCGATGTGGCCGTTGGAGAGGGCGAAGACCGACTCCGACTGGGCGAGGCGGTCGAGATCGAGCTCGGTTTCGCGGACGCCCCAGGGTTCGACCGTGTATGCCTGCTGCTCGATCATCGGCGGCCGGCCGTCACCTGATCAGCTCGGCGAGGTCCTTGACGACGACGTCGGCGCCGTGCTGGCGCAGCGCTTCGGCGTGGTCGACGCGGTCGACGCCGACGACATGACCGAAGTTCCCGGCCCGCCCCGATTCGACGCCCGAGACGGCGTCCTCGAAGACCGCGGCGGCGCTCGGCTCGACCCCGACCGCTTCGGCGCCGGCCAGGTAGGTGTCGGGGGCGGGCTTGCCGTTGAGGTGGCGCTCCTCGGTGACGACGCCGTCGATCACCGCCTCGAAGAGGTCCTCGATCCCGACCACCTTCAGCACCGATTTGGTGTTGGCGCTGGAGGAGACGACGGCGCGGTGCAGGCCGGCCTCGCCGCAGAGGCGGACGAAGCGGACCGAGCCCTCGTAGGCCTCGACCCCGTCGCGTTCGATCAGCTCGAGCACCAGGTCGTTCTTGCGGTTGCCGAGGCCGCAAACGGTTTCGGCCGCGGGCGGGTCGTCCTCCTCGCCATGGGGCAGCTCGATCCCGCGCGAGGCGAGGAAGTCGCGGACGCCGTCGTAGCGCGGCTTGCCGTCGACGTATTCGTTGTAGTCGGTTTTGATGTCGAAGGGGCGGAACTCTTCGCCCTTCTCCTCGGCACGCTTCTGGAGGAATTCGTCGAACATCTGCTTCCAAGCGTGGGCGTGGACGACCGCGGTCTTGGTCAACACCCCGTCGAGGTCGAACAGACAGGCGGCGATCTGCGGGGGAAGATCGATCCGCTCGCGCGCGCTCGCCATGCGCGCCACCCTAACGCGGCCGTCCCCCGTCGATGTGAAGAAGGACGCTTTGCCTAGAAGGGACTAGCGGGCCGGCAGGACCGGCGACGAGGGCGGGGCACCGGTGCGCAGCAGCGTCGCGAGGTAGAGGACGACCGGGACGCGGCCGCGGTTGGCGGCTTCGTGGACGTCGCTGGGCTGCTCGACTATCCACTGTTCGGGCTGCAGGCGAGCGGTCTGGCCGGCATGGATCGTCCGCACCTTGCGCGGGTTCTGGTCGGACTCGCCTTCCCAGACGACGGCGGCGCCCTGACGCACCGTGTAGGTGAGGGTCCCGGCCTCGACGTGGGCGATCTGAGTGCCGAGGTGGTGGTGGAGCGCCAGCTGCACCCCGGTCGGCACGGTGACCCGGCTCAGCACCATCGTCCGGCCCGGGGCGCCCTGCACGTGGCTGGTCTGGGCGAGGGCGTTGCGGATCGCGGTCGGCGCCGCCTTGTCGCGGCCGAAGGCGGTGGGCAGCAGCGCGCCGAGCGCGACCGCGGCGGCGAGCGCAAGGAGGACGAGGATGCGGGGGCGGAGCGAGCGCAGAACGGCGCCCAAGTTAGGCGGCGCAGCGGACGCTCAGGAGGGACTAGCGAATCTCACGTCCGCGGCTGGCGAGCGCCGGACCAAGCGGGGCAAGGACGCAGGGAGGCCGAATAGCCGCGCTATTTGGCCGACCAAGGACGCCGCACCGCGCCGTGTCCGCCGCCGCCAGGCGTGGGCGCGGGAGTTTCGCTAGTCCCTCCTAGACGTCGACCGGGGTCCCGTTGGCGCTCAACGCGACCTCGATGTTGCCGCGGGTCGCGTTCGAGTAGGGGCAGACCTTGTGCGCCTCGCGGACCAGCTCGGCCGCGGTCTCGCCCTCGACCGACGGCAGGCTGACGTCGAGCACCACCGAGATCCCGAAGGTGCGGTCGTCTTCGGCCTGCATGTTGACCTTGGAGTCGATCGCGACGTCGCCGACGTCGGCTTTGGCGCGGCGGGCGACGGCGCCCAGCGCGCCCTCGAAGCAGGCGGCGTAGCCGACGGCGAAGAGCTGCTCGGGGTTGGTGCCGCTCTCCTCGCCGCCCATCTCGGCGGGCAGGCGGAGGTCGACCTCGAGCGCTCCGTCGGAGCTGCGGCCGTGACCGTCGGCGCGGCCGCCGGTGACGTGCGCTTCAGCGGTGTAGACGACCTTGGCGATGCTCTAGACCCTAGCGAGCGCCGCCTGCCGCCCGCTGCGGCTGCTTGGCGACGACCCGGAAGACGAAGACGGCCGGGGTCCGGTCGCGGTTTCCGGCGGCGTCGATCGCGAAGAGCCGGAAGACGTGGCGGCCGACCAGGACGCGGTATTTGCGCGGCGAGCTGCACGATGCATACGGCTTGCGGTCCAGCTTGCAGCGGAACCGCGACGTCTCGCTGGCGGCGAAGCGGAAGGAGACGAGCTTGCGGTGCCGAGGCGCGACCCGCAGCAGCTTCGTCGGGTGGCGCAGCAGCTTGGTCCGGGGCGGTTTGCGGTCTTTGGGGGGCGGGGGTGGTGGTGGCGGAGGCGGCGGTTCGCTCAGCAGCGGCAGTTCTTTGAATTCGCCGGCGGCCCCTTCGCGGAAGCGCTCGCATTCGACCGGCGTTGGGTCGCCGACCGAGGCAAAGTCGATCACCGCCTGGTCGAGGCCCGCGCCGCAGTTGATCACCCGGTCGCGGCTGCCGGAGTTGGCGAGGATGCTGTCGTTGCCGCCGAGCGCGAAGTAGGTGTCTTCGCCCTGGTGGCCGAGCAACTGGTTGCCGCCTTCGTTGCCGTAGAGGACGTCGCTCTGGTTGGAGGCCTCGAGGTCCTCGATCCGGGGCATGGCGTCGAAGCTGCCGGTCGGGCAGACCGGCTGGTCGCCAGCGCCGATCTGGCCGACCAGGCCAAGGTCGAGCCGAGCGGCGACGCCGATCCCGGTGAGCCGCGCCCAGGAGGCGTTGTCGCGGTCCGGCGTCGGCGCCCCGACCCGTTCGGCGCCGCCGTCGATCGTCTCGCCGTCGCAGATCGAGACCGAGAGGAAGAGGTCGGAGCCTTCGCCGCCGTCGAGGACGTCGGGGCCACCGTTGTGGGTAAGCGCGTCGTCGCCGGCGAACCCGGCGAGGAAATCCTGGCTCGCGCCTTGACCGTCGACCAGGGTGTCTTCGCTGGCGCTCCCGGCTAGCTGGTCGACCCCGTCGCCGCCGAGCTCGAAGACGCCGACGCCGTCGCGCACGTTGGCGCTGATCACGTCGTTCCCGCCCTTGCCCGCGATCAGGACCGAGTCGAGCAGCCCGTCCAGCCCGCAGACCGCGGTGTTCGCGGCGGCGAGGCCGCAGCCGCCGAAATCGGGATCGAAGGCACCGGCGCCGATCGAGATCGCGACGGTGCTGCCGTTGTCAACCACGCTGATCGCGTCGCTGCCTTCGCCACCGACGACGTAGACCTGGGAGTAGCCGCTGCCAGAGTTGACCACGCCGACGCTGACTGCTGCCAGATTGCGGGGGGTGACGGCTTCGGTCGTCCCGGCGCAGCTGAATTTGGTCAGCGTCCCGGTGCAGTTGTTGGCGCCTCCTTCGCCGTCGATCGCCGCTTCGGGGGAGCCGGTGAGGAAGTCACCGTCGGCGCCGCCATGGATCGTGTCGGCGCCCCCGCCGCCATTGATCACGTCGGCCCCTCCCCCACCCCAGATGTCCTCGGCGCCGGCGCTGCCGACGATGAAGTCGGCGAACGGCGAACCGATGATCCGCTCGAAAGCGCCGGGCTGGACTTCGTCGTTGCCGCCGCCGAGCGAGGGTTCGCCGTTGAGCGCGTTGTTGCCGTCTTCGCTCAGTTTCAGCCAGACCCCGCGCTCACCGCCAGCGGCAGGGAAGTTGGCGACGCTGGCGGGCCCAGCGCCGCTGAACCCGGGAGTGGCGGCACTGGCGAAGCTGAGCGTATCGAAGCCGCCGCCGGTGTCGAAGATGTTGTCGATCGTGGCGTCGCCGCGGACGTAGTCGTTGCCCGCCTGGCCGTCGAGGTCGTCGGCGCCGAAGCCGCCAGCGAGCAGGTCGTTACCGTCGCCACCTTCGACCACGTCATCGCCGATCCCGCCGTAAAGACGGTCGTCGCCGCCGTTGCCGCGCAGCGTGTCGTTGCCGCGGTCGCCGTAGACGATGTCGTTGCCGTCGCCGCCTTCGAAGGTTTGACTGCCGACTTCGAGGTGCAGGCCGAAGGACTGGTCGCCGGTCGAGGCGGTGACGACGCCGCTGTTGGCACCGATGATGACGTCGTCGCCTTCGCCGCCGTAGACCGCGGCGGCCGAGGCCGGCGCGACGATGCGGTCGTCGCAGGGCGTGCCGAGCACCACCGCGCCGACCCGTTCCGGCCCTTCGGCGCAGCTCGGCAGCTCGCTCGGGGACGGGGTGGCGGCTTCGGGCGCCTGCGATTCGGCCGCAAACGCGCCCGGCGCGAGCGCCAGCGCAAGGCCCGTCACCAGCACCAGCGCCAGCGCTGCTCTCCCCCGGTAGGCGGCCATTCTCCGAGTAGATACCCGGTTGCGGCAGGATCGATCGGTCGCCGTCTCAGCCGCCGTCGCCATCGGGCGCCACCTCGCCCTGCCAGTAGTCGACCTCGTCATTGCGGTTGAAGTTGACGCGCAACCCCTCCCCGCGCGGGTCGCGCTCGGCGGCGCTGATCTTGTTCGAGTCGGGATAGACGACGATGTCGGGGCGGCCGTGGCTGGAGACGGCGAGGAAGCGGACGGTCTCCTCGCTTGGGTTGTAGAGCTGATGAGCGCCCTCCGGGCCGAGCTGGAAGCGGACCGCCTCGCCCTGCTCGAGTACCCGCGCGCCCTCCGGACTGCGCAGGGTCGGCCGGCCGCGGAGGACGATCACGACCTCCTCGTCGGAGTAATGGAAGTGGTACGGGTAGGCGGCCTCGCCAGGCGGCAGCTCCCAAAGGCTGACGCCGACCGTCTCGCTGCCGAGCTCGTAGCCGATCCGCGCGCGCTTGGCGCGAAAGCCGGGCGGGCCGTCGCGCAGTTCGAAGTCCGGTTCTTCGATGTTGGGCACGCACGCAGGCTAGAGGAGCCGTTTAGCTCGGATAGGTAGCTTCCGGGCCGATGCCACGACTCCGCCTCCACCCCGCGGCGACCGCACTCGCCTGCGCGGCGCTCCTCGCGCTCGTCATCGCCGCCTGCGGTGGCGGCGGCGAGGAGACGACCCGGCCCGCTCCGGCGGCAACCGAGTTCCCCTCAGCCAACGGCAAGACGATCGGCGAGCTGCTGCGCGACTCGGGGGCGAAGCCGACGAAGCTGGTCGTCTCGCCGGCGGCGCTGGTCTTCGACAAGGGGCCGAACCGCTACCCGTTCGGGGTCTTCACGCTCAGCCAGGAACAGGTCGAAAATGCCGACGTCGCGCTCTACTTTGCCAAGAACGGCAAGAGCAAGGTGCAGGGCCCGTACCCGGCGCGGCTCGAATCGCTGGAGACGAAGCCCGCCTACCGGGCGCAGACGAGCGGCGCCAAAGGCGATGCCAGCTCGGTCTACGTCGTCCCCAAGGTCGACTTCAACAGCGACGGGCCGTGGCTGGCGGTGGCGATGCTCAAGGGCAAGAACGGGCTGGAAGCTTCGCGGGTGCCGAGCCCGGTCGTCGGCGACAACCCGCGGATCCCCGAGGTCGGCCAGCGGCCGCCGGCGATCCAGACGCTGACCGCGGCGGACGTCGGCGGCGACCTGGAAAAGATCGACACCCGGGTGCCGCCCGACCAGATGCACAAGGTCGACTTCGCCGAAGTGCTCGGCAAGAAGCCGGTGGTGCTGATCTTCGCCACCCCGGCGCTCTGCCAGAGCCGGGTCTGCGGCCCGGTCGTCGATGTCGCCCAGCAGGTCGCCGACGAGTACGAACCGGAAGTCGATTTCATCCACCAGGAGGTCTACGTGGACAACGAAATCGCCAAGGGCGTGCGACCGCAGCTGAAGGAATTCGGGCTGGAAACCGAGCCCTGGACCTTCCTCGTCGGCAAGGACGGCCGCGTCAAGGACCGGCTCGAGGGCGCCTACGGTGTGGCCGAACTGGAACAGGCGATGCAGACGATTGTGCCTGGCTGAACAGCTAGGGCTTCGCTAGTGTCCGCAGCGAGATAGGCCGCGGTTGCAGGGGACTGCGGCAGGTGCCCGCAGGGGAGGCAGGGTCGCCGGGAACTTCGACGCTGCAAGGAGACTGATGAAGCACCTCTTGGCTTTCCGGACCATGACCCTCGGGCTGTGCGCGGTGCTGCTGGCCCTCGCCGCCGCCGCGAGCCCGGCGCTGGCGCGCGATGCGGCTGCCAGCAAGGCGCCAAAGCAAGCGAAGAAATCGAAGAAGGTCGTCTTCGAAGCCTGCAAGCACGGCTGCCGGTACCGGACGATCCAGAAGGCGGTCGACGCCGCCGGCTCCTACAAGTTCGAGAACCCGAAGGCCAAGGTCGTGGTCGCGATCCGCCCCGGCAAGTACGTCGAGGGGGTGGTTCTCGACGGCACCGCGCGCCGCAAGGACTTCGACGACCTGACGATCGAAGGCACGAAAAAGGACCGCAAGCGGGTGGTCCTCGAAGGCAAGAACGCCAAGGGCGAACTGGGGGCGGCCCAGAACGGGATCGAGGCGGTCGACGTCGACGGCGTCGTGATGCGCAACATGTGGGCGCGGAACTACCAGTCGAACGGTTTCTTCGTCCACGCCGCGACGCAGCAGGGCCAGCAGTGCGTCGACTACACGATGGACAACCTGCTCGCCTCGGGCAACCGCTCCTACGGCCTCTTCGCTAAGGGCTGCCTGGGCGGCAAGATGGTCAACTCGGCCGGCTACCACCAGGGGGACTCGGCCTTCTACGTCGGCGAAACGCCGTGCGACAAGCGCAACTGGAACGTCTACGACAGCGAACCGTGCCAACGGAAACCGATGTGGACGCTGCTGAAGAACGACCGCAGCTACGAAAACGTGCTCGGCTACTCGGGGACGAACTCGAAGTACGTGCGGATCGTCGAATCGGCCTTCTACAACAACGGCGCCGGGATCGTCCCCAACACGCTCGACAGCGAGGGCTACGAGCCGAACGGCTGGAACATCATCGAACGCAACGACGTGTTCTGGAACAACTACAACTACTTCCTCGCCGGCGCCAAGTTCCACACCGTGTCGACCGGTCTCGGCGAACTCAGCGGCCAAACGGTGAACTACCCGACCGGGGTCGGGATCGTCCTCTACGGCAGCGACGGCAACATCGTCCGCCGCAACAAAGTGTTCGGCAACTACAAGTGGGGGATCGCCTCGTTCTCCGGGCCGGGCGAAACCTTCGTCGCCAACGAGGACAACGAAGCCAAGAACGTCAACAACCAGATCAGCGAAAACACGATGGGCCGCGAAGGCGCCGACCCCAACGGCGAATACGACTTCTGGAACGACGCAACCGGCGGCGGCAACTGCTGGGGTGGCAACAACCAGATCGCGACGTACGCGCCGGGCAACGGGTCGCTGCCTCTGAGCACGATCTATCCGGCCTGTCCGCAGGCTCCGGTCGCCTACGCCTCGGTGCCGAGCCTCAACGTCAAAGCCGGCCTGCAGATCAATTTCACCGGCGGCGAATTCGGCGATCCGAAAACGATCCTCGGTTACGCCGGCACCAGCCCGCCGCAGAACCAGCAGTGCAGCTGGGTGCGGCGCGTCCCGGTCCACCCACCGTTCCAGAACAACAAGCCGGTCGAAGTGACGCCGGCACCGGGTGAAGTCACGTGCTGAGAATCGCGGTCGCGGCCTTCGCCGCGCTCGCCCTGCTCGGGGTGAGCGCCGCGAGCGCGAGCCCCGAGGCCTCGGCCTCGGCCTCGGCCACGAAGCCGAAGCTGGTGACCGTCAACGACTTCTACTTCGGGCCGAGCTCGGTGACGATCCACAAGGGCGGCAGCGTCAAATGGGTCTGGTCGTCGACCAACACCTACCCGCATGACGTCCACCTGAAGTCGGGACCGAAGCGGCTGGAAAAGAGGGGCACCTACTCGACCAAGACGACCGCAGTGACCGACGCCGAATTCAAGAAGGCCTTCCCGACGCCGGGTAGCTACCACTTCATCTGCACGATCCACCCGACGGAAATGAAACTCACCGTCGTCGTCAAGAAATAGGTCCGGCGATGGGATTCGAGCCGATCGACCGGCGTGGCTTTCTGGCGCTGGGCGGCGCCGGGCTGATCTGCACGATCGCCGGCCAGGAAATCCGCTCCGACGACGGGCAGGTGAACGTCGAGAAGCTGGCTCGCGAGGTGAAGGTGCCGCCAAAGGTCTCGGCGGCCGAATGGCGCGGCGAGGAGCCCGGGCGGCGGCGGCTGGCGGCCTTCGCGACGACCTCGGCGGCGGTGCGCGAATACTGGATCGCCGCCGAGCCGGTCGAGTGGGACATCGTCCCCACCCACCGCGACCAGATGATGGCCGAACGGGTGAAGGACGGGAAGACGAAGTTCAAGGCCTACGGTTACCGACCATACAGCGCTGGCTTCAGAGCGCCGCTGGGTGCTGCCCGGGTGCCGGGGCCGCTGCTCGAAGCCGAAATCGGCGACACCGTCGTCGTCCACTTCCGCAACAAGACCGGGGCGCCGGTGACGATGCACCCGCACGGGATCTTCTATGCCGACGAGATGGACGGCTCCTACAAGGGGAAGTTCACCGACCCGGGCGGCTTCGTCCAGACCAACCGCACCTTCACCTACGTCTGGGAAGCGCGTGAAGGGACCGAGGGGACCTGGCTCTACCACGACCACGGGCCGATGGACCCGCTGCCGGTCTTCAAGGGCCTGTTCGGCCCGCTGGTGATCCGCAAGCCGGGAGAACCGCGGCCCGAAGCGGAGTTCTTCCTCGGCTTCCACACCTGGGACCCGACGATCACCGGGCTGAAGGGCACCTACGCGTGCATCAACGGGCGCGCCTATGCGGGGAACACGCCGACGCTGGAGGCGAAGGTCGGCCAGCGGGTCGCGTTCCACGTCTACGGCATGGACAACTTCTTCCACACCTTCCACCTGCACGGGCACCGCTGGACCGAACCCGACGGGCGCATCGCCGACAACAAGACGTTCGGGCCGGCCGACTCGTTCCGGGTCGAATTCACCGAGGACAACCCGGGGCGGTGGTTCTACCACTGCCACGTCTTCCAGCACCTCCACATGGGGATGAACGGTTGGTACGTGGTTTCCTAGGAGCGGGGGCGGCAGCGCTGGCGGCCGCGGTGCTCTTGGCCGGCGCTCCGGTGGCGCAAGCGCTGAACACGCGGGTCGAGATCGCCCACTACCGCTGGTCGAACCCCGAAGTGCAGATCGACCGCGGCGAGAAGGTGACCTGGGACTGGCTCGGGCCGGACCTCGCCCACTCGGTGACGGGGATCTCGGCCAACGACCTGCAGTGGGACTCCGATCCGGGTACCGATGCGCCCGAGCACCGGGCGGGCGATGAATTCACGCTGCAGTTCGAGCAGCCCGGGGTCTACTACTTCCAGTGCAAGCTCCACGCCTTCGTCCGCGGCGAGGTCGTCGTCTCCTCGAACCCGGGCAACCCGTTCTCCGACCCCGGCCCGCAGCCGCCGCTCAACATCGACGTGCGGCCGCCGACGCTGGGCGGCATCGCCCTGGTGCGGCCGGGGACGAGCGGGACGAAGGGGATCGCGACCAGCGCCCATATCAGCGAGCGGGGGACGCTCGACGCCGAGTACTACCGCCTCAACTCGAAGGGCCGCCGCGTCTACAACGGGTACCGGGTCTGGAAGACCTTCATCGGGATCAACCACTTCAAGCTCGGGGCGCGCTGGAAGCACTTCCGAGCGCGGCCGGGGCGCTACGTGGCGGTCCTGCGGGCGACCGACAAGGCGGCGAACGTATCCAAGCCGGTGACCAAGACCTTCACGATTTCCGGCGGCGAGAAGAAGCAGCGCGAGCACCGGAGCGGCGCGATTTAGAGCGCTTGCGGCGCGGCGGCTCGGGCTCGGCCTCGCGCTGCAGCGTCCGTTCGGCGGCTTTCTCGGTCGCCTCGCTCATCGTCAGCTGGAACATCGCCAGCAGCGCGTCGGAGGCGAGCGGGCGCAGCCGCTCGAGTGCCTCGCGCACCTTCGGCCAGTCCTCCTCGGGCCGGCCGGCGCGATCGAAGGGCTCCCAGATCTCCTTGGTGAAGAGGTCGACGTAGGCGAGCGCGACGCCTTCGGCGTGCTCGTGCAGTTTCTGGGCGAGCGCCAGGCCGGCCTCGGGGCTAACCCCGAGCTCGACCATCGCGGTGCCGGCCCGCTGCAGGCGGGGGCTGATCGCCTCGATCTTGCCGTCGGGCAGTTCGCGCAGGATCCCCAGCTTTTCGGCGCGATGCTGCAGCTTCGGGTCGACCTTCTCGATCTTCCAGGTGGCGGCGAGCTCGGCGGCGTCGAAGATCTCCGGCGTCTCGTCCTCGAAGGGGGCGCGGATCGCGCGGGCGAAGTCGACGATCTCCTGCGATGAGCCGGTGTGGTCGAGCACCCGCCGGATCGCCTCCAGGTTGAGCCCCTCGGCCTGCATTTCGCGGGTCAACTCGATCCGCGCGACGTGGTCCTCGTTGTAGTAGCCGGTGCGGCCCTGCACTTCCGGCGGCGGCAGCAGGCCGCGGGTCTGGTGGGCGCGGATGTTGCGCACCGTCATCCCGGTGCGGCGCGCCAGCTCGCCGATCGTCATCCGGTCAGGCGGCTTCTCGCCGTCGCGCTTCCCCTCCGACTCAGATCCCGCCGCCGCGCTCATCCGCGAATCGTAAGCGCCAGCCGCTGCCCGTTCATCCTCGCCGCCGCGTCCGAGCAGACGAAGGCGATCGCCGCGGCCAGGTCCTCGGCCGGCGTGAACCGCGCGAAGTCGCCCTCCGGACTCTCCTCCTGCATCCGCGGCGTCAGGATTGCCTCGACGACGATGATGTTTGCCGTCGCGCCCCCGGGCTCGAAGCCGTCGGCGAAGGCCAGGGTCCAGGCCTCGGCGGCCGCCTTCGCTGCCGCGTAGGCGGCGTTGGTGTTGCTCGGCGCCTGCGCCTGCTTGGCCGAAACGAGGACGAAGC
>Ga0207712_10001236_pt1 | contig 17642 bp, 17 predicted proteins | sample KBSS44metaG_FD_184402 | JGI IMG/M metagenome (GOLD analysis project Ga0207712, IMG submission 184402) | Switchgrass rhizosphere microbial communities from Kellogg Biological Station, Michigan, USA - KBS S4-4 metaG (SPAdes) (version 2) | ecosystem: Host-associated > Plants > Roots > Rhizosphere... | reverse complement strand
GAAAGTGCATAATCTATTGCTTGTTGTTTAAATTCTGGACTAAAGCGTTTAGCCATTTTTACATCTCCAAAGTTAACTTTACGTTAGCTTTAGAGGGACTACATGTCCATTATTTTGTCTAGGATCAGAGTTCCCAATTGATATCCATTAATTACTTATTTCCACCCTTTACCTTTAAATATTTTTTTCATTTCTTTAGCTAAATCTTTGGCTATCTGATTAGTGTCTATTTTGTCTGCGATATGATTTTGTTCAATTAGCTCATCTTTATGAAGCTTTAAGTCACAAGTACCACATGTAACTATCTTGTTTTCATCAATAGAAAAAAGAGTATTCTCACAGTTAGGACAAACTAAAGTAATATTTTGATCAGGAATATTGAGTTTCATACTTATAATTTACTGAATTAAATAATCAATTTATAAAGTATATCACGCATGGAGTACTCAACATGAAATTGAACATGTATTTCCCCAACCTGGTAATCCACAGCAGAACGCTTCAACCGAACAGTTCGATATGAATGTTTGAATCAATATTTATTTCGAGAACTTGAAGACGTCCCAGCTTAATCAGGGGGCTTCACCCCCGAAAATAGCATTTTAAAAAGTAGATTTTCTAGTTTTTAAAATACTGACGAATAATACGATTATTTCGCTCATTTACCAGCACATAATTACCATTTACTTTATACCATTGCTGATATCTTCCTGGTTTAGGTAACTGATGGTGGTTTTTATAATTCACATGATAACGAGAAGAATTGAATTGAGTTGGGAAGTGTTGTCCTGAGCGCCAGCGCTGACTCGAATTTACGCGGTTGTCATAATGGTTGTTGTTATTCCAACGATTATCATATTTATGGCTTTGTTGATAGCGATTGTGATCATTTCGATGATAATCATGGGGTGCAGCCATCGCAGATGTTGCAATTAGCGCACTCATCGATAAAGTCAGTGTAGTTAAAATATTTTTCATTTGATTCACCTGAATTGAACTATTGTCCTTTGATGTAATCAAATTACTCAGTAATTTTGGATAAACGGTGAGCAAGATTTAGATGAATTGTGAAATATATGAAGACTTGATGAAGAGACCCATAAAAAATCATGGCTTGTCCAAGTCGGATTTTTTATGAATTCTTCACGCAATACGCCTATTTTATTAGCAATTTTAGTTGGGATCGATAAATCATACTGCACAATCACTTGCTTTAAACTTTCTGATGCTGTTCTCGCTCTTTTTTCCAAGGCTGAGTTATCATACTTTTTTCTTTATTCATTTTATATTTTATTAAAAAATCAGCTATTCCTATCCCAATAATTCAAATTTTTGGGAATAGGGAGGCTTAATCGTAAATTTTCAACATGCATGGCTATGCTTTTTCCTGTACTGCAAGATTGAATATATAGATCAAATGAAGATGTAATACTGGGGTCAATTTGAGCGTGTTCTACAAAAACCTGTTTTAACTGACTTATATAATACCCAATAAATTCTAATTCACTTTCAAAGCTAGATAGGCTTCTTAAATGATGCTGAAAGTTTTGTAGACAACTCATATCGGGTGGCATATTGAAACAAGTAACATCTATGCAATAGGGCGTAACTTGATGCATTTCAGGTTGAATGATTTTTTGTCCATTTTTTTCAATAACATTAAAAAATGGCCCAATTGGAACTAAATATAATCCTGTCATCTCACCGTCAAATATCGAAAATATAAGGCTATTATTCTTTAAATGAGATTGTGGTACTCCCTCCAAAATCCGCCTTTCGAGTTCTTCATAAATCGCATCCATTTGTTTGAATTGGCTATCACTCTCTTGAAAATTAATAAAGTAATCTGCAACTCGATTTACAAATACAGTATCTCCTGTACCTACAATTGCTCCTCGATTCCAAAGTCTTATTTTTTGTTCATCATCATTCGATAGATGCATTGCACCTGTTTCTAAATTACAAAGCATTGCTCGCTTATCTGCTGCAATTAGAATGCAGTCTTCTAAATGCGCAGCAACAATCATCGTCATAACGGCTATTTTTCTTACTTTCAAAAAGATATGCTATTTTAATCTTATAATTTAATCTTAGAGCAATAATAATGGCTGGCGGTTCTCGTATTGTTATCAATGATCAAGGGATTACCATTTCTACTGGTGGAAAAATCGTTTTCCAAGCTGGGCAACATAAATTTGAGGGTGGAGCAAGAGTAAATACAGTTATCCCTGCACTACCCGATGTAGAAAATCCTTATGTTTTACAATATTTAGTAAAGAATAAAGACAATCAAATAATGATTGATAAACCTTATATTCTCTTTGATGGAGATGGCAATATTCAAAAAGGCAAAACCGATCAAAATGGATTTATGAAGCTTAAAACTGCCCCATCATCTCAACAAGTAACCACTCGTGTCATGATGAATGAAATTGAACAAGCAGATGAGGAAGATGCTGGAGATCAAGCATGACTACTTATTTCAGCCGTCTTAAACTCAATGTACAACAGCCACTTAAATTAAAAGACATTACTTATAAATTTGTCGTAACCAATAATGCTACCAAGAAAAAAACTACTTTTGAGGGTAGATTTGATGATCAAGGTTTAACAGGATGGACTGAAATATATAACTTAAACACCACCCTGATTTATGAAGTTTATTTAAGAGGGGAAATTCTTCAAAAGATTGCAGTCAAAGCTTATTCTGATAAGAAAACACACAGTACTTTCACAATTAAAACCACAACAGAAATAACCAAGAATGTAAAAGAGAATATTAAGGAGATTTATCTCAATGATGGTGAAGTTGCGTGGTATTTAATTAAGAAGACTGAAACCATGCACGACTGGGCGAAAAGAGTGTTTAAAAAGCCTCTGATTGCTTCTGACTGGGATATATTAAAGGCTAATAACCCCCATATACCCAATATGGCGCCAATTCGACTACTAACACCTGGAATGGTCGTTGTTCTTTCCAACTCAACAACAGCAAAAGAGCTACCACAATATAAAAAAGATGCTCAACAAGCTCAAAGTAACTTAGATCAAATGAAAAAGGACAAGGACTTTGATGCGGAGTTCTTCGCTCAAAACTATGAGTTTTTTTATGATGCTTTAAATGATAGTCGAACTGAAATAACTAATACCAATGTCTTTGAACAAAATAATGATCATCCTTTAGTTCAACCCTTTAATAATCCAGAAAATGACAGTGGTGCTGCATGGGGAGCTATCGCAAAAGGAGGGATTGATGGTGTATTAAGCTTTGCAGATGGTACAACCCAAAAAATACATAAAATTCATGGTGAAATAGCCCTTAAACTTGCAGAGGAAAGAAAAAAGAAATCCAGCTTAGCCAACCCCAAGAAATTTAAAGAGTTTAGACAAAAATATGCTTATTTATATGATGAACTAGATAGGGAATCTGCAAAAAGAATATTAAAGTGGGATCAATCCATTAAAACCAATAATATGCGACGCATCGTAAGCCAATCAAGCCTTGCTAGAGGTGCAAATTACAAAGGCGGCATTAAGGAATACGTTAAAAAAATGAGTGAATTAGGCAAAATGAGTAAAGCAATAAAAGGGGGCGGGTACTTATTTTTAGCTTTGGATATTTATAATGCAGGTGATGCCATTGCCAATGCCAAACCTGAAGAAAAAACCAGAACAACAGTAGTAGAAACCTCTAAAATCGCTGGTGGTCTGACTGGTGCTGCAATAGGTGGCTTCATTGTTATAACAGTTGCGTCAGGGGGTACTTCATTGATTGTTTTAGGAGTCGCTGCTGGAGCATCAGCATTACTTGGGTGGGGGTTTAGCGAAGGAGCTGGATGGGCAGCTGGTGAAGGTTATGACTTTTTTAATAAGTAATTAAATATCATGAATAAATTTTTATTATTTATAGAAACTATGCCGCTTATATTTTTAAGTATTTTTTTCTTCTTCCTTTTTTGGTTCACTTTTATAATTCAATATATTTATATATCTTATAATTTAAAGGGCATTTGTAAAATTATTTTTTATGATGAAAAATATTTCAAACTTCCATTAGAACCTTTTAATTTTTACTTTTTAAGTTGCCTACCATTAGTTTTTTGGAGAGAAACTCTAAATATAAAAAAGGGAGTTAACTTCAAAAAGCTTTATGGGAAAGAGTTTTACTACCCAATTAATAAAAATCAACTAAAAAAAATACTTATTCAATATCCTAAATTATTTTATATCCAATATTTAATTTTTATTTTCGGAATAATTTTGATGATCGTCGGTTGTTTTGTATATATCTCAGAAAAATTTTATAAATAAAATGCAAATTACATTCACATGGCTTTGTTGCACAAACCTATCGATAAAGGCTTATTCTCCTATGGAATTTCTTTGTTAAAGCTTTTGGATAAAAGCTATTTTTGAAGTCTAGATAATTAAAATTGCTAAATTTCTGCCTAAGATTTGCATAATAAATGCCTAATTTTTGCTAAATATTATTAGTTGACGCTCTCAAAATTCAAATTTCATTGAATTTTGTGGATGTTATTATTTTTTAGGTCACTTAAATTGATCAAAAATCGCCATCTTTTTGATACACACCATACGCACCTTATTAGGATGCAACGAAACCCTTATCAGATAAGGGTTTCACTGTTTTTATCTATATTAGAGGCTTGCCACATTGATACACATTTTTTTATAAAATATTTTAAAAACAAATTCTTAGTATGTTTTTGTCACAGATTACCACTCACTAAGGACAGGTATGCTTCGTATAAGCTGTATTATGTTAATTTTAGGTAAACTTAAAAATCATATTAAAAAAATAACAACTTATTTTACAGTAGAAAATTTTATTTAGCCTAATTTAGTGAAATATAATCTTATGTTTTTAATGAAAAAAGTCTAATATAAGAGTATTCCTTAGTATTAAAATTAGTTATGAAGTTTTTATCCACTAAACAAAAAAAGCATGGTCTTAGAAGATCTCAACTTGAGCTTTTGAAAGCACAAAAAGCAAATATAGAAGATGAGAAAGAAAAAAAGAAAAAAGTTACGTTAATTCAAAAGTATAGAGTTAAATACTTAGTTAGCCTCATTCCCCCTACTGAATTTAATATTGTCAATAAAACAACCCGTAATGAGCTATTATCTTTTATATCAAAGATAAGAAAATATGATTCAAAAGGTTCTGTTTTACTTATTTTTGACTTTAAAAAGGTTAAAAAAATGGGTGCAGAAGCAACCCTATATTTCTTAGCAGAACTTGAAACAATTATGCACTATAACAACGAGTTAAGATTCAAAATTCTTTACTCTGATACAGATATCGTAAATCAAGTTTTATATCAAACTGGTATCTTAAAATTATTAAAGATAAATAAGAAGATGGATAGCTCTAATTTTGATGATAGTGTTAAATGTTGGGCATATGCTTCAGGTTTTAACTCTCAAGTTTCAGAAAAAACCAAAGATATTGTAAAAGATTTAGGAGGCCAATTTCAGGATTCAATTGAATATACAAGAGGATGGTTCAAAGTCATTACTGAAGCAATGACAAATAGTCACCATCATGCCTACTTAGCTCCTCGATTCAGTAATAGTCCACATCAAAATCCATTAAAGAAATGGTGGTTATTTAGTAAAGAAGTTAACGGAGTTCTAACCGTCTGTATTTGTGATTTAGGTTTAGGTATTCCTGATTCACTCAAACAAAATACGATAGATATTGATGATGGCTGGTTCGATCGAGTTAAAAATTATGTTAAAGAATTACGGAAAAAATATAATGAAGACAGTGCATTAATCAAAGCAGCTATTGAAATTGGCAAGACTAGAACCAAATTACCTAATAGAGGTAAGGGATTGAGCCAAATTATTAATGAACTCCAAAAAATTCCTAACTCAGATGTTTCAGTATCAATTTTAAGCAACAAAGGAGGTTTTCTGACTAAAAAACCGCAACATACCACATCAATTTTGATACCATTCTCTGATTCAATACATGGAACTATCATTACGTGGAAGGTTCAGAAAGCTTAGGTTTTTTTATATTCTCAAATAGTAATTCCTCAATTTTAATATCTTAGAGGGATAAGGTATGGACGAAGTGTATTATATAGACATAGCAGAAAAATTTTCTGATAGCCCTGCAGGCAGATATATCGATGATGGTGATTTTTGCGGAGAAATCTTTCTAAAAGACTATCTTTTGCCAAATATAAAGAAATATAAAAAACTAGTTTTAGATTTTACCAACGTTCTTGGCTACGGGTCATCCTTTCTTGAAGAAGCTTTTGGAGGACTTGTAAGAGAAACAGGTATGTCTAAAGATGATTTTGAGAGTCGTGTTGAAATCAAAACCGCAAATGATCCATTCTTACTATCTGAAATTAATGACTATGTTGATGAAGAATTAAGTAGGGAGAGATCAAAAAAATGATTACAGGATTAGATTGGCTATTTATCAATCCATCCTCTTATGTTGTTATACCAGTCAACATAAGCCAAGATACTGATTATATAAAAGATTATTTATTACCATTAATTCCATCTATCCTAACTATTGCAGGATGGATTATTTTATCTAATCAAGAAAAGGCTGCTCGTAATGAACAAAAAACTCTATTAGAACAAGAAATAGCTGATAGAAACAAAGAGGATAGAATAAAAAAAATATTGTTAAATATCAATGAAATAAAAGATCTATCATTTAATTATTATCAATTAAATGGATCCATAGAAGCAGCACTCGAACTAAACTTACTGATCCAAGCTCGAATTCAACAATTGAATCACTTTATTGCTAGAGGATGTTGTGAATCTAATAGTATTCCACCTCAAATAATAAAAAAATTTAATAAATTTAGACGTGTTTTAACAGGTGGTTTATTCGGTTCGCGAGTAAGACCTGCTATAAATTTATCAGACCCACTATATTCGAAAATAATTAGAGCTGAATTAGATTTATATTTGGAGATAGAAAAACTACTACCTTAAACTTGGTATTTGTACTTTTTAAAAAATTTTGGCTTAAGAATTGCGACAAAACGTATGGTTATACCTGAAACCAGCAAATTTTGACTCAATTATTTTATGCAGTATTCTATGTGTAGTAGATTAAGTCATTAGACCGTCCTTATCTATTCAGGTGGCTACCGTCTATACGTCAATATTGGCGGACTCATAGCCACCACCCCTCTATTTTGCGCTCTAAGCAAATTTATCAAGCAAAATAAGATACCCCACCTCAGCGAGCAAAGCTCGGCTAAATGCATTCTATGAGCAAATAGAGCATGTAATCAGGGAAGGTATGTCTTGAATTTCAATCTCTATTGTTCGCTCGTAGACACTCGCTCTATGAGTATGTTTGTGCTTTTTCTTTGGCGAAAGCCAAAGATTAGCCCCAACGGGGTGTGAAGCGAAAGCGGAACATCATCGAAGCCCCAGCGGAGATGACTGGGGGGAGCCGACAACGTAAAAGGGAGTGGACACGAACTTTAGACATCCCCAGATGTCGTTAGATGTTGGGGGGCAAGCCCCCCCCGTCAAACTATCCCAAAGGGTAGTTGACCCACTTCGTTTTAGTGGGAGCGTCCAGCGAATCCGAAGGACATACGAGCCTAGCGAAATATGCATCTAAAAGGGGGTGGGTCAACTACGTAGTAGTATGACGGGGCGCGAGCACGAAGTGCGCTGCAACTTGGAGCGGTAGCGGAAAGTGAAAGGCAACAAAAAACGATTATCAAGGGCGTCCAGCCCTTGAAGTACAAGGAATCCTGACGTCCAGGAAGGACGAGCGAAGCGAGCTTGTGCGGTAATTGTTTTAGGCGCAGCAAAGCGAAGGCTTTGTGCTTTTGTCTGTGCTTTGATTGGTGCATGTATTCCACTAGAAAAGCACAATATAAAATACAGATAGAATTAACCGAACGAGTGTCTACGAGTGATTGAGCATCATAAAAATTTCGAGCTGCCTTTTCTTTGATTACAAACTTGGCGTTTGTACTTTTAAAGGGAAAAACCGAGCAAAGCGATTGAGCTTAAGTTAAATTTTTGGCGAGCGAAGCGAGTAAAAAATATGAGCGAAGCGAATTCATAGTCGCTTTTGACTTTGCTTTTGCTTTTCTTCAAATTCACGCAAGCATGAACCAAAAAAATTGCCCCTCGAATCGAGCGAAGCGAGATTCAATAGAGTTTGAGCAAAGCGAAAACCAAGGGCAATTTTTCATTTCAATGGCTTTTAATTATTTTTTAAAGTTTTTAAATACTTTTACATTAGCTGAAAGCCTCTATTTAAAAGGGTTTCCTCGGTTATATAGCAACGTTTCCTCGGTTATATAGCAACGTTTCCTCGGTTATATAGCAACGTTTCCTCGGTTATATAGCAACGTTTCCTCGGTATTTGACAACAAAAATTTATTGTGTTGTTATAGCAACACAATAAAGCTGTTGCTAAATAAACTACCATGACAGACTTAGTCGTAAAATCAAATAAACTTGTACAAGCCCTACAGACTCTTACCTTAAGTGAAACTCGTCTTTTACAGCTCGCTATTGTAGATGCTCGAGAAACAGGACAAGGGTTATCATCTGATGAACCATTAGAACTAAATGCCACTAGATATGCAAAAGCCTTTAATGTTTCTCCAGACGCAGCTTATTTAGCTTTAATTGAAGCAGAAGATTCACTATTTAAGCGACAATTCACTATTACAAATGAAGATGGAAGCCTAACAAAAAGTCGTTGGATTCAAGATGCAAATTATAAAAAAGGTGAAGGCCGAATTTTAATTACATTAACTCGTGTAGTTATTGAGCATGTCACTAAAATAGATGGGTTTGAACAATATTTCACAAGCTATCATCTAAGAAAAACATCTGACTTTAAAAGTGTCTATGCTGTTCGTCTGTATGAATTATTAATGCAGTGGAAATCTATAGGAAAGACCCCTCTTTTTGAATTAAATAAATTCCGTAGCCAATTAGGTATAGGTGTAAACGAATACACCAGAATGGAAGCATTTAAGAGACGTGTACTTGATATTGCTATAGACCAAATTAATGAGTTTTCAGACATCAATATTAAGTATGAACAGCATAAAAAAGGGCGTTCTATTTCGGGCTTTTCGTTTAGTTTTAAACAAAAGAAATCACCCAATCAACCAATCGAAAGTAAAAGAGATCCGAACACATTAGATATCTTCTCCAAAATGACAGGTGCTCAACATCATTTTTTTGCCAATAAACTGGCAGAGTTACCTGAAATGAGTAAGTACTCTCAGGGGACTGAGAGCTATCAACAGTTCGCTGTACGCATTGCTGAGATGCTTCAAGATCAAGAAAGGTTTAAAGAACTATATCCTTATCTTCAAAAGTTAGGCTTCAATGCAGCCTGAATTATAGGCTTGATCATTTGTCTATTAGACAGTCTAATAGACAACAACTTTTGACAAGATTAGGCATAGTTTTACACCATGAAAAGTCTTTCAGTTCTTGAATTATCTAAGCTTTACAACATAAATAGGCAAACGATTTACAATCATATAAATAAAGGAATTTTAAGCAAAAATTCTGATAATAAGATTGATTTGGCTGAAGCTATTCGAGTATTTGGTGAACCTGTTAGAAAACAGGATGTAAAAGAACCTGTAAAAGTAGACAGTCCAAATTCGGCAGAAGTTTTACTGCTTAGACAGCAGATAGACATACTAAAAAATCAGCTCAATGATGCAAAAGATAGGGAATCTTTCTATCAGAATCAGATTGAAATGATGCAACGTCTTTTAGAGGCCCCAAAACCTCATATCCCTGGTTCTATTGACCCTGAGCCTACTCAGGCTGAGCAAATGACAGAGGAAAAAGAAGAAGTCATCGCCATGCCTCAGAACGAACCGGATACGAGTGAAAATAAGCGAATTCCAGTACTGGAGCACGTTGAACCGGAGCAACCGAAAAGAGGCTTTTGGAGTCGATTTTTTAGACCCTATGATTAACCAAGATTGTTTAAGTAAGATGAATAAAGTCGTGGAACAATGATCAAAGAATAGGCGTGGAACGTGAAGAACCCATAAAAAAGCCTAGTTTGTTCAAACTAGGCTTTTTTATGGGTTGCAACTTATTGAAATAATTAAACTAATACAGTCGATTTCGCATAAGCTGTATTATGTTAATTGTAAAAATCTTAACAAATTAATGTATTCATATTATTGGTTATAATCCGTAGATTTTTCAAAGCCATAAGCAAATATCCAGATTGAACAACTGCTTTTAAGTGCCAATCAATAAATCTATCCCTCCTAATAGCTTCTGTTAAAAATGCTAATAACTGCTTTTCATTAAAGTTCTGTAGCGTTTCATTATTTATATCAATGTTGGCTAAAATTTCAGAATAATTAGGGCACATATGATTAGACATTGCTTTTAAAAATTTATCGATAAAATCTTCATAATCATCAAAGTTAAAGTCGGACACTTTTTCTAAGCTTGGTATGAGATCTAAAAGTTCATCATATGAGTGCTCTAATTTATTTTCATTAGTTAAAAAATAAAACTGATAGGCTGTTTTATATGGTTTTGATATCTCAATTTTTTTATGTGTATGAACGGTTGTGTTCTGAAAACTCTGAAATAATAAAGAAACGGCTTCCCTCCAATTAACTAGACTTCCTTTGTTATAATTGATTAATGATTGTTGTAAACCACATGCTTTATCAAAAGCTAACTTTTCGTAATCATCCCATTCTATAACAATAAGTATAAATAAATCTGACTTCTTTTCCTGAAAGTCGTAAGTAATTTCACTCTTTCTATGTATAAGATGATTTTGCTTATAGTCTCCGATTAATTGAAACTTTAATTCAATCTTAAAAATTTCATCAAGAGAATCCAAGTTGACAATTGATAGATCAACTCTTGTCTTATTAATACGTGGATACTCAGATAGTGCTTTGTAATTTATACCTTTTATTTTAAAAAAATTATTAATATGGACTAGCAAGGAATTTCGTATATGAGACTCTTGTTTTAGATTAAAAAAATTTTCATTTATCTCTACTAAACTTTCATGAAAGTTATCGGAAGAAACTATATTTTTCAAAGTAGCTAATATGAATTCTTTATTAATTGATTTCACACAAACATCTCAATATTAAAATTGGAAAGTATCTTATATGAAATTTATTATTTAAATTAAATTAAGCGTCACAAATTGTCGTTAGGTTTATTTTAAGCTCATTTAACATAATGGGCGTTATGCGAAATGAAATATAAAAAGACTTTGTTTTTCAGATAGTTAAAAATTTTAACCGACCTAAAAAACAGCAAAAAGCAGGCTTAGACACATGTCGGCTGATTTTCAAGCAGTTTTGATACTTATTGCCAATAATTTTGATTAAAAAATAGTCTTTTTTGAAATTTTTCCTGATTTCTCAATGTTCACACAACTGAAATAATCCCCAATTCCTGCGGATAATTCTTGGGATAAATTCAGCTTCATGTACGCCTAGGCGTACACGAATTTAGGGACTTTGCCAATACGAGTGATAATGGCCCAGAGTACATTAGTGATTTAATACAGACATGCTGTACTCAACATGGAATTGAACATGTATTTACCCAACTTGGTAATCCACAGCAGAACGCTTCAACCGAACAGTTCGATATGAATGTTTGAATCAATATTTATTTCGAGAACTTGAAGGCGTCCCAGCTTAATCAGGGGCTTTACCCCCGAAAATAGCATTTTAAAAAGTAGATTTTCTAGTTTTTAAAATGCTGACGAATAATACGATTATTTCGCTCATTTACCAGCACATAATTACCATTTACTTTATACCATTGCTGATATCTTCCTGGTTTAGGTAACTGATGGTGGTTTTTATAATTCACATGATAACGAGAAGAATTGAATTGAGTTGGGAAGTGTTGTCCTGAGCGCCAGCGCTGACTCGAATTTACGCGGTTGTCATAATGGTTGTTGTTATTCCAACGATTATCATATTTATGGCTTTGTTGATAGCGATTGTGATCATTTCGATGATAATCATGGGGTGCAGCCATCGCAGATGTTGCAATTAGCGCACTCATCGATAAAGTCAGTGTAGTTAAAATATTTTTCATTTGATTCACCTGAATTGAACTATTGTCCTTTGATGTAATCAAATTACTCAGTAATTTTGGATAAACGGTGAGCAAGATTTAGGTGAATTGTGAAATATATGAAGACTTGATGAAGAGACCCCATAATGGTGGACTGCCACCACTCTCCTAGACAAATATCGTCTATTCTTTTTGCATAGGAGAGAACATTATGAGTGGACAACGCTATACCCCAGAATTTAAAGATGAAGCTGTTAAATTGATTACTGAACGTGGATATTCTGTCACTGATGTCGCAGAACGCTTAGGTGTATCACAGCACAGCATTTATAAATGGCTAAAGGCCGTACAGCCTTTACGCAACAGTTCTGATGAACATGAACTGCTCGAAGCAAAGAAAGAAATCCTACGTCTTAAAAGTCAGCTCAAACAAACTGAAGAGGAACGGGATATTCTAAAAAAGGCCGCAATGTACTTTGCAAGCCTGCCCGAGTAAAGTATCAGTTTATCCTTGAATACAGCCATCAATTTAAGATTAAAACGATGTGTCGGGTTCTTAAGATTGCTCGTGCTGGCTATTACGCCTGGTTGCATGAACCTGAATCAGGTAGGACTATTGAAGACAAACGGTTATTACAACTTATTCGTTCTTCCTATAATGCCAGTTATGGTATCTATGGGTATCGTCGCATCACGCTGGATCTAAAAGAATTGGGAGAAAGCTGCGGACCAAATCGTGTGCTGAAGATCATGAAGAACAATGGCATTGCCGCTGTTCGAGGATATAAAAAGCATAAAAGCTATGGTCGTGGTCGTCCTCAGATTGTGCCACCAAATCACTTAAATCGAGAATTTGTTGTAAACATACCTGATAGTGCTTGGGTGACTGATATTACCTACATCCGTACTTGGCAAGGCTGGTTATATCTAGCTGTAGTTCTTGATTTATATTCGAGAAAAGTCATCGGTTGGTCAATGAAACCTACGCTTGCCAAGGATATCGTTTTGGATGCACTTCTTATGGCAGTATGGCGACGCAGGCCAAATGAGCCTGTGATCATACACTCAGACCAGGGCTCACAATACAGCAGTGGAGACTGGCAGAAATTCTGTCAGAAGCATAACTTGGTTCCCAGTATGAGCAGGAGGGGCAACTGTTGGGACAATGCTGTTGCAGAATCCTTTTTTAGCAGTTTGAAGAAGGAAAGAATTAAAAAGCGGATCTATAAAACACGAGAAATGGCTCGTGCGGATGTGTTTGATTATATCGAGATGTTTTACAATCGAATCAGGCGTCATTCGCATCTCGATGGGATGAGTCCAGAAGCCTTTGAAGCAGCTTCAAAATGAGGCTGTCTCATGTCTAGGATACTGGGAGCAGTCCAACAACCAATGCTGCCAAGAAATGGACAATGCCAATCTTGCACAGCAGTGCTACTCATGGCGTTTAGCAATGAATTGGTTTACGATTCAGTTCGATGATCGATTAAAAAATCGTACTTACACAAAATAATTTACAGGCCCATTTAATGCGTTAAATTTAAATTATATTCGTTCCGGTCTGTATTACTCAACAAGGTAAAAAATCTAATTCGCTGCATGCTGATTTAACCACACTGTTTAGGTAAGTCATTTCTTCTTAACTCCTGATTAATAAAACCCTGTATTTTTTAAAGCGGGCTTTATACAGTATTAGACTAATGTCACATTGTGATATGTTTGTTTTATTATGTACTATCAACTATAGACAGCAGCGAGCTGATCCACATGGATTCGCTTATACAAGCAGTTATTGAAAAAGTGGATTGAATTGTGGGACGCAAAATGATTGATGCGATGAGGTACATCTGACGGACTACAAGCCCAGATAATCCTGCATAAGACCGCTATAGTATTTTTAAATGTAAACAAAAAATTTGTTTTTTAAATAATTCGGGAACAAAAATGCAGATGGATTCTGGAAAAAAATCGCGTCACTCTTTGCGCAGATTAGGTGGTTTAGTAGCATTGCTTACTGCTGCTTTAATAACGGGATGTAATGATGATGACAACCGCAATGACAACGTTAAACCTAGCGTGCTGCAAGCGGCCTGGGTTGCAGCACCCACAGATTCTTACATATTACCTACCGATGGTTCTCAAGGTCTGCCACTAGATACAGTAGAAAACCAGACAATACGTCACATCATGAATATCTCCGCAGGTGGAGAAGGCGTACGTGTACGCATCTCAAATCGCTTTGGAACCACACCACTCAAAGTGGGTGCTGTATATGTGGCACCCAGCCTAGGTGGAGGCCGTATTGATCCTGCCAAGAATGTTCAACTGACCTTCAGTGATAGCACTAATGTGACTATCGCAGCAGGGCAAGAAATATGGAGTGATGTCGTTGCCATGACTGTATCTAAAAACATTGATCTTGCGATTAGTATGTTTTTACCTGAGAAAGCATTCGCACAAACTATGCATGCTGGTACGAATCGATCATTTTTCGTTGCAAATGGTAATGCAACGACACAAGCTCAGCTTGCTTTGGGTACATTTCCAATCAATGGTACAGTTGTATCACCGATGCCATTATCGCCTGCTTATTTTATAACAGGAATTGATGTACAGAATAAGACTGCACGTGGGGTCGTTGTCGCAATTGGTGACTCAATCACAGATGGCGCACTTTCGACACTTGATGGGCTGAGCAGCTATCCTAATTTTCTTGCACGTCGAGTGGCTGCTGATGAAAAACTTGTTGATTTTAGTGTGATAAATTCTGGAGTAGGTGGCAATCGTTTGCTTACTGAAAGAACAATGGGAATTTACGGTGAAAGACTACTTAACCGTTTTGAACGTGACGCATTAAATGTGACTGGTGTAACCCACATTATTGTTCTCATAGGAATCAATGATATAAATTATGGAAAACTCGAAGATCCAGAGAAGTTGCAGGCAGGCTTGCAACAATTGGTGGATAAAGCTAAGGCTAAAAACATTAAGATATTCTTAGGAACTGTTATGCCATTTGAGGGATCTTTCACCTCTATAAAAGGTGAATCAACACGCCAAGCACTAAATACATGGATACGTGCTAACCATGCACGAGCGAATGGAATTATTGATTTCGATGCCGCAACTCGAGATCCAGCTCGACCAACTCAGTTGTTAGAGCTTTATGATTCGGGTGATAAATTGCATCCTAGCGATGCAGGTTATGAGGCGATGGCTAAAGCTGTAGACCTTACATTACTACATTAATTTTTTATAACTAGATCTAAAAGTGTAATCACATGCTTGCACTTTTAGTATTGAAGAATTATTTATGCTGAATAGATTTGATGAGGGTTACACATTTAATTAAGGGGCTTAGGAAGTGAAAGAGGGTTGTTTCGAAGTAATTCAAGCAAATCAAGGTATAAGTTAGCATACGGTGATTGAAGCGATACTCTGTTTTTTTAAGATGCAAATAAAACATTTTTTGTCAACTCCATTAAACTTTATGAGCCTCTTTTTGGCATAGCCCCAGAATGAGAAGTGCAGTGTTCAATTTCCACTGAAGATAAAACTGAACAAGCAAAAACCCTTAAAGTACAGTGGTTTAAACACAAAGAAATTGCAGAAAAACTAGGAACTTCAATACATACTGTCAAATCGTATTTTAGAAATACAAAAAAGTGTATCGGTGTGTGAGCTTGTATAGTAGCGTTAACCAAGGGCTTTTTGGGGAGCGTGGAACATATTTATTTGCTGAATGCAAAATGGAGTTAAGCCTTGTACTAAGCTTAACTCCAAGAGTAAAAGAACGAAAACAATCCTAAAAAAGCTATTATCTGATTTAGGGGCACTTTCCGCTTTCAGAATTAAACCAGGTACGTAAAGTTCTAGTTGTTACCCCTAAAATTAGAGAAATATCTTTATTCGCCTTACCTGATAATTTCAGGTCAAATGCCTGTTCTCTTAGCTCGTGATAACTAGCTGAACGTGCTAGACCGCCCTTAGATGCTCCTAATTTTCCCTTTCTAGTTTGACGATCAATAAATTCCTGATAACAGTAAGCATCTTTCTTCCAACAGTAACGACTAATACTCTTTGCTATGCCTTTCACTTCATTATAAGACATTGGATCTGTTAAACCGTTATTTAAGCTCTGACAGTGCCTTAAGACACATTCCATCCATGCTGTATAAGTACTTCCACGATATTTTCTAATTTCTACATATGCCCAATGACGAGCTGTATGAAATACATAACAATTACGACCCAAACCAGTTGCCTCATCCTTTTCAATTGGTTGATTGGCATCTTTCCAACTTAGGTCTAAATTTCGAGTAAGTTCATTTAGAGAATATAGTTTAGAACGTAGCGTGTACGCTCTCCATTCATTCGACAAAGGGTTCTTCGTAATGAGTCCGCTGTATCCATCCTAAGTCTGCATCAAAAAGTGTCTGTAATCGCCTTAAAATTGCATTGGCATAAATGATCGGCTTAGGACGACTAGCATCTGTTGTATAAATCGGTGTCTTTAAATGGAAAAGGGCTTTGTTGCACAAAGCCTTTAAAGATAGGGTTTCCCTTAGTTATTCCAATTTAAGAGATAACTTGGGTATGAGGGCACCCCAGCTCTGTTAATTTATTCAAGACTGCTACGCGTGCATGAATTTCATTCACCTGACTAGGGAAACTCCTAGCCGTTAATTTGTCGCCTAATAATTTGATGCAATGCATCTTGGTTTCCACCAAACTTCGATGATGATAACCAGACCACTTTTTCCAAAGAGCTCTTCCTAGCCGTTTAACTGTTTTCAATAACTCATTCCACTCTATAGACCTCACTTGCTGATCTTTCCAAGGCTTGGCATTCTCTCTTGGCGGAATTACAGCATGTGCATTTCGATCTAAAATGACTTGTCGGCAGTGCTTTGTATCATAGGCGCTATCTGTATAGACAGAGTCAATCCGTTCATGCAAGGGAATTTGAGCAGGTAAATCTTCTAGTACTTGTGAATCACTGACATCATTTGTGGTGAGTTGTACAGCACGTATTTGAAAGGTTTTAGCATCTATACCAATATGGAGCTTACGCCAGTGGCGACGATATTTAGGTCCATGTTTCTTCCGTTTCCATTCACCTTCACCTAGAAATTTCAAGCCAGTAGAGTCAACTAATAGGTGAATTCCATCACTGCTTTTTTGATAGCTAATTGCAATATCAATATGCTTTTGTCTTCTACAGAGGGTGGAGTAATCTGGTGCTGCCCAATCCAAGCCAAAAAGTTGAATCAGACTTTGAACAAAACCTGTAACCATGCGTAAAGAGAGTCGAAATAGAGATTTGATCATTAGGCAGCATTGAATAGCTGTATCGGAGTAGGTTTGATTTCGACCTTGTTTACATTGTGATTGTGCATACTACTGAGTCTTTGGATCAAACCAAATGGAAATGTTACCTCGGTTAATTAAGGCTCGATTATAAGAAGGCCAATTGGTTGTACTATAGGTTTTAGAGGCAGGTTTATTCATTTTGAAATTATATTACCCAATAAGCCTTCTATGCTAGGTTT
>Ga0207712_10001235_pt1 | contig 17649 bp, 12 predicted proteins | sample KBSS44metaG_FD_184402 | JGI IMG/M metagenome (GOLD analysis project Ga0207712, IMG submission 184402) | Switchgrass rhizosphere microbial communities from Kellogg Biological Station, Michigan, USA - KBS S4-4 metaG (SPAdes) (version 2) | ecosystem: Host-associated > Plants > Roots > Rhizosphere... | reverse complement strand
TTTTTGTTTGGGGCCACTGAGAAACTATCCGAGGCGACGGTCGATGTAGACTCGCTTCCAGCGGTGGTGATTTTGCGCCTAAGAAATATGACAGCTATCGACGCTACAGGTCTGCACGAGTTGGAGAGACTGGCCGAACGCTGCTGCTGTGTGGCGCCCGTAGTCAACCCGACCAGTTGTTGAGGCAGTCTGATTTCCTGCAATTTCTCGGCGCAGAGAACATGCTTCCGCATGTTGAAGCTGCGCTATCGCGCGCCCGCGAAATCCATGAGGGCCGAGCCGCCGATCCGAGAACTCATGTGCCGCGTGTTGACGGTCCTGTCTCCCGCACGCACCCACAACGCTTTTTTGGAAAACACTGAACTAGCTGTCATCAGTCTTGTGACTTGAAGGAATTCTCTGCCGCTATTCGAAGCAATTCCTTGCCGCTAGTCTTCGAAAAGGCTAATAGTTTGACGCTTCAACTCCCCACATTCTCTAGGGTTGGACGCTAACATTGCCGGAAGTGCAAATTGGCAGTTAAGTCTTGCCGTAAGTTCAAAGTCTGCCAATCAGCGTTCTGGGGGCTATGAATGCAGGTTCACCCTTGGATCCCATTGACGCTAATTATCAAATTGATCTTATTACGGTTGCGGTAGCAAGGGGGAAAGCAACGAGACCTTCACTCCAAACTTAGTTGCCCGCCGGGTTCCCAGTCAGGTGGGACAAGCTTCACGCCTTCTCGCCATCGTTCGACGATACAATTCTGAAACCATCCTTCATTGATATTCGCGTGGTCGGTAATGATCACTTGAAATTGCGGCGCCAACTCTTCAACAACTTTGAGTGAAAGCGCGTACATCCGCTTAACCGCCTCTCGGTCTTCTCCACGTTGACCGTCACGAACATCCCAATCAGAGTCCTCTGGAAAATAGACTTGGGAGGGCTGATCTATGAAAAGAAATCGTGGCACAGGCCTACCTCGTGAAGTAAACCACTTGTGCAGAGCAAAATGAGCGATGAGATGATATCCAACCCAGTTTTCTCCGCTACCCATTCGCTCCATAGGAATCGGGCCATCGTTACCGTCAGCTACTACAGAAAGTCGTTTCAAATCGAGGCGAAGGGGGTACTCTGAGTGTTCCAGCCGCAATTCTTTCGCCCATTGACTCATGTCTCGAGACAGTATTGATATGAAGGACTGGATGCGCTCTTGGACCGCCTCATCACTCAACTCTATTTCGAGTTCAGAAATACGGCTCCGATAGTCGCGGATTTCATTCTTGAGATGGCTCGTATCCTCAAGGGCAGGGAGACTCTCCAGATAAAGCCCAATTCGACCGAGGACATGAGCTCGACGCCCCGCGCGATCCTGAATTGCCTGAAGCCGCGCATTGGAGGATTGGATTGACTCTAGCACCTCTCGATTCTCGCGCAGTTTTTGTTGAGCCTCCGCCAGCCTATCTTCCAGCGTACGCACCACCTGTTGCATCTGTGGTGAGCGTTCCTGAACGGACCGCATCTGAAGTTCTAACTCACTAACTGAGCGCCGCAAGTCTTGAACTGACGGCGGCACTTTTTCATTCTCAAGCTCGGAATCACATAGAGGGCAAACGTGGTAGTCTGCGCTGCCAACATCTTCGAATAGTCCTACGCTTAGTAGTCGGCTGAGTTGAGCATCTGCCTCACGCGAGTAACCCAGACGATCCGACGAAAGTTCGCGAGCGGCGCTGAGCTGGTCCTTAATCCGGTGAAAATCATCAGTTAGTTGCAGCCGCTCAGCTTGAAGTCTTTCAAACTCACCGCCCTCCGTTGAGATCTCTATCTCTTCTTCGATAAATGGTTGCGCGGAAACGTCCTTCAAACGCGAGACGTATTGATCCCATTCCTCAAGGTTTGAACCACCAGTGGCTAAACCCATATCTATTGCTTCGGAAAGCAAGGTTTGAGCACGCGACACGCCGCGGCCGCGTACCGCTTCATATTCAGCCAATTGCCGTTCAAGAATTCGCAACTCATGCCGCAGAGTTCGCAATGTCACCAGCTTAGCAAGGTGCTCATCATCGACGGCTCCTAAAAAGTAAGGGATCGAGTCTTTTATCGCTTGGGGAATCCATTCGACGCTCTGGTTGTGAAACAGATGCTTCTTGCTTATGACCTCGCTCTGTTGTTGCAGGCAAAATAGGAGGGCGTGCCTTATGTTTGCTGAGAGCGGGTTTCTGGTCTGGCCGAGTGGCGGCTCATAAAGATTTTCGGCGATGCCGGCATGTTGTGTTAGGAGACCTTCAAGCGCGGTGGCATTAGTTGTCCGAACCAACGATAAATAGTCAGGAATAACCAACTCTTTCCCGATCGAATAGAAAACGTCGGCTGAGGCTGCCTGTCCTGCTCGAGGCATTCGCCGACCAACGAATGCTTGCCCATCTGCGACCTGGAGTCGAACACCAACCCACTCTACAGTTCGGCGAATAATCCCCTCAGGAATTCCGCATTCCGAGGAACCCATACAGTAGTCAATGATCTCTATCAGCGCAGTCTTGCCCGTCTTGGAGGCACCGGTAATAATATTTAGGCGGCCCGGCTTGAGGCTAACGATTCGTTTCTGGCGGTTAAAACCGTAAAGCACTATGTCCAAAAGTTGAAAGCTCATGGTTTGATACCCCACAGCGCCATCACGGTGGAGGATTCGCCACTGCTGGCAAACCATCTTCCCACAAACCTAGCACGTGTGACGCATTCGCTGGCTTCGTCCTTAAGCGCACGAATGGCCCGTTCAATGTCGTCTGCTCGTCGGGTCGAATCGAGTAGGCCATTAGCGGGCTTGACAATCCACTGGTGTAGCAAGCCGAACTGCAAAGCCTCGCGCGTATGCGGCCTAAGAGAAACAACTCTTGAGTGAAAGAGTACTTGCGCTGAAGCATTGCTCTGTAGCCAAGCAGGCATTGACGTTCGAATATTCTGCGGGAGCAGCCGACGGGTGGGCTGATGCAGAACCATCGGCAGTACCATGAACAGTAGTGGAAAGGGCATGCCTTCCTTCTTGCTTTCGCGGTACTCCAAGATACTTGCAACCAGTGCGAGGCAGCAGAATGCCGGATTTAGCAGATATGCTTCATCATTTGCGCGCGACGTCCAAGCCTTCATGAAACCTCCTTCGGTTCGAGCAATTCCTTTAATCGCTCCTTGAATTGCACGTGCCAGCCTACGCGCTGTGCATCAGACAGCATTTGATATGTACCACGCGATACGAATGACTCCGTGACTCCAGGCCTGATTTGGCGGTGAGTTCCTGATTCAACCCATTTGTAAAGAGTTTGAGCTGCCGACTTCATCGCATCTTCAGCGGCGCTCTCGCCAAGTTCATCGCTCATCTGTTGAAAGGCGACATCCCATTCTTCAATAAGCTGGTCTTCATATCGGTCCAGTTCGCCAACCAGAAGAAGATCCTCACGCAGCCAGCGCGACCGCTGCTCGAACGCCCGAAAGAAATTCCTAATTGCATAAAGAATCCTTGTATCGTTGACCTGAATCAAGCGCAACTGATGAACAAAAAGTCGACCGTGATAACCGGTCGCATCAACGCTGGCGGTCATGATGTCGTCATCAATTGGCAGACTCTCCAGTTTGAATTGTTCCCGCAAAAGTGAGGTCTCTGCTGACAACTCTTCCGCCAGAATTGGATCTGCCTTTGGGGCCGCCAGCTGTCGAATCACTCGGCCGTACCACCAACCCTCAAGTCTGACCAAAAAGGGAACAAAGAATCTTTCCTCCACTGCGAAGAACAGGACTTCCTTTAGCTCTCTATCTAAAGCCTGGATGCTGGGTGAACCATCGATAACCAGAACTCTCTCCAACAACTGTTCACGCTGTTTCAGGTTCAGTCGCCGGTATGCTTCATACGCTACTTTATTGGCTTTGCTTCTCGACGATTCTGCAGTCGCGTTCAGCCGCAACATTGCCTGTTGGACATCTCTCGCCGCGCCAGCCTTTAGGTAACTGGCCGCGTGGCCCTCTCCTGCAAGAGCCGTGGTGATCAGGAAAAACAGAGCGTCATCGGGAAGTTCGTTGGCGACCAGTCGCTCGCACCAAATCCGAAAGGACTTCCACAGATCCGGTGAGGCATCGGTAAGATCTGCGGTGTTATTAACGTGGTGCTTGGTTTGAAGTAGTTCCGTAGGTTGACCCTGTGCGTCAAAAACGATGTCATCTAAGGTCTCGATGTTGACAAGAAATTCCTGACTGTTTCGCAATCGGCGAAGGGCCTCGAGCAAGGCGTACCGAACCTGGTATAGGTATCCAAGAGCGGACGACGCAGCTGAATGTGAGAACGCCTTATCTTCTTCCATCGATCGTGGGTCATCCGAGATAAACGGCGACTGCTCCTCAGTGGTGATAATCTTGAAATCTGAGGCGCGACTTAGGCAGCGACCGCCACGGGTTGGACTTCATTGGTCGTGTCGCGCGTTCGTAATAGTCGACCGCGCCTTAGATGTCAAGGACATTGAACACATGATCCACGCCCTCAGTCAGCCCATTTCTGGCGGCGATTCGCCTCTAGCTCTGGATATTTGGTTTCGTATTCCTGAGACATAGATTGGCTGAGAGTGAACAGGAAAGGAACTGCACCACCTCGACTTGCAAACCAAGTCAATAGTGAATCACTTCAACGTTCCTAATATAGTTTCAAAGGGCGAGTCTTGACCCCCAGTCTTTCGCTTCATGGTTCTTTGATAGTCGCGAAGTATGCCGCGATACTTTGGTGAGGAGTCATCTGATTTACCGAATTGCTCCCACTTTAAGAATGCATTCAAGTCGCCGCCGTACCTCGACATATACGCCGGTTCTGAAAAAATGGAGTCGCTCGAGTCGGGGTTTAGATATTCGTCGATCACCTGTATTGCAGTATCGAGGAGGGCCAACCTCGCCGGATCGTTTTGTAGAATCTTCAACAAAGACTGAGTGATATTCGGACTTGAACGCTCAATATGCGCATCAATCATTACGGATTTTAGAAGCTCGATAACCGTCATGTAGTATAAAAACTTGGTCTGACGGCGGCTCTCTTCAGCCCCTCGACCGAACTTGTATGCGGCAGACTCTTTTTGGAGGAGGTATGCAGCGTACAAATCATCGAGGCCAAAAAGGTGGTCGGTTTCAGAATCCACTATCCGCTTGAATGTTGCACCGTTTGGCAGAAACGGGGGATTTTTGCCATAGGCCAACCCGGCTTCTCCTAACCAACCAGCCCCATAAACCTTGAGCAAATCGAAAGCGTTCACCCATTCTTTAAAGGTCCGCGCGGCGCGATTTTGTTTCTGTTGCGCTTTCTGAGAATCCCATCCTCCCCGCTGAATCTCCAAGTAGATGTCATGCTTCTCAGCCATTTGCCTCGCCCAGCTCTGGAAGTCGGAAGTAAGAGCAATAAAGTCCTTCTCACGGACGGCATTTTGGCTGTTCGTGTAACGTGTAATCTTGGTAAGAAGATCTTCCCCTTGAAACCCGACCTTTACGATCTTTGTGATCACGATGCTTCTGTCGAGGCGCGCTTGCCATTTTTCAAGCTCGGGATTTGTCCCAGTACCACCTGACTCAAGCTTCTTAAAAAGCACGTTCCATATTGTGCGTGTGGTCTGACACCCATTGACGATGTAAGGTTCAACAAGCTCGAAGGAATCATCTTCTAGTAGGGGTTTGACGTCTTCCACGACAAGAGTAATGCCATTGTTATAGAGACCAAATCGTTCAGGCTCTTTTTCGAGAGTCTCCTGAATCGCCTTATTTACTTTTCCCCGCGCTCCAAGAAACCGGCGAACATTCTTCTCATAGAGTTGGTCTAGGTCACCGGTAATAGCGCGATAGGTTTTCAAGAATGCGTACAGGTCTGGAAGCCTCACTGAGCCACCCAACAAGCCTTCATCAGATGGCGCGAGTCGCGCCTTGATCGGAATACGTATTCTAGAAATTGCACTACTACTTTCAACAGCCCTCTGATAAATTGTTGCTATCGAAACGGCCTCAACATCGAAAATTGTACTCAGGCGGCTTCTACCGAAAGCGCGAATGTCTTCTAGCGCCTGCTTTTGCTCATCGTTAAGGGGGGCATCTGTAGCAAAGACTAGAGTCAACTTGTCTCGCTCCGAGGCCCCGGCTTTAAATTCGGCAAGGCGTTCTAAAAGGCCTTGCGCGAGTGACGATAGGTTGGTCCGTTTGCCGTCAAGTGTGTCCACCAGTTTTTGCGACTCCCGAAGCAGAGTTCCAGAGCCAGCAAAAGCACTACCATATTTGCTCTGCACCAAATACCAAGTATCGCCTTCTTCCGTCCCATCATCCGCTACTTCGCCTAAGTGCAAACAAGCGACATCAATGCCGCCGTCCCCCGAGCCATCGCAATAAACAATATCGTCGGATGACTCGTCCAGATCGAGCCATTGTGTTATCAGTTTTCGCGCGAAGCGGTTGCCGAGCTCAACTGTCGAAGGATTACCCGCCTTCACGTCTTCAAGCCATTCCGTTCGAAAATCATCGAGTGAGATTTGGTTTTCCATAGGATTACCCCTTCAAGTTTGAGACAAGCTCAAGACACTGATGCTTTCTCGTTGGCTCATTAGGACAGATCCGGATACTGCAAGGTTTAAGAGCGAAATCTTAGCACGCCAGCAGTTCGCCAACGGGACGCCAAAGGACAGTCACCTGGATAATCGGGCAAGAAATGACGCGCCCCAAGCTGCGAAAAGCGCTTGTAGAAATTGCGACCCTCCGACGTGGCGACACTCAACTGAAAGCATCGATTCTATCTAAACCAAGTGATTTAAGATCAAAAGGCGGGTGCCATTCAAAATTGCATTTCAGATACGGCACTACCAAACCTGACAGTTGGTGAGATTCGACCCTCGTCGAGTGATGATCACGAATTTCAAACACTAGGCGCAAGTCCCCTGCCTTTCAAAAGTTGCAGCCACTAAGAAATTTCAAGAGGTTACCATTCTTTCCCATTCTCTACCGTTCGCTATCAACACCTCAAAGGGGCATTGCAGTCCAGTGGCAGCTACGGTAGATTGCAAACCACACCGAGCCGTTACCCACTATGGCAGCAGAAGATCAGTTTCGAATCGCCGCAATCAACCGCCTTGCACAAGAAATTGGTGCACTAACGGGAGGCGGATTTGAGACTTGGTGCTATCGGCTAATCAAGTTTCTTGAACCTAAGATCACATGGAGCAACCGAGGAACCACTCCTTGGGCTGCCCCAGTTGGCCATACGATTGATTCCTCGGGAAACAATGCATATTACGCCGCGCAATATAGCTCCGCGCAGGATTATTTCGAGAGCGACAAACCAGTCAATGACCTCAATAGTACCTTCAAGAAGCACCCTCACGTGAAGCTGGTGTGGCTCCTGGCGGCTGCTTCAGGCTCGCCAAGTCATCGAACCGAAACCGACAACAAGATTGCAAAGTGGCAGCTCGCTAATCCGGGAGTTGAAGTTCGACTGTTGAGTGGTCGTGAAATCGCCACCTACATCGTTGATAATCTCGACTCTGACGCCCTTGTGAGTGATCTTCAGGAAAGACTTCCGAGCCTCACTCAGCTCGCTGAGGAGAATGCTCTAAGTCATTCGCTGCCCGACCTAAGCCGGCCGTATGTTCCTCGCCCGGAGATCGAGTCTCTATCCGAAGCCAAGCTGGAAAGCAGAAGGTATGTCATCCTCTCTGGTCTAAGCGGCACAGGTAAGAGCGATCTTGCAGTACAACTTGCGCACAAGGTTGATGTCGATTCGCGGATTTGGCTTGATGCTTCGACCTTTCAACGCCCCGAGGATCTGATGAGTGTGGCACTGCATCGTCGTGGTGTTGTCCACAATGTCAGGCATCTACTTCGCGAGCGTAGGTCCGTCGTTGTGTTGGACAACTTGACTCTTCTTTGGTCCGAGGAGCAGTTTCGTAAAATCCTAGGTCCCAACTCGTTTGTCATAGTGACTTCTCAAGATGGTGGAAAGCGAGACGATATCGTTGTGGTCGGCAATGCGGAAGAGGCCGTTGCGCGCCAGATGCTTGAGTTGAGCGCCTCGCAACCTTGCCCGAACCCAATATTTGACCGGGTGTTACAGGCAACTGGTGGCCATCCTTTACTGCTACGCCTTTTGGGCAGACTTGCGGCTACCAACGGAAACAACTGGGATCTTGTTGAACAAAGCTGTGACACCATCGTAACGCACGGAATGGACCAAAACGAGAAGGTGTGTAAGCGCGTTCTGAAACAGCATGTACCCGCTCTCGAAGACGAACTTGCGTTCTTCCTGTGGTGCGATTCCCCATCCGTAGATGCCGCACTACTCACGAGGTGCCTTTCTCCTCTTTCGGCAGACAATCTCAATACACGACAAGTGCTAGCAGCAACGAGCGATCGAACAGTCCGGCTTCATGACATAGTATTTAAGAGCGCAAAGTCTGAAGTTAACCTGACGCCGCAACGGCTTGCACGATATCGTATCGGGTTGCACCAGTTCATTATTGAGGAAGACAGAAAAGAGGGCTTCGTGCTCGAGCGCGTTGCACGTCGGCATTACGATCTTCTTTTTCACGAACTGACGCGAGCCCGCAGCCCGGCAATCCTTTATGCACTCGCTCGAGCGCGAATGGATTCTTCGGTGATAAGCGCCTTCGGAGATCTTCTTTCCGAGGCAAGAGCAATTGATGGATCAGCCGCGGACGAGATTGCCGTGCGCGCCATTATTGAGGCAATCGAGGCAACCTATAGTTTAACTGCAGAGGAGAAGACCAAGAAGGAGGCCCAGGAACTGTTACGGTCGCTGATGCCTGCATTCGAAATGATGGAGAAGGCATCTCTGCCTCGGAGGATGCTTCAGGATATTCGTCATCATCGGGCGAAAATGCTTACCCGATTGAATGAAATGGATGAAGCTGAAGTGATCTTTCGCGAATTACTCACAGAAGATGACTCGCTTCATGCTACCAAGTTACAACTCATTCGCCTGCTCGCGCGAGACCGGAAGACTCAGGCGATGGTCATGGCTGAAGATTTGATAGGCCGTCCCATGGGTGAAGTAGCGCCGACCGTAACAATTGCCGCTTGGGTTGAAGTTGCAAGGATGAAGTCTGAGGCGGTCGCAAACCGGATTGATGAAATTCGAACAACACTTCGCAGTGCCAGCGCCGGTTATGTTGCCGCAGCATATGGTCTCGTTGCTCAAGTAGGATCGTATATAGCCTACAACCATCCAGACGCTGCGCTCGCTCTTTTCGATGAAATCAAAAATGGTGAGCCCACCTTTCGATCAGATCGCGAACGACTGGACTGGGCTCGCGCCCACGTCGTTGCTGCGAAGGCGCTGCTGGAGCGCTCTGCGTCAGAAACGGGCAAGGATCTCCTTGCCAGAGCGTGTTCAACCTATGAAGTCGTGAAGGTTGGAAGCATGTCGGAATATCATCTCAATCAATATTCAGAGGCTCTTCTACTCTTGGACCGGCCGTACGAGGCTAAAGTCGTTTTGGAACGAGCATCGGCCGATGGCCGAAGCGAGTTTTGGTTTTATCGATATGCACAGGCACAGTTCAGAATCGGCGACGTCAACGATGCGTACGCCTCTATAGACAGAGCGATGTCTTTGCTGAAAGACGAGAAATACCGATCGGCGTTCCTTGCTGTTCGGTACGATGTTCGAGTCGCGATGAATGATGATTCTGCTAAAGATGACTTAGTCTTGGCAGTCTCACTCGCTTCAGATGAGAAATACAAACGACACTTGCAAGAAAGGCTTGCTCTTGCACATGGATCTGGCGGCAGCGACTAGATAGGATTTGAGAGTCGTGCTCCCACATCGTTCTTAGGTTTCTTCTTGCTGAGCTGTGTGACTGCATAAACCAAGACGCGAAAGAACTCAGTCCGTCAACCAATTGTTCGGGAATATTGTTTGAAGGATTTCACCCTCCGCAGTTTGGTCCAGAGTCTTTTGAAATTCCATACTTCTCAGGTGAGAAAAAATGGAAAGATGACAGCGAGTGGTGATGTACCATTGATATTCAATCATCTTTTCTCTTTTAATGGGAATTACCTTGTCTCCCAATCGGTCGTTAGCTAGTAAGAGTGCCCGCTTCGGAGACAGCGGCAAAATGAACCACCCATCGACGTTTCCAACCCTCATGCTCCGCGTGTGATGCGGAGACGGAAGCAGGACGACGGGATGATCTGATGTCATAAATACACGAGAACAATCAGATTCAATTAAGTGCCATTTCTTGTACGCTAAAATATCAGCGAATGTAGAAGCTTGCTCTAGTTGTCTAGCCATCAAAAAATCTTCGGTCTCGCCACCTCTTTTAAGGTTCAGAATAAGATCGCCATTTAACAAGGCTTGGCGTGCGCTTTCCCGTAATGCAGGATCTTCGCTAGCACCACCACCTAAGCTGTCAAAGCCCTTTTTGTCTGCGGCAAAAGCTTTAAATTCTTTATCAGTCCATTCTCTAGTAAAAACTGCGAGAGATTCGCGGGATAGCGGCGTTCGAAATGCCATTAAAGAAATGAACCAACGAAGGTCCGTGAACTGTTTCTCAGTTAATGAGAAAGATGGGGCTTTGAGTAACTCAGTGATAACGGGCGACGTTGATTCCTCGGTAAGTCTGAGGAGCCTATCGAAATTATCAATCGGTAAGGATTCAGCCACGGTCTTAGAATCATAATAATCTTCCTCACACGCGATGCTTCTAATAGCCTTGGGAAGTGGCTTCATTCCTCTGCAATACGAATACACCCAACCCGTCCGACCAGGTATCTCAAAGTTTCTGAGATAAAATTGAGGAATGTAATGGTCCTTCGCCATTAAAGATGATTATAAAGAAAAGCTCCCCCTGTCAGGCTTGCTAGTTTCGTCACACACCGCTTTGGAAATCACGAATAACGACCTCAATCGTGGCGCCGGCAGCAAGTATCCCACGCCATGCTGTTGATGGACGTGAGTTGATGGGCGTGAGTGAAAAACGCGGTTAGCCTTCATGGTGAATTTATTTTGAATTGGAAGCAATTAATTGCTGATTTCTGCGGAAAATAATCGTTCCTGAAAGTGTTGCAACAAGAATTGAGGTTCAAGCGTGATCCTACTGCACAGGGCCTTTGGCCAATACTTCCTGGCTTGTGATAAGCAAACACCGCCAGTCCCAGCTCAATCTAAGCCTGCGGATTAGGACATGGCGAAGATCTCGCGCACAAGCAGTAAATAACAAAAACCGGAAGTCTCTCTAGTAACTCGTGGGTGTAATAGCGGGACGGTTGCATTTGGCACTAATGTGAGAATTACCTGCTCGCGTAAAAGGCTCCAAGAAGGCAGTATTCCACGATATTCCAACGAGACTTGACATTGAATGGTATATCGTGGAATATCGGCGCATGAAGACGCCATACACCGCCACAGCCAAAAGAAATCCTGGTCGGAAAAGCTACGTAATTAGTTTTCGACATCCCCTAAAAATGGAAGATGGTCGACCCGGGAAAAAAGTATTCAAGGGACTCGGAACAGACGTCGCGGAAACCGCAAAGGCACTAGAGGGGCAACTAAACGCTCTTTTAGCCCGTGATGATTTGCACTCCGTCGACAGTCGCGCGATAGCTTTGCGCGAATTTGATCCAATCATCGTAGATATTTTTTATGGAGATTTGGATCCCTCCCCAACAAGCCACCGTTTAATTCGAGATCGTTTGCTACCACTCCCAGCAATCGAATCAGGCCAAGCGGAAAGGACACTGATCCTCGGCAACTCCGGTGTTGGCAAGACCACGTTGCTTCGTCGTTTGATCGGTAGTGATGCCGAACGAAATCGCTTTCCCGCGACGTCGGCGAATCGCACCACTACTTGCGAGATCGAAGTTATTACCGGACAAACGGACTACTCTGCTGCCGTAACATTTTTGACTCGACACCAGACACAGCAAGAGGTTAGCGAAGCCCTCTCAAACGCAGTGCTCAAAGCAATCGAAGATGGAAATGACGAGATTGTTATGAAAGAGGTGCTTGATGATCCTGATCAAAGGTTTCGACTTAAATATGTTTTAGGTGGTTGGAATTCACCTGATTCGAAAGCAGCTGGAAGTTTGTCATTCAGATCTAGCTCCAAAGGTCATGCAGATAATACAACCGTTGAAAACACACCGTTGCTTAAGGAGATCCTTCACACCGTTCGCTTGATTGCCGCCAACGCGCGAGCTGAGGTTGAACCCATCCTCGGAGAGCTGGAAACGCTCAAGGATGAGGAGCGTAACTACGCACTAGATGAGATGCAGCGTGCGGGTGAATCGTCAGAATCCTTTCACGACTTGGTCAGTGAGATTGTTGAGGAGATCGAGGGAAGATTTACGGAAGTGGGTGAGGGGCAATTCAAGAAATCCTCGACCGGTTGGCCAGAGGCATGGACATGTTCCCTGAAGGCCGAGGAGCGCGATATCTTCTTAAAGGCGATTCGATGGTTCTGCTCAAATGCCAAAGCTGAATGGGGGAGTCTTCTGACTCCTCTCGTTTCTGGTATTCGAGTTAGTGGGTCCTTTAGACCCGATTGGGTACCAAAAGAAGCGAACTATGATCATGTATTCATCGATACGCAGGGCTTGGACCACGAAAAACCGACGACGGAACTCTCCATTGACACGACTTCAATTTTTGGTCAGGTTCAGAACATCTTGTTTATCGAATCTGGTAAAGATTCTTTGAAAAGCCAATCTGCAAGAAAAGTCATGGAGGCGATCGCCGGAGCTGGCTATACCACAAATTTGACTGTGGTCCTTACACATATGGATTTGGTAGTCGGTGACGACATTCCCACTGCTGAGGATCGCAAGGCTAAAGCCTTCAGCGGACTTCGTAGTTTAGTAGAAAATGAGGTGAGTAGAAATGTAAGCCGAGAGTCTGCCAAGAAATTAGCGGTGCACCTTGACGGTAGTACTTTTTATCTCGGTTTCTTAGATCCCAAGAAGTATCCGGAAGATTGGGATAATGACGATAAAATCGCATTCGAAGAGTCGCTGGGCGAGGAGCTGTTCCAATTGACCGAGCATTTGACCGTTCGGGCAAACCCACAGCTGTTGCAACCGAGTGTTCCTGACTACAGCTTCGAGAGTCTAGCTCTGGCCGTTCGCGAGGCGAGCGTTGCTTTCCAAGATATTTGGGATGCGAGGCTGGGTTACAAGTTTGTTGAAGGGATTAGTTCAGCTCCATGGCAAAGTGTTAAGGCAATGTCGAGACGATATGCCGAAGGCTGGTTCGACGGTTATTGGTTACGACCAACCGACACGTTGGTTAGCCTGACACGAAATGTGTTGACCCGCTTTTTGGAGAAACCACTTCGATGGCTTCCTGAGCAGAAGAAGATTACCGCCGAAGAACAAGCAGCCATCATTGACCGAGTGAAGCAAATTGTAAACGACGAACTCACTGAATTGAGCAAAATAAGGTTGTGGAAACAACCGCAAACAAGATGGCAAGCGGCTTATGAACCCTCGGGTACCGGTAGCACATTTCTGCGCAAGCAACGCGTACACGAGTTGCTGGAGCACCAGGTTCCGATTCCGCAGTCCATAAGCGACAGGTGGGCACAGGCTTGGGTGGAAGAGATCAAGATGATGCTAATCGGAGCGTTGGAGAAGCTTCAGAAGGAATATGAGCGCGAGGAGGTGGCGTAGATTGCACTAAAAGCAGTTCAATTTTAGAAATCGCAGACCAGTTTGCCCGGGCAACGACCAGTACACCCGCGTTGCTGCGAATAGAGCACTGGCAGAATCAGTCCAGACCCACTCATCCACAACTATGAAAGAGCCTTCTTCATCCTCTTTTGGTGACCTATCTGATGACGTGCTGGCGAAAGAGGCTCCCACTGACTTTTTCGGTACGGCGGAGCAAACCGCAAACCTAAACCTTTTAGCTCAGTACGTTAGAGAGAATCGTTTTAGGCCGATATTTGTGACGGGTCCGGCTGGATACGGGAAAACAACACTAGTACGTCAGTACGTCGCGCGTAGTCGTTCGTCAGAGGCAGAAGTCGAATGGGTAAACCTCAGCAACAACCCTGACCCATTGCAAGCCATCGAGGCGACTATTCTTCGTCTCCAAGAAGCAAGAACGCGGAATCGCTTGCTCGTGGTACTTGACGGAGCCGAAGGCCTCATTTCTTCTGCTCAGCTCGAGCGAACTCTTAACCGTATTTTTAATTGGAAGATTGTTCGAAACGTAATCGTCACCACGCGTGATACTGAAATCAGCATTCGAGGAGCACGACAGATTAATGTTGGTCCACCTGAGGGAAAGCTCTATGGATTACGAGACCAAGTAGCCACTCCACAAAAGAGAATAATCTCAGTTGTAGCCCCTCACATTGTTGCTGCGAATGATGTACTTATCGAGCAACTAAGACGGAAACCAGAAGACTTGTTTAAGATCACTCCGCGTCAGTTCGAGGAAGTAATTGCAGACTTATTAACAGGTATGGGTTTCGACGTGGAGCTAACACCCGAAACTCGCGACGGAGGCAAAGATATTCTTGCCTACATGGAAACACCAATCGGGAAACTTCTCACCCTGGTTGAAGCTAAGCAATACAATAAGAATCGCCCCGTTGGAGTTAGTTTAGTTCGCAGTCTATTTGGGACCTTGATGGACCACCAAGCGACTAGCGGATTGCTTGTCACTACCTCCCGCTTTGCCAAGCCCGCTAAACAATTTCAAGAGCGACACAAGTACCAATTAGAGTTGAAGGATTACGGCGATGTAGTCTCATGGTTGATGAAGCATAAGTCTTAATTCTTTCCTCATACCAAACCCGTCAGTTATTCATCCATGACGGCGATCTGTTGTAAGGTATGTCGCATCGCTTTGTTCCTTATTTCGTTTTAGGTTTCTTTATTATAGAAACCCGCTTCTTGTTTGCAGCCTCGATTTTAGCGGCAGTAGCGGCGGCGACCGGTCGAATTCCCAAATAGTATTTCGGCAACAGTGTTGGTTTCAGAGTAGTAATCCAAGCGCGCCAATGCTGTCTAATCGGAAGACCGAACACCTCATCTCGTGCGTGAAGTATGCGCCAGTTATCGAAAACAATGATGTCTCCATTTCGCGGCCGGAATTCCAGACGGTATTCGGGATCGTTGAATGTTTTCTTTAGCAAATTGAAGTCTGAGCGGCATTTGGGGTTTACTTTGATAACGTCATCAAAACGTACTCGACAAACTAAACTGTCAGTCGGTGAAAAATAGATAAGGGGACCAGTGTGCACCATTCCTTTTTTTGAGAAGGTGGCGGCATCAGGTCTAGCCAAGTTAATGAGTAGTTCGTTTCTGCGTTTTTCATCGATGTCAAGAAGAGCCTTTGTAGTATCGACAAAAACGCTCATCGCACCTACTTTTGCGCCTGCTATGTAATGAAAGATCATCACACATGGAGTTTCGCTGTGTTGAGTGCCGTCAACGTGTAAACCTAAATCTGCTAGCGTGTCGCCAGAGAATGAAGCCCCGCTCGGCTTCGGTTGGATCATCTTAATGTCACCTTTGTAATCATTCTGTCTAGGTGCCAACGGACCAATAAGTTTTGCCACAGCTCTAATGACATAGTTATCTGGACTTTGAGCTGTTATGCGTATGATGCTAATGCCTCGTTTCTCGAGGTCATTTAAAATCGTCTTCGCCAGAATGTCGTCAACGGAGTCGACGTCATGTCGAACCTCATCAGAATCTAATTCTGTACCCCAGGGTTCGATCCTAGCCATTTTTTCATTGGAGGCTAATGCGGACATTGAAATTTTCCTTCCCAGTGTAATCTCGTTTTTCGTGGTCCAATAATGCTTGATGGTGTCGATCATCATCTCCTTGAGATCAGTATCTTGTTCCTTTCTAGCCAACCGCATTAGTTCTTTAACGTGCTGAGGAACCGAACTCATTTGCTCTCTCAATCAAACCGGAAGCCTATGCTTTTTAGCGAACGTAGAAGTGAATTCAAAGACCAGCTCGACGTAATACTCGTTGAGGGTATGTCGAGTCTTAATTTCAAAAGGGCAGCTTACTTCGTCAGGCAGATTTGTTTTGGAGGCATAACTCGAAATGACCAAGCCTGTGGTTGGACAAATTACATCATAACGAGGAGTGATGATGCCCGCGTCATCGAAACATTTGAGGACCACCAGCGCGAGTGGTTCATCGACGCTCAGGCGGTTCGCTAGTTGAACGGGTCGAATGTCATGTACAGCTGGGTCGGATTTACCCGGTCTAGCAAAGACTTCAGAAACGAACTCTTCAGCTCTGCTGATTTCCGCGGTTAATTTTGGTAACCGTTGCTTAAATGGCTCTAATTCTGGAAATCGCATACTCAACTTCACGCGCCAGGTTAATACCTGGGAATTGGACGATCTCTTCCTGTCGATTAAGGTTCATGTAGATTCGTCTCTGCAACCCATTCTCTGATCCTTCTGGTAACCAATAGCCACCGAATGCTTCGTATACTCGCTGGTCTCCGTCTACTTTTTCGCCAGCTGTATAAGCAGGATCTTTGGTAACTTCACCGCGCCTCACTGTAGTGATTCTTGAGTTACCCTTAGTAAGATCGACCGCACGCATTCTTTCAAATCGTTCGTGGTCATGCGCAATACCTTTTGAGATCTTTATGAAATCCAAACTCTTGATATGTTCTACTCCCAACAACTCGATTGCTTTAGCGCGATAGTATGGAAGATATCCTAAGACTTCCTCGCCGCGGTATGTGCCTTGATGAGGGTGTGTCTCTAACGGTGCGTCCATAATAATACTGACGGCGCCTGAACTCGGATTTGCAGAGATGGTGATGTAGTTCGTTTGCTCGTGTTTTATCCAGGTTCTGGTGGCTTTATCAGGCTTCTCCTCAGAATGTGTTTCAGAGTATCCAATTCGCACTTCTTGAGTTGACCAACAAATGTAATCAAGATGTGGTCGAGCCGGCTTGTCGAGCTTTCGTTCTGGTATAGCACTCAAATTTTCGCCGGACAGTTTCAAGTGATTTTCAAAACGCTGACGTAACTGAATTGTTTTGAAGTCGATCAGCTTACCGATATACACCCGTTTTTGTCCGTACTCATTTAGTTCCAACGTTAATCTACGCAACTGGTCGTACTGCAGTTTCCCTTCACCTATATGCTTTAGCAAGAGTTGGTAGAAATCGTTCTCTGTAGCCGCAGTGAAAGGTCTTATGCCGTTGATTTTTAGCCAATGTTTGATCGCTTCGTGGTGGCCGAAGCTCACAATTTTCTTGATGTGTTCGTCTTTCATAGCAGGGACTGGGCACTCCCGCGTTTTTGAATAAGTTCTTCGGTGGAGCTAGAGCTGAAGAACTTGGTGGAACGAAATTGAGGTTTAACCTTTTAACACGCCCTACTGGAGGTGTCGAGAAGAAATCCGTATTACAGCCCCCACATGCATTTTTACCTGAGCTCAAGATGAAGCCGACAGAGTATTCAGGACAGACATTTCAATCGGCCGGGTTAACTGCGTAACCACAGCGCCGGTTCAGCTTCCAAAAATAATTCTATCTGTTTTCATACAATTTGCATTTATCAGCTTTCACCTATTGCCGGGGTTCGCAGCTGTCTTACTTCGTGCGTTCCGTCTGACGCACTCGCCTAACGGCTCGTGTCTACCTTCCCACATCGCTAGGTC